>Ga0209930_1002473_pt1 | contig 21710 bp, 14 predicted proteins | sample ThiBiot_500_biof_2_FD_183948 | JGI IMG/M metagenome (GOLD analysis project Ga0209930, IMG submission 183948) | Wastewater bioreactor microbial communities from Cape Town, South Africa - Thiocy_cont_500_biof (SPAdes) | ecosystem: Engineered > Bioreactor > Thiocyanate-remediating >... | reverse complement strand
GGATCGGCGGGCTGGCGCTGCATCTGGACGCCTTCCTGCCGGCGGCGGCGGCGCCCGTGCTGCAGCAGTTCATCTACTATTTCATCATGACCAACCTGGTGCTGGGCCTGTTCAACCTGCTGCCGATCCCGCCGCTCGACGGCGGGCGCATCGCCGTCGGCCTGCTGCCGGAGCGCATGGCGATGGCCTGGGCGCGGCTGGAGCGGGCCGGCATCCTGATCGTGCTGCTGGTGGTCTTCCTGCTGCCGCAGCTGCTGGGCGAGTTCGGCATCGCCTTCGACCCGGTGGGCCGCGCGCTGAACCACCTGCTGCCCTGGGGGATCGGGCTGGTGCTGGGGCTGTCCGGGCATGGCTTCCATGGCTGACCCGGCGCCCATCGCCGCCGAGCCCGCGCCGCCGGCCGATGCCCTGCTGCTGCAGCTCGACGGCTTCGAGGGGCCGCTGGACCTGCTGCTGGAACTGGCGCGCGGGCAGAAGGTTGACCTCGCGCGTATCTCCATCCTGGCGCTGGTCGAGCAATACCTGGCGGTGATCGAGGGCGCGCGCCGCATCCGGCTGGAACTGGCGGCCGACTGGCTGGTGATGGCGGCGTGGCTCACCTGGCTGAAATCCCGCCTGCTGCTGCCCACCGGCGCCGGCGCCGCCGAGGAGGGCGAGGCGGCGGCCGAGGTGCTGGCCGCCCGGCTGCGCGATTTGCAGCGCGTGCGCGCCGCCGCCATCTGGCTCGGCGGGCGTCTCCAGCTCGGCCAGGACGTGTTCGCCCGCGGCGCGCCGGAGGACCTGACCGAGACCGACCGTTCGCGCCTGGCCGCCGACCTGCCGGGCCTGCTGCGCGCCTATCTGGAGGCGGTGCGCCGTGGCGCCTCCGGCCGCCGCTACCGCCCGTCGCCGCTGACCGTCTGGACGGTGCAGGACGCGCTCGCCCGGCTGGCGCTGCTGGTCGGCTCGCTGCCCGACTGGGCCAGCCTGGAGCAGTTCCTGCCCGAGAACATGGCCAACCCGCTGGCCAACCCCATGGAGCGCCGCGCCGCGCTGTCCAGCACCTTGCTGGCCGGGCTGGAAATGGCGCGCGGCGGCGGCATCCGGCTGCGCCAGGAGGCGGCGTTCGGCCCCATCCTGGTCGGCCGCGGCACCCAGCCCGACCCCGACGACGAGTCCACCGATGCCCGACCCGACTGAGCCCCAACCGCCAGACGTTCCCCCGGCCGCCGCCGACCCCGACATGGAGGCGATGCTGCGGCTGGCCGAGGCGATGGCCTTCGCCGTCGCGGCGCCGCTGACCGCCCGCGCGCTGGGCCACCTGCTGCCGGAGGGGGCCGATGCCGACGCCGTGCTGACGGCCCTGGCGGCGCGCTACGCCGGGCGCGGGGTGGAACTGGCGCAGGTGGGCGGCGGCTGGCAGTTCCGCACCGCGCCCGACCTGGCGGCCCGGCTGCGGCGGGTGGTGCAGGTGCCGCGCCGGCTGCCGCGCGTGGCCATGGAAACGCTGGCCATCGTCGCCTACCACCAGCCGGTCACCCGCCCGGAAATCGAGGAGATCCGCGGCGCAGCACTCTCCCAGGCCACCATGGACCAGTTGCTGGAAGCCGGCCTGATCCAGCCGCGCGGCCGCAAGGAGACGCCGGGCCGCCCGACCATGTGGGGCACTACGCCGGCCTTCCTGGCCCAGTTCGGTCTGCGCGACCTGCGCGACCTGCCGCGCCGGGAGGACCTGTTCATGGAGCCGCCGGCCCAGCCGATGCAACCGGCGCAGCCGCCGGCCGCCGACACGCCCGCGGAGCCGCCGCCGGACGGCCCCGCAACGGAGTCGGAACCTTGACTCTGGCGGTTTCCACCGCCGCGCGTTTCCTGCTAGCTAGCCGCCGCAGGAGTTTACGGCGCGCATGACAAGCATGGCTCACGATGTCTGACTTGGCCCCTCATGTCTGAGTCCGCCCCCCATGTTTGACTTCGCATGGACGGAAATCGCCATGGTCGCGGTGGTGGCGCTGATCGCCATCGGGCCGAAGGATATGCCGGTGGCGATCCGCGCGGTGACCAACGCCATCAAGAAGGCGCGCCGCATGGCCGCCGAGTTCCAGACCCATGTCGACGAGATGGTCAAGGACGCCAATCTCGACGAGGTGCGCAACCAGATCAACGAACTGCGCAATTTCGACATCAAGGGCGAGGTGGAGAAGGCGGTGGACCCCGACGGGTCGCTGGCCTCCACCTTCGCCTCCAACCCGCTCGACCCGGCCAATTACGGCGCCGGCACCGCCCTGGCCGACCCCGAGTCGCCGCCCGAGGTGACGGTGGCCGAGTTGGCGCCCGAACCGGCGCCGGACCCGGAGCTGCTGGCGGTGCCCGCCTTCATCCCGCCCGAGATCGCCCGCCCGCCGGTGCCCCCGGCCTTCATTCCGCCCACCGTCACCCTCGCGCGCACCCCGCGCGCCTGAGGCCACCCAGAGCGAGCCGACAGGACCCCAGTGGCAAAGACCGACGAAGAAGACGTGATCGACGACAAGCCGATGCCGTTGCTCGATCACCTGATCGAGTTGCGCACCCGGCTGCTGTGGTCGGCTGCGGCGTTCATGCTGGCGTTCTTCGTCTGCTACTATTTCTCGGGGAACATCTACCGCTTCCTGGCGCAGCCGCTGGCCAACATCTTCCGCGACAACCACGAAGCGCGGCGGATGATCTACACCAGCCTCACCGAGGCGTTCTTCACCTACCTGAAGGTGGCCTTCTTCGGCGCCGCCTTCATCTCGTTCCCGATCGCCGCCAGCCAGTTGTGGCTGTTCATCGCGCCCGGGCTGTACCGCAGCGAGAAGCGGGCGCTGGCGCCGTTCCTGATCGCCTCGCCGATCCTGTTCCTGATGGGCGCCGCGCTGGCGTATTATTTCATCTTCCCGGTCGCCTGGAAGTTCTTCATCAGCTTCGAGAGCCCGGGCGGCAATGGCGGCATCGCCATCCAGCTCGACGCCAAGGTGGGCGAGTATCTCGACCTGGTGATGAAGCTGATCTTCGCCTTCGGCATCGCCTTCCAGTTGCCGGTGGCGCTGTCGCTGATGGCCAAGGTGGGCATCGTCACCTCGGCGGGCCTCAAGAAATACCGCCGCTATGCCATCGTCGGCATGTTCGTCATTGCCGCCGTGCTGGCGCCGCCCGATGTCATCACCCAGTGCGGCCTGGCCTTCCCGCTGATCGCGCTGTACGAATTGTCGATCATCGCGGCGAAGATCGTCGAGCCGAAGCCGGTGGAGGACTGAGGCAATGGCCCGCCCGGTAGCCCATCCGGGGGCGCGCGGCGCGCGGGACCGATCGTCCGGCGCCGCCCCCGGCTGACCGACGGAGCCTCCCCACGCCCTGATTCCCCCGAAAGGGACCGCAAGATGCACGATATCCGCACGATCCGCGCCGACGGCGCGGCCTTCGACGCCGCTTTGGCCCGCCGCTTCCTGCCGCCGGCCGCCGACGACATCATCGCCCGCGATACCACCCGCCGCGCCGTGCAGACCGCCCTGCAGGACCGCCAGGCCCGCCGCAATGCCCTCTCCCGCCAGATCGGCGAGGGCAAGCGCAAGGGCGCCGACACCGCCGCCCTGGAGGCCGAGGCCACCGCCCTGGGCAACGAGATGGCGGCGATGGAGCAGCAGGCGGCCGCGCTGGACGCCGAGATCCGCACCACCCTCGCCGCCATCCCCAACATCCTCGACCCCGACGTGCCGGACGGGCGCGACGAGTCCGCCAACGTGGTGCTCAAACAGGTCGGCGAACCGCGCGACCTCGGCTTCCAGCCGCGCCAGCATTTCGAGCTGGGCGAGGCGCTGGGCATGATGGATTTCGAGACGGCGGCCAAGATCGCCGGCGCCCGCTTCACCATCCTGCGCGGCAAGCTGGCCCGGCTGGAACGCGCGCTGGGCCAGTTCATGCTGGACCTGCACACCACCCGGCACGACTACGAGGAGGTGGCGGTGCCCACCCTGGTGAACGACGCCGCCATGTTCGGCACCAACCAATTGCCCAAGTTCGCCGAGGACAGCTTCCGCACCACCGATGGCCGCTGGCTGATCGCCACCTCCGAGATTCCGCTCACCAACACCGTGGCCGGCGAGATCCTGGCCGAGAAGCAGTTGCCCATCCGCGTCACCGCGCTCACCGACTGCTTCCGCAGCGAGGCCGGGTCCGCCGGGCGCGATACCCGCGGCATGCTGCGCCAGCACCAGTTCCGCAAGGTGGAACTGGTCTCCATCGTCCACCCCGACCACAGCGTGGCCGAGCAGGAGCGCATGACCGGCTGCGCCGAGCGGGTGCTGGAACTGCTCGGCCTGCCCTATCGCCGCGTGGTGCTCGCCGCCGGCGATACCGGCTTCGGCGCGGCGCGCACCTTCGACCTGGAGGTCTGGCTGCCCGGCCAGCAGGCGTGGCGCGAGATTTCCTCCTGCTCCAACACGCGCGACTTCCAGGCGCGGCGGATGAACGCGCGCTTCCGCGCCGCCGACGGCAAGGCGGTGGCGCACGTGCACACGCTGAACGGCTCTGGAGTCGCGGTCGGCCGGGCGCTGATCGCGGTGATGGAAAACCACCAGCAGGCCGACGGCGCGATCCTGGTGCCCCCGGTGCTGGCGCCCTGGATGGGCGGAATCGAGCGGATCGAGGCGCAATAGGCGGAACGGAACGATTTCGGACAAGCGCCATCTGGAACTGGCCATTGTGGTCGTGTATCTGCGTAGTCCCAAGAACGCGCGGCGGAGCAGTCACATGGTATTTCGGCCAACCTGGCGTACCGCCGCCTCCCTTGTGCTTTGGGCCATGCTCCTGGTCGCCGGGGCGCCATCCGCCCGCGCCAATCTGGTGTTCAACCTGACCTATCTGCCTAGCACCTCCGTCTCGGCGCAGGCGGCGTTCCAGGCGGCGGCGAATGCCTGGTCGCAGCTTTTCACCGACGACGTCACCGTCAACCTCACTGTGGGCACCGGCTCGCTGGCGTCGGGCATCCTGGCCTCGGCCGGCTCCAGCCAGGTCAACTACAGCTATTCGGCGGTCAGCGCGGCACTGGATGCCGACCAGACCAGCGCCACGGACGCCACCGTGGCGGCCCACCTGCCGGCCGGCAGCAGCGTGCCGCTCTACATCAACCGCACCGCCGACAACCCGAACGGTGCCGGCAGCGCCACGCCCTACCTGGACAATAACGGCGACGCCAACAACAGCACCATCCGGCTGACCACCGCCAACGCCCGCGCCCTGGGGCTGGCGGCGACGCCCGGCACGGTGACCGGGTGCCTGGGCAATTGCGACGGGTTCATCGAATTCAACACCAGCTACAGCTACGACTACGACCCCAGCAACGGCATCACCACCGGGATCTATGACTTCACCGGCCTCGCCGAGCACGAGATCGGCCACGCGCTCGGCTTCATCAGCGGCGTGGACGTGCTGGACACCAATTCGCCCAACGGCGCCGTCTATTACGGCGCAAACCAGTTCACCTACGTCTCGCCGCTGGACCTGTTCCGCTGCTCGTCGCTGACCCAGAACAGCAGCGCGCGCGACTGGACCGCCGACAACCGCACCAAGACCTTCTCGATCGACGGCTGCCAGGCGGCAACGCTCGGCGCCACCTTCTCCACCGGCGTCGTGCACGGCGACGGGCGGCAGGCCAGCCACTGGAAGGATGGGCTGGGCCTCGGCCTGATGGACCCCACGGCGGCCCCCGGTGAGGCGCTGGCCATCACCCCTCTCGACCTGACCGCCATGGACGCGATCGGCTGGAACATGCATGTGCCCGAGCCGGCGTCGCTGCTGCTGCTCGGCACCGGGCTGGCCGGGCTGGCGATCGGCCGGCGGCGCGGGGGGCGTTCCCAACCGGTCTGAATTGGCTCTAGCATTGCCCCGGGGCACCCCGGGGAGGAACCATGAGCCAGCGTTTCGCCGTCATCGGCCTGGACCACCGCCATGTCTACGAGCTGACGCAATACCTCATCGACGCCGGCATGGAATGCGCGGGCTACTGGCCGGTCACCACCGACCAGGGGGTGCTGGCGGGCTACCGCAAGCGCTTCCCGCACCTGCCGGAGGTGGCGGAGAAGGAGCGGCTGCTGGACGACCCGACCATCGATGTTATCGTTACCGCCGCCGTCCCGCGCGACCGCGCTCCGCTGGCGGTGGAGGCGATGCGGCGCGGCAAGGACGTGATGGTCGACAAGCCCGGCGTGACCAGCTTCGCGCAACTGGCGGAGGTGGAGCGGGCGGTGGCCGAGACCGGGCGGATCTTCTCGGTCTGCTTCTCCGAACGCTTCCAGACCCCTTCCACCGGCATGGCGCTGCAACTGGTGCGCGACGGGGCGATCGGCCGGGTGGTGCAGACCGTGGGCCTCGGCCCGCACCGCCTGAACCGGCCGCTGCGCCCGGCCTGGTTCTGGGAGCGGGATGCCTATGGCGGCATCCTGACCGACATCGCCAGCCACCAGATCGACCAATTCATCGCGTTTACCGGCTCAAAACGCCCCGAAATCGCCAGTTCGGCGGTCGGAAACTTCGCGGTTGGCGGCGATTTCGACGATTTCGGGGAGGTGGTGCTGCGCAGTGAGCGCGCCACCGGCTACCACCGGGTGGACTGGTTCACGCCTGACGGCCTGCCCACCTGGGGCGACGGGCGGCTGGTGGTGCTGGGCACGGAGGGCACCATCGAACTGCGCAAATACCTCGACATCGAGGGGCGGCCGGGCACCGACCACCTGTTCCTGTCCGACAAGGCCGGCACCCGCTACATCCACTGCGAGGGCCAGAACCTCACCTATTTCCGCGCCTTCGCCGACGATGTGGCCAACCGCACCGAAACCGCGATGACCCAGGCGCATTGCCTGACGGTCTGCCGCCTGGCGCTGGAGGCGCAGGCCAAGGCCGTGCGGATCACGCCGTGAGCCGTATGCCAAGGCGACGGCGCGGGTGAAGGCCGGTGGATTTTCGCGGAAAATAGTTAACAAAACAGCATATCTGCTTTTCCCGCGGATCAGATTGTGACCAATATCTAAATTATTGGTCGGCACCGCGATGTCGGGCGATTGTGTCAACCCTTCGTCACTCGCCCTGCATGGGCCGGCTGGCGAGGCTGGGTGGCAGGCCGGCGAAAACCGCCTCATTCCGGCTTTCGGCATCCGTGGCGCGGCCCACGGGTGCCAGTTGTCGCAGTGGCCACGCCCGGGCGCGGCCGACCGAGGGTAGTGCCGATGTCCGCCAGCCTGTTCACCGGGACCACCGGCAACGATACCTGGGGCGGCACGTCGGGCGTCGATACCATCCTGGGGCTGGACGGCAACGACCGGCTGGGCGGCTCCGACGGCAACGACAGCGTGGATGGCGGCGCCGACAATGACACGCTGGCCGGCGGCGCCGGCGACGATACGCTGGCGGGCGGCAGCGGCGACGACAGCCTCAGCGACACCCAGGGCGGCAACCTGATCGATGGCGGCGCCGGCGCCGACACGATCGGCGAGGTTTCCAGCGGCGACACCGGCAGCACGCTCACCGGCGGCGCCGGGCGGGACCTGTTCGTGCTCGGCTACCAGGCCGGCTATGTGGCCAATTACGGCATCGGCACGCTGCATCCGGACGTGATCACCGATTTCCAGACCGGCCCCGGCGGCGACACGCTCGACGTGCTGTACGCCACCTACGCCCCGGTGGACTGGCGCGCCGCCAGCCCCAACCCGTTCGTCGCCGGGCTGCTGCGGTTGCAGCAATCCGGCGCGGACACGCTGCTGCAGGTCAACAATGCCGGCGCCTGGGTGGATGTGCTGGTCCTGCAGAACACCCAGGCGGCCAGCTTCACCGCCGACAACATCGCGCAGGGCTGGAACCCGTTCGGCGCCACCGGCCAGGCCCTGGTGGGCGACAGCGCCGCCAACCTGCTCTCCGGCGGGCCGGACAACGACACCCTGACCGGCAATGGCGGTGCCGACACGCTGCTGGGCGGCACCGGCGACGACGTGATGGCGGGCGGCGCCGGCAATGACTGTCTCAGCGGTGGCGACGGCGCGGACAGCCTGGCCGGTGGCGACGGCCGCGACACACTGCTGGGCTATGCCGGCGCCGACACGCTGCTGGGCGGCGACGGCAGCGACAGCCTCGGCGGCGGCGACGGCAATGACAGCCTGGACGGCGGCGCCGGCGCCGACACGCTGCTGGGCGGGGCCGGCGCCGACACGCTGCTGGGCGGCGACGGCAACGACTCGCTGGAGGATATCCAGGGCGGCAACCTGCTGGACGGCGGGGCCGGCAACGACATCTTCGGCAACGTCTCCGGCGGCGGCGGCAACACGCTCGTCGGCGGTGCCGGGCAGGATATTTTCCGCCTCGGCTCCGGGGCCGGGACGCTGGCGAACTTCACCCCGGGCCAGCTCGCGCCCGACGAGATCACCGATTTCCAGGCCGGCGCCGGCGGCGATATATTCGATTTCGGCCACGAACTGCTGGCCTATGCCAGCGGCTGGGCCAACGGCACCAACCCCTTCGCCACCGGCTACCTGCGCACGCTGCAAAGCGGCGCCAACACGCTGGTGCAGTTCGACCATGACGCCTCGGGCCCCGGCGCCTGGGTGACCCTGGCGGTGCTGGACAACGTGACCGCCGGCAGCCTAGTGGCGCAGAACTTCGCCGCCTCCGCCGAGCCCGGCACCCAGCCATGGGACACCGCCGACGGCACCGCCGCGCCGGGCCTGGACACCAGCCTGACCGGCGGCGCCGCGGCCGACACGCTGGCGGGCGGCGACGGCAACGACACGCTCACCGGGCTTGCCGGCAACGACAGCCTGGCCGGCAATGGCGGTGGCGACAGCCTGGACGGCGGCGACGGCAACGACACCCTGGCCGGCGGCACCGGCGATGACAGCCTAGCCGGAGGCGCCGGGGCCGACCTGCTGGGCGGCGGCGACGGCGAGGACACGCTGGATGGTGGGGCAGGGGCCGACACCATCACCGGCGGCAGCGGCGACGACCTGATCTCCGACACCCAGGGCGGCAACCTGATCGATGTCGGCAGCGGCGACGACACCATCACCGGGGTGGGCGGCGGCGATACCGGCAGCACCATCACCGGCGGCGACGGCCAGGATGTGCTGCGCCTGGGCGCCACCGCGGCGACCGACCCGGCCGGCCTGCACGCCGACACCATGACCGACTTCACGCCGGGCGCCGGCGGCGACGTGCTGGATATCGGCGCGTTGCTGGCGGGGCTGCTGGCCGGCAACAGCCTGCCGGCCGGCACCAACCCGTTCGCCGCCGGCTTCTTCCGCCTGGCCACCAGCGGCGCCGACACGCTGGTGCAGTTCGACCGCGACGGCCCCGCCGGAGGGGCCGGCTGGGCCACCGTGCTGGTGCTGCGCGACACCCTGACCAGTGCGGTGACCGCCGCCAACATCGCCCAGGGCTCGAACCCGCATGGCAGCGCCGGCCTCGCCGTCACCGGCGACGATGGCGGCAATGACAGCCTGCCCGGCTCGCCGGACAACGACACCCTGGCCGGGCTGGCCGGCAATGACACGCTGGTGGGTGGCACCGGCGCGGACAGCCTGGACGGCGGCAGCGGCAATGACAGCCTGTCGGCCGGCGATGGCGCCGACACCGTGTTCGGCGGCTCCGGCGATGACAGCATCGATGGCGGGGCGGGCAATGACAGCCTGGACGGCGGCGGCGGCAACGACACGCTGCTGGGCGGCATCGGCGCGGACAGCATCGTGGCCGGCGACGGCGGCGACAGCGTGGCCGACCCGTTCGGCGCCAATGCGATCGACCTCGGCGCCGGGGCGGACACCGTCGATCTCGTCGATGGCGGCGACACCGGCAGCACCATCACCGGCGGCGCCGGGGCGGACCTGTTCATCCTGAGCAGCGCCCCCGGCTACAGCCCCGCCACCTTCCACCGCGACCTCATTACCGACTTCACCCCCGGCGCCGGCGGCGACGTGCTGAACGCGATGCAGGTGATGGAGTGGTCGCGCGGCTATGCCGGCTGGAACACGCTCGGCAACCCGTTCGCCGGCGGCTTCCTCCGCCTGGCGCAGAGCGGCGCCGATACCCTGCTGCAACTCGACCGCGACGGCCCGGGCGGCGCCGGCTGGACCACCATCCTGACCTTGCAGAACACCACCGCCACCGCCTTCACGTCCGATAATTTCACGCCCGCCACCGACGACTACGGCAACCTCTACCCCTGGACGCCGCTCGGCACCGTCAACCTCACCGTCACCGGCACGGCGGGCAACGACAGCCTGCTCGGCGGCGCCGGCCACGAGACGCTGCTGGGGTTGGACGGCCAGGATACGCTGGACGGCGGCGCCGGCAACGATCTGCTGGACGGCGGCGCCGGTGCCGACTACCTGTTCGACGTGAGCGGCGCCAACTCGATCGACGGCGGCGCCGGCAACGACACCATCGACGAGCTGGACTACGGCGACACCGGCAGCACGCTGGCCGGCGGCGCCGGGCAGGACCGCTTCGTGTTCAGTAACACCCCCGGCTTCAGCCCGACCACCTTCCACGCCGACGTGGTGACCGATTTCACCCCCGGCACCGGCGGCGATGTGCTGGATATCGGCCTGCTGACGCTGTGGTCGCAGTTGTATGGCGGGCTGGACGGCGCCACCAATCCGTTCCTGGGCCAGTACCTGCGCCTGCTGCAATCGGGCGCCGATACGCTGTTCCAGCTCGACCGCGACGGCCCCGCCGGCGCCGGCGGCTGGACCACGGTGCTGACCCTGCGCGACACCAGCGCGCTGGCCTTCACGGTGGATAATTTCTCCCCCGCCTGGCCGCTGGACAGCAACCCGACGGTGGATAACGGCACGCCGGGCAACGACACACTCTCCGGCGTCATCACCAACGGCACGCTGGATGGCGGGGCCGGCAATGATTCGCTCACCGCCGGCCCGGGCGACGCCACCCTGCTGGGCGGCAGCGGCGACGACACGCTGCTCGGCCTGGCGGGCAACGATTCGCTGGACGGCGGCGACGGCAACGACTCGCTGGATGGCGACGGCGGCCAGAACACCCTGCTGGGCGGCGCCGGCAACGACACCCTGGCTGGCGGCGGCACCGACCAGCTCGCCGGGGGCGCGGGCGACGACCTGTACCTGGTCGCCAGTTCCACCGCCGTGGTCACCGAGGACCCGGGCGCGGGGCAGGACACCATCCGCGCCTCGGTCTCGTTCACGCTGCCCGACAATGTGGAACTGCTGGCCGGCGCCGGCGGCGGCGCCATCACGCTCTCCGGCGGTGCCGCGGGCGACATCATCCTGGCCAATGACGGCGGCGACACGCTGCTGGGCCTGGCCGGCGGCGACAGCCTGACCGGCGGCGGCGAGGCCGACCTGCTCTCCGGCGGTGACGGCGCGGATACGCTGCTGGGCGGCGACGGCACTGACAGCCTGGACGGCGGCACCGGCGCCGACAGCCTGGATGGCGGCCGCGGCGGCGACACGCTCTCCGGCGGCGACGACAACGACGTGCTGCACGACCTGCTCGGCGCCAACCTGCTCGCCGGCGGCAGCGGCAACGACACGCTCACCGGCAACGGCACGCTGGATGGCGGCGACGGCAACGACCTGGTCACCGGCACCGGCACGCTGCTGGGCGGCACCGGCGACGATGCCATCTCCGCCGCGTCGTGGGCGGCGGCGGTCTCGATCGATGGCGGCAGCGGTGCCGATACGCTCACCGGCAGCGCGGGGGCGGACACCATCACCGCCGGCGCCGGCAACGACCTGATCTACGCCACCGGCGGCGGCGACCGCATCGACGGCGGCGCGGACGCCGACACGCTTGTCTATGCCGGGCCGCTCGCCCGCTACACCATCACCCGCGACGGCGGCGGCGGGTATTTCGTGGCCGACACGCTGGGCGGACCGGCGGACCATATCGTCAACATCGAGACCCTGCGCTTCAGCGACCAGAGCTTCACGCCCAGCACGGCCAACACCGGCGGGCAGATCGACGGCACCGCGCTCAACGACAGCCTCGCCGGCACCACCGGGCTGGACCTGCTGCACGGCCTGGGCGGCAACGACACGCTGCTGGGGCTGGCGGGGGCGGATACGCTGGATGGCGGGCCGGGCGACGACTCGCTGCTGGGCGGCCCCGGCAACGACCTCTATTACGCCGATGCCGCGGGCGACACGGTGGTGGAACTGCCCGGCGAGGGTGCCGACACCGTCATCGCTGATCTGGCCGGCTATCTGTTGCCCGCCAATGTCGAGGACCTGGTGGCCGGCGTCGGTGGATTCGCCGGCACCGGCAACGGGCTGGACAACCGCATCACCGGCAGCACCGGGGCCGACACGCTGGACGGGGGCGACGGCGCGGACACGCTGGTGGGCGCGGGCGGCGCGGACGTGCTGCTTGGCGGCGCCGGCGATGACCGGCTGCATGTGGCTGATCTCGGCTTCGCCCGGGTTGTTGGCGGCACCGGCACCGACACGCTGGTGCTGGACGGCGCCGGGCTGGTGCTGAACCTCGCCACCCTGGCGCCGGGGCGGTTGCAGGGGATCGAGGCGATCGACCTCACCGGCGGCGGCGACAACCGGCTGGTGCTGACGGCGCAGAGCGTGCTCGCCCTGTCCGACACCGCGGCCCTGCGTATCGACGGCGATGCCGGCGACCGGATCTCGTTCGGCGACAGCGTCTGGACCAGCCTGGGCAGCAGCGGCGGCTACACCAGCTACGCCAACGGGCTGGCGACGTTGCAGGTGGCCGATGCGGTCGGCGTCGATACCGCGCTGGTGGTCACCGCGCTCAGCGCCAGCAAGGCCGAGGGCAATGCCGGCGGCACGCCGTTCACCTTCTCGGTCGCCCGCAGCGGCAGCACCGCCGGCACCATCACGGTCGGGTGGTCGGTCGTCGGCATGGGGCCGTACGGCGCCAATCCGGCCGATTTCACCGGGGGCGTGGCGCCCGGCGGCACGCTGACCTTCGCACCCGGCGTGGCCAGCCAGGGCATTACGGTGAACGTCGCCGGGGACCTCGTGGTGGAGCCGGACGAACAGTTCCGCGTGGTGCTGCTCACGCCGCAGGGCGCCGGCATCGCGGTTGGCGCCGCCACCGGGACCATCATCAGCGACGACACCAGCTTCGTCATCGCCCCGCTATCGGCGAACAAGGCCGAGGGCAACGCCGGCGCCACCGATTTCACCTTCAAGGTCTCCCGCAGCGGCATCACCACCGGCACGGACGGGGTCGCCTGGGCGGTGAGCGGCCTGGGGCCCGACGCGGCGGCGGGCAGCGACTTCGTCGGCGGCGCCGCGCCATCCGGCACGCTGACCTTCGCGCCGGGCCAGGCCAGCGCCATCGTCACCGTCGCCGTCGCCGGCGACCGGCAGGTGGAGCCGGACGAGACCTTCCAGGTGCGGCTTGGCAGCCCCTCCGCCGGCACCGCGATCGCGGCCGGCACCGCGACCGGCACGGTGCTGAACGACGACACCGGCTATGCCGTCGCCGCGGACACGCCGAGCCTCGCGGAGGGCGATGCCGGCGCCACCGCCTTCCGGTTCACCGTCTCGCGCCTTGGCCCGGCCGGGCTCGCCGGCAGCATAGCCTGGTCGGTGGTCGGGCAGGGGCCGAATTCGGCCAGTCCGGCGGATTTCGTGGGCGGCGTGGTGCCGAGTGGAACGCTGAGCTTCGCCGCCGGCGAGACCGCCAGGACCATCACCGTGAACGTGCAGGGCGACCATCTGGTGGAACCCGACGAGGGTTTCGCGGTGGCACTGGCCCGGCCGGGCGTCGGCGCCTCGATCGTCACCGGCATGGCGGGCGCCGCCATCGTCAACGACGACACCAGCTTCTCGGTCGCCGCCGTCACCGGCAGCCGGGCCGAGGGCAATTCCGGCGCCACCCCGTTCGTGTTCACGGTGACCCGCAGCGGCCGCCTGGATGCCGGCGGCAGCGTCGATTGGTTCGTGACCGGGGCGCTGCCGACCACCGTCGGCCCGGCGGATTTCGCCGGCCGGGTGGCGCCCTCGGGCAGCTTGAGCTTCGCGGCGGGGGAGGTATCCAAGAGCATCACCGTCGCGGTGGCGGGCGGCGGCGCCACCCTGGCGAGCGCGACGGCGTTGTCGGAGGTGGTGAACGACGACACCGGCTTCACCCTGGCCGCGGTGGACGCGGTCAAGCAGGAGGGCAATGCCGGCAGCACGCCGTTCACCTTCTCGGTCACCCGCAGCGGCAACCTCGCCGGCACCAACAGCGTGGCGTGGCAGGTTACCGGCGCGCCGCCCAACACCGCCGGCGCACCGGATTTCGTGGGCGGGGTGGCCCCCGGTGGCACGCTGGTATTCCTGCCCGGAGAGACCAGCAAGACCATCACCGTCGCCGTCCGGGGCGACACGGTGGTGGAGCCGGACGAGAACTTCGCCGTGCGGATCTATGGGGCATCCGGTGGTGCGCAGATCCTGGCCAATACCGCCGGCGGCCAGATCCTGAACGACGACGGCGTGGCCCCACCGCCGCCCGGCGATATCGGCGGCGCGCTGGTGCGGGTGGCGGCGGCCGATTTCAACGGCGACGGTACGCCCGACCTGCTGTGCCAGTCCGCCACCGGGGAGTTGTACCTGCTGGACGGCGCCACCGCCGCGCTGTCCACGCTGTCACGTTCCGCCGCCGGCATGGCCTTCCTTGCCGCCGCCGACTTTGACGCCGATGGCCGCGCCGATCTGCTGCTGCGAGACGGTGCCGGCGGCCTGCATGCCTGGCTGATGCGGGGCGCCACGGTGGTCCAGGACGACCTTGTGGCCACGCTGCCGGCCACCATCGGCGTTGCCATGGTACGTGATGTCACCGGCGACGGGCGGGCCGACATCCTGCTGCACGACACGGCGGCCGGCGCCGCGCATGCCTATGCGCTGCTGGCGATGGATGGCGGCATGGTGGCATCAAGCACCCGGCTGGACAGCGTGCCGGCGAACTGGCTGGCGGTGTAGCCGGCCCGTTCAGCCGTCCTCGTTCCAGCTCCGACCGTCCCGCTCCACCAGCGCGATTGCCGCCGAGGGGCCCCAGGTGCCGGAGGTATAGGGCTTCGGCGGTTCGGCGGCACCCGCCCAGGCGTCCAGGATCGGGTCGATCCAGCTCCATGCCGCCTCCACCTCGTCGCGGCGCATGAACAGCGTCTGGTTGCCGCGCACCACGTCCATCAGCAGCCGCTCATAGGCATCGGGGTTGCGCACCCCGAAGGTCTCGGCGAAGCCCATGTTGAGCGGCGCGTGGCCAAGCCGCATGCCGCCCGGCCCGGGATCCTTGATCATCAGCCACAGTTTCACGCTCTCGTCCGGTTGCAGGCGGATCACCAGGCGATTGGCGGCGATCGGTCCGGCCCCGGCGTCGAACACCGAATGCGGGATGGCGCGGAAGGCGATGACGATCTCCGACACCCGGTTGGCCAGGCGCTTGCCGGTGCGCAGGTAGAACGGCACGCCGGCCCAGCGCCAGTTGGCGATTTCCGCCTTCAGCGCCACGAAGGTCTCGGTGCGGCTGGCCGGGTCGCCCAGTTCGTCCAGGTAGCCGCCCACCGGCCCGCCGGCCGAGGCGCCGGCCCGGTACTGGCCGCGCACCGTGGCGGTGGCGGCGTTGCGCTCGGTGATCGGCACCAGTGCTTTCAGCACCTTCAGCTTCTCGTCGCGCACCGCATCGGCGGCCAGCGAGACCGGCGGCTCCATCGCGGTCAGGCAAAGCAGTTGCAGCAGGTGGTTCTGCACCATGTCGCGCAGCGCGCCCGCGGTGTCGTAATAGCCGGCGCGGCCCTCCACCCCCAGCGTCTCGGCGACGGTGATCTGCACGTGGTCGACATGGGCGGCGTTCCAGAGCGGCTCGAACAGCGCATTGGCGAAGCGCAGGGCCATCAGGTTCTGCACCGTCTCTTTGCCCAGGTAATGGTCGATCCGGTAGACTCGGTCCTCGGGGAAGGCGGCCCCCACCGCGTCGTTGACGGCGCGGGCGGAGTCCAGGCTTTTGCCGATCGGCTTCTCCACCACCACCCGCGCATCGCCCGCGTTCAGCCCGTGCGCGGCCAGCCGTGCGCAGATCGGGCCGAACAACTCGGGCGCGGTGGCCAGGTAGAACACCCGGATGCGCCCTTCCGCCTCGGCCAGCCGCGCCGCCAGCGCTGGCCAGCCCGGCTCGGCATCCGCATCGGCGGCCACATAGGTCAGCCGGGCGAGGAAGCGCGCCATCGCCGCCTCGTCGCGATCGGCCGCCGGCACATGGGCCAGCAGCGCCGCGTGGGCCATGGCGCGGAACGCCACATCGTCCATCGCGCGGCGGGACACGCCGATCACCCGTGCCCCATGCGGGATCTGCCCGCCGGCGCAGCGCTGGTACAGCGCCGGGATCAGCTTGCGCCCCGCAAGGTCGCCGGTGGCGCCGAACACCACCAGGTCGAACAGTTCCACCTCGATCACCCGCGCCACCATATCGTCAGCACTCCGTAACATGCACCGCAAGGCCCGCCTTGGAGGTTTCCTTGTATTCGCTGCGCATGTCGAGCCCGGTCTGGCGCATTGTGGCGATCGCGTCGTCCAGGCTGACATGGTGCGCCCCGTCACCGGACAGAGCCAGCGAGGCGGCGTTGATCGCCTTCACCGCCCCCATGGCGTTGCGCTCGATGCACGGGATCTGCACCAGCCCGCCGATCGGGTCGCAGGTCATGCCCAGATGGTGCTCCAGCCCGATCTCGGCGGCGTTCTCCACCTGCGGCGCGCTGCCGCCCAGCACCGCGGCCAGCCCGGCGGCGGCCATGGCGCAGGCGACCCCAACCTCGCCCTGGCAGCCCACCTCGGCGCCGGAGATCGAGGCGTTGCGCTTGGCCAGCGCGCCGATCGCGGTGGCGGTCAGCAGGAAATCCTCCGCCCCCTCGGCGCTGCCCCCGTGGTAGTGCCGCCAGTAGCGCAGCACCGCCGGCACCACGCCTGCCGCCCCGTTGGTGGGGGCGGTGACCACCCGCCCGCCGACCGCGTTCTCCTCGTTGACCGCGATCGCCCACAGGCTGGCATGGTCGGTCGCCTCGGTGGGCGACGGCAGGTTGCGCGCCCGCCGCTCGGCCAGCCGAGCGGCCAGGCGGTGGGCGCGGCGGCGCACATGCAGCCCGCCGGGCAACTCGCCCTCGCCGGACAGGCCGCGCTCGATGCATGCCTCCATTGCCGCGGTGATCTGCGCGATATAGGCGCGCACCTCGCCGGCCGGGCGCACCGCGCATTCATTGGCGAACTGAAGCTGCGCGATCGACCGGCCGGTGGCCGCCGAGGCTGCCAGCATCTCACCCGCGTTGGCGAACGGATAGGGCAGGGAGGCCAGCGCATCGGCCCCGGGCGGTGCGCCCGCGCGCTCCACGAAGCCGCCGCCCACCGAATACCACAGCTCCTCGCGCAGCACCGTGCCGCCGGCATCCTCCAGCCGGAAGCGCAGCGCGTTCGGATGCCCCGGCTCCAGCCGCTCGAAATCGAACATCACCTCGGCCGCCAGCCGCCCGAGCCCAGGCACCAGCATGCCGCGCTCGGCCGCCAGCCGTGCCGGCAGCGCGTGCACCGCGTCGGGGTCCGCCGTCGCCGGCTCCAGCCCGGCCAGCCCGGCCAGCACCGCCACATCGGTCGCATGCCCGCGCCCGGTCCAGGCCAGCGACCCATACAGCGTCGCCACCACCCGCGCCGCCGCGCCGGCATGCGCCGCCGCGCCCAACACGAACTGCCGCGCCGCCCGCATTGGCCCCACCGTATGCGAGCTGGATGGCCCCAGCCCGATGCGGAACAGGTCGAACACGCCGATCAACTGGGTCATGCCGCGTCTTTCCAATCGCCTCCCCGGCACGCTAGACCGCATCGGGACATCCGGCCACCACGCCGGCAGGGAGACAGCGATGGGCGGCATTCTGGCGGGCGTGCGGGTGATCGAACTGGGCCAGGTGCTGGCCGCCCCCTTCGTCGGCGCGATCTTCGCCGATCTCGGCGCCGAGGTGGTCAAGATCGAGCGCGCCGAGGGCGGCGACGACGCCCGCCGCATGGGCCCCGATTTTCGCCACGGCGACGCCATGACCTTCCACATCATGAACCGCGGCAAGCAATCCGTGGCGCTGGACATGCGCACGCCGGAGGGCAAGGCCGTCTTCGAAGCGCTGGCCGCCCGCGCCGACATCCTGGTGCACAATCTGCGCCCGGACGTGCCGGCGGCGCTGGGCATCGACGGCCCGGCCATGACCGCCCGCCACCCCCGGCTGATCTACTGCGCCATCTCCGCCTTCGGCCACACCGGCCCGCTGGCCCGGCATCCGGGGTTTGAGCCGCTGATCCAGGCCTATTCCGGCCTGTCCAGCCTGAACGGAGGCGAGGGCGACCCGCCGATGCGCGCCGCCGCCTCGCTGTGCGACCAGGGCAGCGCCATGTGGGTGGCGATCGGCGCGCTGGCCATGCTGCACCGCCGCCAGCAGACCGGCCATGGCGGCATCGTCGGCGGCTCGCTGCTGGAGACCGCGCTGATGTGGGCCGGCCAGAAGATCGACACCTACATGAACACCGGCGCCCTGCCGGAGCGCCACCGCTCCGGCCACCCCTCCCTGGTGCCCTATGAGGCGTTCGAGGCGGCGGACGGTCCGTTCCTGATCTGCGCCGGCAATGACCGCCTGTTCGCCAAGCTCGCCGCCGTGCTGGGCCGCGGCGACCTGCCGTCCGACCCGCGTTTCGCCGCCAATCGCGACCGCCTGCGCCACAAGGCCGCCTTGTTCGGCGAGATCTGCCCCATCCTGGCCAGCCGCCCCCGTGCCCACTGGATCGAAGCCCTGGAGGCGGTCGGCGTGCCGGCCGCACCCATCCACGACGTGCCGCAGGCCCTCGCGCAGCCCCAGGTCCAGGCGCTCGGCATGTTCCAGCCGGTGCCGGGCGAGGACTTTACGCTGACCGCCCTGCCGCTCACCTTCGACGGCGTTCGCCCGGCGATCGCCCGCGGCGCCCCCCGGCTGGGCGCCGACAACGGCAACGTGGACCATCGGTAATGTGATTTCCGGTCGCAACAATGCACCGCTAGCCTCGCCCGGCCGGCCATCACGGCCGCCAGGGGGCTTCACATGAAAGACATCCGCGCCTTTCTTATCGGCATCCTCAACATCGTGCTCGTCGCCATGCTCGTCGTCGGCACGCTCGGCGGCTTCGTCGGCGGCGGCTTCAGCCCGTTCGGCGGCTTCCGCTTCGGCATGGCCCTGCTCGGCGCCATCTTCGGTTTCATCGGCAGCGCGGTGGCCGCCGGCTTCCTCGCCCTGATGATCGATATCCGCGAGATCCTGCTGCGCATCGAGCAGCGCGGCCTGCGCTGAGAGCCTCTGTACGGACCGGCCCGGCGCTATTCCGGCAGGAACCGATGGATCTCGGTGTTGTCCGCCCGGCCGCCCAGACTGGCCAGCGCCCGCTGCCACACCTGCCGGCATAGCGCCAGCGACTCCGCAGGATAGCCGCCCTCGGCGGCGATCGCGCCGGCGGTTTCCAGGTCCTTGGCCATCAGGCCGAGCTGGAAGCCGCCGTCGTAGCTGCCCGGCAGGATGCATTGTCGCAGCTTCGTCTCGGTCGCCACGTTGCGGCCGGAGGAGGCGTTCAGCACGTCGGTCAGTACCCCCAGGTCCAGCCCCTGCCGCGCCCCCAGCCGCATCGCCTCGGATGCCGCCAGCAGCCCGGCGGCATACACGAAATTGTTCAGCGCCTTCATCGCATGCGCCGACCCCACCGCCCCGGTACGGATCAGCGTGCTGCCCATTGTCTTCAGGAATGGCTCGGCCAGTGCGAACTCGCCGTCGCCCCCGCCCACCATGATCGCCAGCGTGCCGATCTTCGCCTTGGCCACGCTGCCCGACACCGGGGCGTCGATCAGGCCCACCCCGCGCGCCGCCAACGCCCCGGCCAGCCGCCGCGTCTCGCCCGGCACCGAGGAGCCCATGTCGATCACCAGCCCGCCGGGCTGCATCGCGCCGGCAAGCTCCTCCACCACGCTGGCCACATGCGCGCTGGTCGGCAGCATCAGCACCACCACCCGGCAGGCGCCGCCCACCTCGGCCGCCGAGCCCGCCACATCGCCGCGCGCCTCGCCGGCCAGCGCCACGAACTCGGCCGCGTCATGCGCCATCACTTCCACGCCCGCCCGCGCCGCCGCCAGCGCCATCGGCATCCCCATCATGCCCAGCCCGATGAATCCCAGTCTTCCGCCCGCCATGTCGCGCCCCTTTGTCACCTGCCGCCCACACCGCCATACTCCCGGTTTCGTTACGAGGGAATACATCCATGCCCGCACTCGACGCCATCCGCGCCCGGCACGACGAACTCACCGCCATCCGCCGCGACATCCACGCCCACCCCGAGATCGGCTTCACCGAGCATCGCACCGCCGCCCTGGTGGCCGAGAAGCTGCGCGAATGGGGCATCGAGGTCCACACCGGCATCGGCGGCACCGGCGTTGTCGGCGTGCTGCGGCGCGGCAACGGCCAGGTGGCGATCGGCCTGCGCGCCGACATGGACGCGCTGCCCATCCACGAGGAAACCGGCGCCGCCTACGCCAGCACCACCCCCGGCGTGATGCACGCTTGCGGCCATGACGGCCACACCACCATGCTGCTCGGCGCCGCCCGCTATCTGGCCGAGCACGGTGATTTCAACGGCACGGTGAACTTCATCTTCCAGCCCGCCGAGGAGGGCCTGGGCGGCGCGACCGCCATGCTGAACGACGGCCTGTTCCAGCGCTTCCCGTGCAACTTCGTCTACGGCATGCACAACCGCCCCGGCCTGCCGGTCGGCCAGTTCGCCATCCGCCCGGGCGCCATGATGGCCGGCGGCGCCTTCTTCGACATCACCGTCACCGGCAAGGGCTCCCACGGCGCCCGCCCGGAAGGCAGCATCGACCCGGTGCTGACCGCCTGCCACATCACCGCTGCCCTGCAATCTATCGTCGCCCGCAACGTGCCCCCGGCCGACACCGCGGTGCTCAGCGTCACCGGCATCTCCGGCGGCGACGCCTACAACGTCATCCCGCAGACTGCCAAGATCATGGGCACCGCCCGCACCATGAAGCGCGCCACCATGGAATTGCTGGAAGCCAACATGAAGCGCATGGCCGCCGGCGTGGCCGCGGGCTTCGGTGCCACCGCGGAGACCGATTTCCGCTTCCTCTTCGCCCCCCTCAACAACGACGAAGCCCGCGCCACCGCCATCGCCGATGCCGCCGCCGCGGTGGTGGGCGAGCCCAACGTGGAACGCAACGGCCCCAGCGTGATGGCCTCGGAGGACTTCAGCTTCATGATGGAAGCCGTTCCCGGCGCCTACATCAACATCGGCAATGGCGACACGGTGGGGAGCTGCCAGGTCCACAACCCTGGCTACGACTTCAACGACGAAGCCATCCCGTACGGCGCCGCCATGTTCGCCACCCTCATCGAACAGGAACTCCCCAAGGGCCGCGTCGATTGAGCGAGGCCGGCATCGCCCGGCCGAACAATGAGCCGGCGCGGGATGGCGGCGTTCGTCAGCAGCCATCCCGCGCCGACATCAGCAGTTTGAATACCCCGCCGGGCACACCTTGGTCACCCGGTCCGAGGGCGGCACCACCACGGTGCCCGGTGGAGTGGACGCCGACGGATTTACCACCACCGTCTTTTCCCTGGTTGTCTCGCCGCCGCACGCGCTGAGACAGAGTGCCATGGCAAGTAGAATTGCTGAAGTCAT
>Ga0209930_1002471_pt1 | contig 21716 bp, 14 predicted proteins | sample ThiBiot_500_biof_2_FD_183948 | JGI IMG/M metagenome (GOLD analysis project Ga0209930, IMG submission 183948) | Wastewater bioreactor microbial communities from Cape Town, South Africa - Thiocy_cont_500_biof (SPAdes) | ecosystem: Engineered > Bioreactor > Thiocyanate-remediating >... | reverse complement strand
AGCTGATTTTCTTATGTTTTTTCTCAAGTTTCATAAATGTGAACTGTATGTTTCAAAAGAATTCATTCAAGTAGAAGTTTGAATATTATATTATTCAGACGTCTTTTTTTCTTGTTTTTTACGTCAGTATCTCAGTATCACAATTCAAATCTAATTAGGATACTGATGAACACAAAACATGACTGTTTCAGTGTAAAATTTAAAGATTATTATATGTAAAGATTTATTTTATATGAATAAAATTGAATAGTTTTTTGTTTTGTTTAAAATGGTCGATAAGCAGGATATGGTGGAAAATCTCCAATACCTGCAGCACCACCATAAATTTGACCTAATGTTGGATTTGGATTTCCACCCATCATGTTGTCTAAAATTTGGCCGATGGGACCTAATCGCACAGATAGGATAATAACATTGTTAGGAAAAAGAAAAAAATCTTACTGTTAACACCACCAGGAATGTTTTGATTGATCCAAGCATCAGTCACTGCTTCTTGTAATGGATTTGTACCAAAGCCTTGTCCGTACATTTTCTATAGTTGCTGGTTAATTTGTATAAGAAACGATATAGAACTGTGTTTGAAATCAACGCTTTTTATACTCGAATTGAGTTTACTCATGCGTTTCTTTCTATGATCGTGTCCTTCTCAGAAGGTTATTAGTCATGTAAAAATATTTTATAGTGACGTCAATATAATCCCACACCATCAACACCCACCATAGAAACCAAGAGGTTTCGGTTTGTCACCGCAAGGTGAGCAGCAACATTGACAAGACAGGTAACCCGTTGATTCAGTTAATATGCCAACATCTTTAAGAAAAACAGTTTTTATCAAAATGTGGTCCTTGAGAACAGCAGCCACCTGGTTGTTGAATTACGTGAATGTGGTATGTTCCAACGACAAGTCCAAACTGAAAACCAATATATCGTGATGGAATCACGATTGACCGGTTACGTGGACAAGCTGTATTTCATTATCCATGTTTCCATAATTACGACATCTTTATTGTTCTAGAGCTTAAAGGAAAGACATCTTGAGGATATTTGTAATTGAATGAAATGTGTTATGCAGGAAAGAGAGACAATGTATAACTTTGTTAATTTGAGTGATTCTCTTACTGAGAACTTCATTTGACTCACTCGAGTAAAAAATCAAACGAGGACGTGAATTGTCTCGGTCTTGGTCTTATGATGATGTTATTTCAAAATATTTATTTTATTTTATATGAATAAAATTAAATAGTTTTTTTTTCTTTAATATGGTCGATAACCACCATATTGTGGATATTGTGGATATTGTGGATAACCTCCAACACCCGGAGCACCACCATAAACTTGACCTAATGTTGGATTTGGATTCCCACCCATCATGTTGTCTAACATTTCACCAACAGGACCTAATCAAAGGGATAGGATAACAGCATTATTAGGGGGAAAAAATCTTACTATTGACACCACCAGGAATGTTTTGATTGATCCAAGCATCAGTCACTGCTTCTTGTAAGGGATTTCCACCAAAGCCTTGTCCGTACATTTTGTATGTATATATGAAACGAATATGAAAATGTATTCGAAATCAACGCCTTTTATAGCCAAATCATGGTTATTCATGCGTGTACACCCAATTACATATTTTTCTTGAATATACTGTTTTCACTCCCTGGAAGAAAAACTTGTTTTTCATATCGTTTATGAGAGAATCTTTTTTTAGCTTGTTAATTAGAAAAATTTTACAATCATCATCAATGATTTTATTTTTTTCTATTCACATCAAGGTAAATAATATCGAACAGATGTGCTATTAAGATTACATTAGTTTAACTTTTTGCAAATATTCTAGTATAACATTTCGAATATCTGTTGTCATATGTATCATGACAATCATCTTGATGGCAAAAGCAACAGTTATTACCAATAATACTAATAAATAGAATGGTGTTGGTGGAGCTTGTGAAGGTTGAATAGCTTGCCAAAATAAAAGACTCATGTATGGTAGACCAGCACAAACCATAATAATTACTAAAAGTAAAATATTTTTTAATAGTTTTATTTCACGTCTTAGATTTAGTGGTTGAATAGAACGAGTTGCTGAAACAGTATGAGTCATAGTTACATGCACATTGACTCGTCGAGTTGATTGTCGTATATAGAAGAGAATTATAAGATAAATAATTATTGAAGTCGATATCGGAATTAGATATGCAGTAGTAGCACATAATAATGACGATGAAAATACTTTAGTTGAAATAGTACAAAATCGAGATTCAACTTCAAATCCAAATCCAAATCCAACTTGAAGTGATGCTGCTGGAATTGGTAGTATCATCATTGCTACATAAGTAATACTAATCAGAAACCAATGCATTCGCCATGTAAGAAGTAACCTATGTTTGTAGAATAGAGTAAAAAATAATCGACTAATAGATTGAACTGTATATGAAACACACACAGCAGTGCAAGATGCGTTGTATAAATATGCGCGTAGAAAACATGCTGGTTGATAAGTGAACCATTCACTTTGAAGAGCAAAACCGGCAGAAATTATCTGTAGAATAGCGTAAACAAGTGTTGCTGTTGCAATATTACACATCATTACATTGTTGATAGTACGGCATTGTCGATGAAAGATAACGATAAACATCATGACTATACTGATTGAAATGCATATTAACGAAGCAACAATTGATGTTGAAAAACAAACAATATAAAATAGATCTGACGGCATAGGATCTTGAAATAATTTGAAAATGGTTGTAGAGACATCGGTGCAATATATATATATTTATATGCTTATCATATGACAAAAACGTATCAAGTCAAAACCATAGGACATATTTTACATTCATGTATTCAATTTTGACAGATTTATTGAACATAAAAATGATCTCATTCTGTCTTTCATATGAAATGAGAATGTTATAGATCTTTATAATTAGATTTCTATCTGAATATGACAACGGATATCTCAGAAGTTTTTCTTGTCATTCCACTCTGTGCTTTTCCGTTGATTAATAGCGTTCTATTATTTCTATATTCGTAACATGATTTATAACTATCTCGTGGCGTTTGTCATTAAATATAGAACTATAATTTCAATGTTAATCTCATCCAGGATAATATTCTTTAAAAGCTTTGTTCGAAATCCTATTAAAATCACTAATTGAATACGTTGAATGAAAGAGTAGAGGAAAATGACACGAGAGTATTACGCACAACAATTAAATGTGAATTGATTTCTGTCTTCATTTTTTATTTGTTTCTCACTGCTGTTGCTATAAGCGTATGTGTTTGAAATATTTCAACTCCAATTTGACGATGTGGAAAAATTAATTTCATCAATTTTTTAACGAATACTTTTCGAAATAAATGTGATGTTAGTAATGAAATATAAAATGCTTTGACATTATTCAAATAGAAAACATTCAAACTTATTGTTGAAACAAATTGAATAATGATGTATTGATCATCAGTCTTAATTTCATTCGATGTAAATGTAACATACATATAAAATATAATCCATTGTAAAGAAAAAAATGTTGTAATACAAATTTGTCCAAATATCATTACAACAAATTGAGTTCGATATTGTGACTTTCTTCCATTCGCTCCTCTCTATTAAACAAATAGTATTTGTTTTATTGAAATAAATTTTCTGAAAAACTATACTTACGACTCGTTGATTGCTTCGACGAAGATTTCGATAAGTTAATAGAACGAAAATGATCATTAATATTGGTTGAAATAAACCATTTAAAATAATATACGTTAGATTTGTTAGCAATGGAATTCTTGATGCGCACCAGAACATTGTTTTTTCAAAGAATAATGTGCCTGTAATTGATAGAAGAAAAGTGGTAATTATGCCAAGAGCGAGCATTATTGGTACGAATTTGAGTTGAAGAATTCGTCGAATTGGTGATGCAAGATCACATGTTGCAGCAAATCGATCAATAATTGCAAGAAGTAAACAGTTGATTGAGAGTTGTGGCAAGAATACAAGAAGAAATGCATTCAATTGACACATTAAAGTTGAATCATACCATGGCAACATGATGTTATATTTGAAACTGAGATAATTTGGAAATAAACTAATCATCAGATTCAGAATGTCGACGACTGAACCAGTCAATGAATAGATACAACAAGTATTCGAACGAAGTTCATGTTGAAGATAAGTAAATAGATTACCAACAAAACCAATGATACCCAAAATGCAGAGAACTAATGATAAATAGACACTCAGCTGCATGGCTAGTTGACTTAGTTCGTCGTATGTTAATTTGGATGTTTGAAAATTATTCATGCTCTATGTCAGATTGCTATCAAATCAAATGCGCAGAAAAAATGATGAGGAAATCTTTTTTTTTAATATTCTCATAATCACTAATTTCAATTAATATGGCTTAAAATAATCTTCAACAAAGGTGACATTGATATGGAAGTGCAATAGCTCGTAGCAGAAAATTGACAGGGCTTTCGTAATGGTCATTTGATTGAAATTGTGCAAACGAAATATTTCCAACTAGATGACGCTTTTTCACATTCGATAACCAATGACATTAATTCAACTTACCTTTTGACTAATCAGTGTCACTGGGTATTTAAATTCGTCAAAGGAAGAAACGCATTATACGTTTACTTTTTTTGTAGATAAAATTATGACCAACGAACTTCAGCAAATAAAAAATGAAATAGCATTTGGCCGAGTCATTGTATTTATTGGTACGGGAGTGTCAGTTTATACAACCAATGATGAACAGCCAGTTGCCAATCTAAAAGGATTACTAATGAATGGATTGCAAGAATGTTATCATGCTGGTTGGATGACCGAAAATGTTTTCAATGATTTATTTAGTAAATTCAAAAGTAATTTAGCTGAAGTTAATGATTATCTAGTTGCTGCTGATCAGATCAAAACGTGTTTTGAGAGAGTTGATTCGTTCAAACTTTGGCTGACTGAAACAATTGGAAAATTATCAGCAAAAAAGTCAAGTCTCATTGATGCTATTAAACATTTCGAATGTCCTATTGTGACAACAAATTATGACTTATTACTTGAACAAATATTACATAAGAAGCCATCGACTTGGTTCGACTACGATGAAGTCAATTCTAAGACTGATATTTTACATATGTATGGATATTATGAAAAACCTGATACTATGATTTTTACGAATAAAGATTATGTACATATCCGTGAAAATAAATCTATTTTATCGAAATTAAATGAACTTATTCAAGATAAAATCTTGCTGTTCATAGGATATGGCTCCGATATGTCAGATCCAAATTTCTCAAATCTATTAAAATGTTTGTCATTATGCGGTGATAGGAAATCATTGTCAGCTTACAAATTAGTTCAATCGAATAAAGTCAAAGTTTTAAATCGATCTGCAGATGTATCATTCTTAGAAAACATTCACGAAATTCCCTATGGTGAAACATTTGATGATCTCGTCACATTCATGAGAAATTTGAAATCATTTGCACCATTTCTTCGTGATAGTTCAATATTTACATTAGAAAAAGATATGATTCGTAAGAAATATTTACATTATCTTCTCAATGAATACGCACATGTCTCAATATTGGGCTCGTCAAATACAAATATGAGTTTACCATTGCAAAGTGTTTATGTTGAATTAAAATTCGATCCAACACATCCATCAATAAAAGCCATGAAAACTCTTGAAATCAATGAACAATTCAAACGTAAACTGTTATCTCCTGGTTTTTTCAGCGAAACTGAACGAATTAAAATCAATCGAGCTATAATGGAAAAAAATTCATTGAGTCCTGAAACAATCTATCGAGATTTTATGGTTGAACAATGGTTAAATGTTCTATTGAGTAATAGAAATATATTTACTGATCAAGAAGCAAATGCAATTAAAGATAAAATCAATCGATTGAAACAAACAATTACAGCAAATAATAGTTTAAAAGATGCTAAACAATATCAAATTCAACAAGCATATAGTGAATTCAAACATTTTGTTATTTTAGGTCATCCCGGTTCGGGTAAAACAACTCTATCAAAATGGTTGATTACAAATATGGCTCGACAATGTCTCGGTGAGAGTAATATGCTATTCAATGAGACGAGTTCTTACAAAGAAAAACTACCAATTTTAATTCCGATTTGGAAATATGTTGATCAATTAAAACAAACTCAAACTGAACAGAAAAAAACTCTATTGCAATTTATCTATGAAAATCCAACATTTAATTCAACATATTTTCAAGATGATGAACGAAAACAATTGTCATTATTAGTTATCGAATCGTTAATACAGGGAAATGTGTTAGTTATTTTCGAAGGATTAGATGAAGTACCTGTTCATGTTGATCGATCTGATCTAATGAAAGAAATGAATTCATTATTACAACGTGGTATTGATTATGATGTTAAATCTGGTAAACTTTCCTATTCACTTTTCGAACAAAAGGAAATCTACAATACCAACAATCCTGACATGGGCAATCGTTTTTTAATAACAAGTCGAATTGAAGGCAATTATTTCGAAGAAATTAATTTCTATATTCCACGATTAACTATCGAAGATATGTCGAATGATGCACTTCGATTATTCTGCAATTCTTATATGGAATGTATTCAAGAGAAAGATAATCAAATCGAATATGAAATTGATCAATTGTACGATGATATCACAAAGAATAAGGATATTTTTCAGTTAGCTATTAATCCTCAAATAGCTAGTGTCATAGCTGCAGTTTATAATCAATGTCATGGAGAATTACCCGATAAACGAATTGATCTGTATGAACAAGCTATTCAAAGTATGATCGAAAGATTAGTCAGCTCAAGCGATTTCATTTTCAGTGAACGTCAACAAAATATTTGTTTATTATGGTCGATTTTACAAGAAATAGCTGAATATCTACATAGTAAAGTTGAAGGACTTTCAGAGAATCATCTCAAGAAAATCATTAGGAAATATTTGTCATCCGTTAATGTAGTACAAACAATTGATGAATCCATTGAATTCTTAGTAGATATTTTTAAATATAAAGCTGGCCTATTAAATGAATTTGGTCATGATAGTTTTCGATTTATTCATCGAACATTTCAAGAATATCTAGCAGCGAAAAGTATCATCTATTTCAATGGTCAACAACGATCCAATGATTCAATTTATGAAAATATTAAAAGTAAAATCGATATACCCAATTGGCGAGTTCCTCTCAATATGACATTCGGTATTTTAAGTACAACAATATCTCAACAAATACTCATAAGATTATTAACAAATGAAATGAAACAAGACGATGACAAATATTCGAATATTCTAATCTCATTTGTGATGATTGATTCATTGAATGATATGTATTTCTCATCGAAACATACTGAATATGATCTCGTTCAAAAATTAGCTGATACATTACTTATTGACTATAGAAATCTATCAGGTTTTTCACGATTAAAAGAACATCAAGAATTAATTCATTCATATTTCTTCAAATTAAAACTTAAACAAGAAAATATTTTAAAGCAATGGTTTCTTATGAAACTTCAATGTGAAGAAAATATTGCCGCATGCTGTCATATAATCTATCAATTGAAATGGTATCTTTCGGAATTTCATGAAATTTTTCTCAATCATTTACATAATGATTCATCCGTTTGGAATTGGCCGATTGATAATCTTTTGAGATTCTATTCGACTAAAATTCACGATCAAACAGTATTACAACAATTGAAATTCAAAAATGCTATGATACATACACCGGCATTGAAAGAATTTCTTATTCATAATAGTGATTGGCTACGTTTGATTGTTGCTCTCTATGGAGGATATAAAAATTATAATACACCATCGACAATATCCGAGTATTACGAAATAGTTCAATTTCTTGAATTAGAAAATGCTGAACGAGCTCCATTTATTTTCTATTATCAGGATATATGGGGACAAGACGATCCCGCCTATAACATGGCAGTACATCTCGATAATTTTGAACCAAAACAACATTGGAACGAACAACCGATATTTGATGAAAATGAAATCTATAAAGAAACATATTTGACAAGAAAAATTCTCCGATTATTAACTGAGAAACGATCAACAAATGAATTACTCGAAGAATTACGTGTACAAGCAGTTAATAAACGATTAAAAATCAATGAACAATTAGACACATTAATTGCTTTAACCGTCCTAACTGATTCTGATGATATGTTGAATAGTGTAATGAAAATAGAACAAAATGAATATTTTCAATATCGTATCGAACAAATTATTTATACTCTCAAAGATCCAATTGCAAGATGCTCAGAATATATATCGGAGCATTCCACTGAGATGAATCTATCATACAAAATCTATTTATCGTTAATAGCTGATAGCGGAGGACTGCCAATAAATACGAGTACAGTAGCTCAGACAGTTTCAAATATTGAACATAAAACTAAACTTTATGCTGAACATTTTGCTTCACAATTTACGGGGGCTAAAGACGATTTACGATATCAAATTGCTGTCATACTTGATACAACGATGGGTACGTTAGGATCCGATTGTATTATAAAATCATTTTTAAAATTGAGTGATGCAATTCAACTCTATCAGCCAATTCGATCATATCCATGGTGTACAGATCAATTCATTTTTAAATATGATCTTGCATATGATGTACCAATAGCGTTTTTCAATTGTCTTGAAAATCTTCATTCAAATATTGCATTTGCAGTTGAAGGCGTTTGTGATGTTCTGATGAAAGATGAACGTACGAAAAACAATCCTGATCTAATTCCATTAATTATCTTGTTATATTTTGGAGTGATGTCGAAAGATGTTACTGGATCAGATATTTACGAACGTTGGCTACCTGAATTAGCCGGAATAACAAATATAAAAAAGGCTCTTTTTAAAAAGATCAAAGCCATAAGCAATCCATACTATAGATCACGAGGATTATGTCAATTTGCTCAATTTTACGATAAGCTTAGTTATGAGATTTTAGATGAAGCTTTCATTGTGGCAAAAACAATCTCTGATCCATCGTTAGAATTTCAAGTTCTCGAGAAAATCTATAATATTATGAATTATAAAAATACGACACATACAAAATTTATTGAACAAATTCGAAATGAATTGATTTCAACATGTAATTCTATTCGAGATGATTACAATCGAATAATTGCATCGATACGATTGTCATTTTATGATTGCGGATCATTTCGTAAGAAATATTTAACAAAAGCTTTGGAATTATTGAATACAATGAAAGAAACTGATGAGAAAATTCAATTAATTATTAAACTAAAACCGATCGTTTTTCTCTACAATGATTTAGAAATGAAATGGAATACAATCGTCAAAAATCTGACAAATATCAATCATATTCATTTTATCAATAGACATTATGGAAAAATTTTGTTTGCCGATCAGGCTCCTGTACAACCTTTATTCTTATTATTTGCACAAATGAATGATATGAAATCAATAGTTACCAAGAAGCAAAATGCAGAACAATTATGGAAAAATTTATTTCAAGATCCTGATAATCAATCGAATGTAAAACTATTAGTTGAAAATAATCTCAAGGCTGAGATCTTTCTAACACCTTCAGTCGCCATTGTTATTGATGAATTAATTGCACAAGGCAAAGAGCAGAGTGTTTCACTTCTATTTCCTTATCTTAGACGGCCATCACATGAAGTCATGCCAATAGTTCAGAAATGGTTTACTGATCTTCATCATCTTAAACTTCGACAATTAGCAGCAGTACTCCTCTGTGAAGCAAAATATATTTTTAAATCTGCAGTTAACACAATCGTTGATCTACTCGAAACGGATAATGATCAAATGCGATATCGAGCTCAACGTATTTTTCAACATCCTGAACGAGATGTTACTAATCCAACTAAACGAGCATCGATTATCGGAGAAAAAACACTTCTGAAAATCGTAGAAAATTTAGCTTTGAAAAGACATCCACCTCGAATTCGTGCCTATCTCGTGACATTTTTCTATGATTTACTATGGGATGATGCAAAAGTATTTAAAAATCTATATGAACAAGTTCTTGCATTATTCGAAAGATATCCGGAAAAAGACAAATTATTTTTTTTCAATAGAATCTATTTTTCTAATGAGAGTACATGGAATACGATGCTGAAGTATTTAGAACAACCAACATATTCAACCTATGCGGAAGAAATCTTTTTTTCAACTATGTTCCAAGCAAAACGAGATCAGATTAGTGATAATCAATGGAGAGATTTCGTTCGTATTATATCAATGATTGATACAAGTCAGTTTAAAGAAAAAATCTATTTCATCGATACAGATGTTGGAATTATTACGTTTGTTCTCGATGAAATCTGCGCTTCGACAAGTCTTAATGATGATATGCATTTCGAAATTCTTCAAACAAAACTAAACAGTTCGATAACATGTACTGTCGATGATATTTTTCGAGGTCCATTGAATGAAGTCAATCATGTAAGTAGATGTAATTTTAATGCTTCATATGAATTAAATCGAACAGTATTGAATTTAATCAATAATATTGTCATTAATGTTGTCGTGATGGAAAATCTAATCAATTGGTTAATTTATCAAATGAAATTATTCAAAGATAGCGATAGTACACTATTCTCATTGATGATGTGCGATTGTTTGTTAACATTGGTTTCAGCATGTGCACAAAAAGAAGATTATGTCTATAGAAAAATAACGAATTCACCTAATTTTGATAAATTACAAATGATTGATCTTTTACAACGAATGATCAATGCACATCCGTATTTTCCAGCACGTGGTAGTGCGTTCATATTACTTGTCATTATGGATGAAGTTGACCATCAAATTATTATTCATGCTTTAAATACATTATTTGATGAAAATCTTGTCAAAGAGTATGCTGTCATTGGTATTCCATTGATACATTTGTCACCTAATGAATTCATTGATGATCTTTTGAAATCATTGAAAAATGAAAGTGCTATTAAAGCCTATCAAATCTTGAAAATTTTGACACAATTTGCATTGGATGAAAAAATTGACGCAAAAAGTAAAACAAAAATATTAAATTACTTAGCAAAAGAGATTGGACAATTGAAATCGAAGAAACCTGTTAGTTATTATTATACGGATATTAAAATTCCATTTACAACAACGTTAGAAAATGAATTATACAAAGCCTGGATTAAAATTCAAGGTCTTTCAGGCAAAACACAATATACTGCTATTAAAGATAATAACTAAACATTTTTTTCTCTCTTTTATGTTTTAATCACGAAAATGAACTATATAATTTCTAACATATAATTATTTCTTTGTTGAAGATTTATTTCCATTTGACAATTAGCAAACAATAATGCTGTCTAATTTGGTACAAAACATTCCATGATCTGTCATACAACCAGATGCAAAAAACAATGATGAATCATTATCTCTCACAATACATTGATAAGGTTTCGTTTGATTTTGTATACGAAACAGCTTTGCCAATTGGTTGGTTAGCTGTTGCCACTGGTGCTGTAACGGCTGCAGTAAGAATAATGATAAGACCTAATAATGTAAATATCTATAATAAATTTTCCTAAAGGGATTATATTATATGAGCTATAAAACTAAAGCCAATCGTATATGAATATACACCGTACTTGAAGCATTGGGAGCGAGCATGGGATTGATATTTGAATATGCAGCAGTTAGAGATCTTGGTGTAAGAGTATCTCTTACGGATGAAATAAAATTTAGTCTACAACAGTTCGTAGTTTGGTATGTTTTGATGAGTATACTGTATTGATATATCATCGTTCGATTATTTTTAATTTTAAAAGGAAAGCACTTTCGAACAACATTGCAGCTGAACAAATGGAAGCACAGATTTGTGAATTATTTACACAAGTTGCTGCATTGAACGGTCCTAAGATTTCAAAGCATGCATTTCTAGGCTTAGGTGGATTTTGTGCTGTAACAGTCATATATATTATGAGTAGAAAATCTGCCAATCCCAAGTACCTGACCAAAGCAGACAAAGGCACACACATAGTACTTTGGATTCTGGTTAGTTATATTTTTTTTGTCAATATGTTTAATATAGAATATTTCAATAGGGAGGAAACTTGTTTGTTACTACGCTGTTCAAGACACTGATTCAACGAGAAGTTATCTTCAAAACGATTATTCGTATTTAACTCTGTATAAATCCCATAAGTTCGAACAACTCCTATTATAATAATGATTTCTCCTGTATGGTTCAATATCGAGAACAAGATCGTTATCAGCCGTGATAGAAAAAGCATCCCAATAAGTTAAACTTCCTTGAAAATTTGGATTTGAAGAATAAATGAAATTCGCCCAATAAAGCATCATATTTGTTGAAAGTTGCTGTTCTTCTCTAGTAAAATTGACATTAAGTCCAGAACCATCCAAAAAAGATAGAAAAAACATTAAAACATCGCCTCCATGAAATGCAGAATAGCAAGGCGGTAGAACACGTAAAGGATGATTGTATGTAAAGAAATAAGTCGATAGATTATAGTGTGAGAATTTTGCAGCAAGACGTCTTGCTCCACAATGTGCCCATGAATCACTGTAAACATTATTCAAATATGATAAAGGATTGTCCACAGTTGAAATAGGTCCATAAACATCTGGAATTTTATCGATGATAGTAGCATTGTATATTCTATTAAAAAATGCTTCAACTTGTGAAATTGTTGCTGTATCATTGAAAATTCGGCATGTAAATATACTTGTTTCGTTTCCGGTGGATCCGACGAGGACAGGCACTCGTTTGAAATTTCCTTTTGCAATATTATTTTCCATGGTATCATCAAGAGCATAACCATCGATAGCTGGAGAAGCAGCCATGGTCACAATACTTTTTGAAGCAACTATATTCTGAACCGTAAGAATTTGTTGAACATTTAAATTACGAAGACAGTCGGCTGTAGTTGTAGTACAATTAATAGCAGTTCTCAAAATATTTCCAGAGTTATTGATGGCGTCTTGAAGACTACTGGAAAAACTAGGCCATAAATTGCCACTTTGAATAATTGCTCGCTGAACAGTATTGTTCTTTACTAATGGTGATGTAAGAAGCATTGTTATAGAAACACCACCAGCACTTTCACCACCAATCGTAATCTGCTCGGGATCGCCACCAAAACCACGAATATTCTCTTTAATCCAATCTAATGCCATCATTTGATCTAAGATTCCATAGGTGCCCGTCGTACTTCTATTATTGACACCTGATTTTTCATCATATAATGCTTGATCCGCAAGAAATCCTAGGAAACCAAGTCGATAATTAATCGTAACAATAATGATAGGATGTGAGTGAATGGCAGTTGTAGCTACAAATGGAGTGGCATTATATACCATACCGGCTCCAACAGTGAAACTACCTCCATGAATCCAAATAAATACTGGTAAATTAGTTTCATTTGCAGGTGTATAGACATTCAATGAGAGACACGCCTCAGTAAATGGAGGTTCGAAATTGTGTCCCTGAGGGCAAGCATTAGCTGTATATGCAAAACTAGTCTCGTTACCAACTGAAAGAGGTTGTGGGGGCTTCCATCTCAAATTACCAACAGGTTGTTGTGCATAAGGTATGCCTAGCCAAAAATTCACATTCGTATCGTTGACTTTTGTTTGTCGACCAATATAAACACCTTGTTGTGTTTGAGCACTCGGTGGACTAGCATCCGTTAGAATAATAAAACAAACTAATAACGTCAACAAAATTTGTGTAAAAACATTTATTATCATTGTGCGTGTATATTCTTTATTCTTATAGTAGATGACACATGTATTTATATAAATATGTTATCATCTTCAAAAACAAAAACCTTTGTTTTTCTCTCTCGCTACGTAGATTAAAAGAATATACTTTCAGTTCTATTTGTAACTGCATATAGATCCCAAAAACCCGAACAAGTTGTATTGTAGAAGCCATTTCTCAATTGTGGTTGAAGATCAAGAGCAAGATCACTGTCAGATATAATCGAATAAGCTTCCCAATTGGCAAAACTTCCTTGAAAATTTGGATTTCCTGTACGAATAAAATTAGTCCAATAGAGCATCATATTCTTCGAAAGTTCTTCTTCTTCTACGGTCAACTTATATTTCCCGTCAAGAATCGATGGAAATAGCATAACAAGATCAGTTCCATGAGCCGTTGAATCGCAAGCTGATGCAATAGGCAATGCATGATTATATGTAAAGAGATAAGAAGGTAAATTAGAACTCGCAAATGTTGAAGCAATTCGTCGGGAAGCACAATGTGCCCATGAATCGCTGTAAACAATATTTAAATACGTTAGTGGGTTGTCTGCACTTGAAAGAGATCCATAAAAATCAGGAATTTTACTAATAATTGTAGCATTATACAATGTATTGAGAAACGCTTGAACTTGTGCAACCGTCGCTGAATTCTTAAAATGTCCACATGTGAATGGATTCGTCTCATTCCGAGTGGTTCCAACAAGAACTGGTACTTTCTTGAAATGTCCTCTCGCATAATTATTTTCCATGATATCATCAATAGCATAAGCATCAATGACTGGAGGAGCAGCAAGCCCAAAAATATTCTTCGAAGCCACCACATTTTGAACTGCAAGAATTTGTTTCACTGATAAATTACGAAGACATTCCACCGTTGAACAACTGACTGCGGTTCGTAATATGTTACCACTATTGTTAATAGCATCTTCGAGTTTACTGGCATAGTTCGGCCATAGACCACCACTTTGAATAATTGCTCGTTGGAAAGCATTATCCTTCATCAGTGGTGATGTAAGTAACATGGTGACTGAAATACCACCAGCACTTTCACCGCCGATCGTAATCTGTTCGGGATTGCCACCAAAACCACGAATATTTTCTTTAAGCCAATATAATGCCATCATTTGATCTAGGATTCCATAATTGCCTGTCGTACTTCTATTATTGGCACCTGATCTTTCATCATATAATCCTTGATCTGCAATAAATCCTAGGAAACCAAGTCGATAATTAATCGTAACAACAACAATAGGAGAGGAATGAGCGACGCTTGTAGCTATTAATAGATCGGGATTATATACCAGACCAGCTCCTCCAGTGAAACTACCTCCATGAATCCATACGAATACAGGTAAATTAGTTAAATGCTCGGGTGCGTAAACATTCAACGAAAGACAAGCTTCAGTAAATGGAGGTTCGAAGTTGTTTCCTTGCGGACAAGCATTTGGTATAAATGCAGGTTTAATACCACTTTCGTGTGGAAGAGGTTGTGGAGGCTTCCATCTCAAGTTACCAACAGGGTGTTGTGCATAAGGCACACCTACCCAAAAGTTCACAGTCGTATCGTTGACTTTCGTTTGTCGACCTACATAAATTCCTTGTTGTGTTTGAGCTGTCGGGTCGCCATTACCGATTGCAACAATAAACTTAATCGACAGAGTTAATAGCAATATGAATTCCAGCTTCATTTTTTTTTTCTATTTATGCTCGCCATTTTCATCTGTATATATACTCTCTCTCGTTTTCTCATTCATTTGAGAGACACCTGTTTTTTTTCACAATACTATGCGATTATATTTAAATATAGAAAAGAGAAGAGCGAAACGAAGATTAATGAAAAAAAATGTTTTGCCTGACAATCCTTTTATTATCGATTGTAATAAAAAATGGGAGTGCCTTGATTTCGATTGGTGTTAATATGCCAAGTTTGGTTGACTGGGGTCGAACTCAACCGTACATTAATCTAATTCGACAAGCACGTCCTTGGGATGGCAATGCAACATTTGATCCTGTAACTGGATGGCCAACCAGTGATTTTGGAACGATTATTGCTACGTATAATGCTGACTTGGGCGGAGCATATCTTTTATACGCCAAAGGTAATGCACAAATTTCGATCGATGATGATTCATATTCATATATTACGAATCAATCATACGATTCGTCCACGAATACTCTATCAGCTATTGTCAATATTCAAGAAGGTACTATGAATTTGGCGCTAAGTTTTCGTAATACTAGTGGGCCTGGTCTACAAGATATAGTTCTCTTACAACCTGGCTATAATTTAACATCACAGTTCAATTTCACTGATTTATTAATAGCACATCTATCACGTTTTAGTTTAATTCGTTTTATGGAATGGACAAGTACAAATGGTAATTCGGACCGAGATTGGAATCAAACAACGCCTGTCGATTGGCCAATGTATCGATATTCTCATCATGTTCCCTGGGAAACAATTCCTCGTCTTACGAATCAATTCGATAAACCAATTGATATTTGGATAAACATTCCTTTGAACGCCTCAGATGATTATATTCTTCATGTTGCTCGTATCATGTTCAATGATTTAAATCCAACAAATAATATCTATGTTGAATATTCAAATGAACTTTGGAATTTCGGATTTGTACAAGCTCATGATAACAATGTCGCAGCAAATTATTCAGTCTATTATGAACACGATCCGTATCATTTTAACTATGATAATATTTCGAATGTTCATACATGGGCATTTCGTCGAACAGCTTATCAAATAAAACATATTTCTGATTTGTTTAAGACAATTTTTGGTGAAGAAAATGTCGGACCATGGAAACGTGTTCGACCAATCCTAGCTGGTCAATCATCTCAACCATCGGTAATCGAAACTGGTCTCAACTATTTGAATTCTGTTTTTGGTTCACCATCATCATTTCTTCATGGCATTGCTATTGCTCCGTATTTTGATCTCGATAAATATCGAACATGGTCAAATTTGACTGTTGATCAAGTCCTCGATGCATTAAATACGAGTGTTCGACATTTACTACCAGAACAAGGCTGGAGTCAACGTCATCATCTTGGCGTCCATGCGACATTAGCTGCCTGGTACAATTTAAGTGTACACGCGTACGAAAGTGGTCCAAATACAGTCGCTGGATGTGGTGATTGTTCGCTGGAAGCTAAAATTCAAGCTACTCATCATCCTCGTATGACTGATATTTGCGTGAGTTATTTGAAAGGTTGGTATCGATTTGGATTTCAAACAATCAATTGGTATGCAGCTGGAGCAGATGGCATCAGTAAATATGGTTCGTGGACATTGCTAGAAGATATGAGACAAGAAACTCGAATAGATACAACACATATGTTCAATACTTCATCACCTGTTGCACAACTTCCACGACCACCACCGAAATTAAAAGCTATCGATCAAGTGATTGGTGAAGGTTCAATTCAAATGAATTTCGGTATTGTAATTCCATCGAAAAATTTCAATGCAACTAATTTTATGAATCATCAAGTACCATATCCTGATCCTGATCTAAGACATTTAAATGACAATCAAACATTTTATTATCCAATAAAAATTCTTCAATCACCTATCGGAATAAAACTAACTGTTTATGTCGCTGGTAGTTCTGGAATATTAGAAGCTGGAATTAATAATAAGCAACAATTTTTTCAAATTCAAACGCCTGCAACTACCAATTCAACAACATTTGTAGCTTGCCCTATTATACATTTGAATATTTCACAAGCAATAGTTCCATCAGTTGCTACACTACGTCTACGAATTGTTGCCAATGGTTATGCAATTCGTAGTTTTGACGTTGAATTCTAAATACGAAATTTGTTCTTTTCTTTCTCAATCATTTTGCAACATGACTGAATCGAACTCGTCGAAGAAATTTTTTCTTGATTTTCTTCCTAGCATTCTGATAGAACAAACAACTACTAGCCGATCGAAACGTATTATTGTTGTAGTTCACGATGATACTGATATGCTTAAATCATTTCAAGAGATAGCTGTTGAATTTCCTGATATTATAAAAGTCTTTGATAATGTCGAAGATTCTTGGAACTTTATCGGCAATTTATCACATATTAATGAAAGAGATAGAAAAGAAGTTGAAGCAATAGTTTTTGTTGGTGGTGGATTCGTACATGAACTTGTGGATGAAATCCATGTATTCGAACCAGTGAAACGAATTATGATTTTAAATAAACCTCCATTCGATGAAGAAGAACGAAAAGCAATGAAACAATTTTCTAAAGTAAATAAAATAAATGCGGAAACCTCGGATTGAAATCCGAGTGTTATGTGTACTGCAAAAAGTAAAAATGTATATCCCCTTTGTTTTTTATCATCGTGGTATGAATATTTAAGTTATACTCACGAAAAATATTTGAAAATAAAGCTAAAGTAAAATTGAATCTATATTGATTAAACTAATAATGACGACTTTATTAATTAATGCGAAAAATACACGATTGTCTATTCTTTAAAATAGTTTATGAACGAAAACTGATACTTAATGTCGAACAAGAAGACAAGAGTATTACCAGTGCTGTTATTCAAAGTGAAATTGAAACGTAGGACTCGTGAAATAATTGTTGTTTTGCCGTCGATTAAGAGATATTAAATAAAAATACGCTGATATTTCAATTTCCACAGTGACTCTCCGAATACTTGCAATCAACAGCCTTATTTTCTCTTGTTTATCTCATTCAAAGAGATTAATCCGCTCAAACAGTTTGAGATAATGTTTCATAGAGTTTATTATCGTATCCTTATGTTTTGTACTTTGAAAGCACAAACATTTCATCGTAAAATGTTTTTATTTTAACAAAAACATTGAGATTGAATAGAGCTAAACAAAAAAGTCACAAAATGAATTCGATTTTTTTAAAAATCGCTTTGATGAAAGATTTCAGATTTGGAAACAAACTAAATCTAATCTATCGATAAATGAGTGAAGAAGAATTACAAGCGTCCACAACTGTCGCTTCATGTATTGGTCAACCAGTCGGAGGAAGTGTTGGCCAACCCGTCGGAACATATCCTGGCCAACCCATCGGACCAACTGCTGGTCAACCCGTTGGAACATATTCTGGCCAACTCGGAATATATTCTGGCCAACCCGTTGGAACATATCCTGGCCAACCCATCGGAACATATTCTGGCCAACCCGTTGGAACATATCCTGGCCAACTCGTCGGACCAACAGCTGGCCAACCCGTCGGAACATATCTTGGTCAACCCATCGGAACATATTCTGGCCAACCCGTTGGAACATATCCTGGTCAACCCATCGGAACATATTTTGGCCAACCCATCGGAATATATTCTGGTCAACCCATCGGAACATATTTTGGTCAACCCGTTGGAACATATCCTGGCCAACCCATCGGACCAACTGCTGGCCAACCCGTCGGAACATATTCTGGCCAACTCGTCGGACCAACTGCTGGTCAACTCGTCGGACCAACTGCTGGTCAACCCGTCGGACCAACTGCTGGTCAACTCGTCGGACCAACTGCTGGTCAACCCGTCGGGACGAATACTGATTCATATTTAATCATTGGTAGTTCAATTAAAAAATAAAAAACAAACGAATATTTTTTTTTATTCTGTTATTAGAAAGAAACATCAAAGGCTTGGTTGTAACAATTAACCGGTTGAAACACTTTTATTTCATAAAACGGTATATATACACATAATTTTTATTTAACATATTTTTTTTCTTCTTCTATATTTTACTCAGGAGTGATAAAGCGGAAGCCCGTGATATTTTTGCCCGAGAGGCATCGATTTTAGCCGATACTCGAGAAAAAAAGAAATTGTTCTTATCAGACAAAGTCAAATTCGATCTTATCAGAAGTAAATTATCTTCCTTTGACATTTTCATAAATAGTCTTTTTATCTTTCGTAGCTCGACGTGGTACAGAAGCGATCAATATCGAAATTGTTGAAAGACATGTCAATAAGATTTCTCAATTAGAGAAAATTCCGAAGAAAAAGAAATCTGAACCAGAAGGCCAAGTATTGAATGAATTGTTCGAATCGACGATGTATGAGCACATTAATTTTTTAATTTCATTCGAACAAAATTATGTTTGTTTTTAGTGCAAGAATTGTTCGTGAAGTGTTCAACAAACGAAAATGATTACCACATTTGTTTGTCATTCAACAGCAATAAGAAGAATATCGACGACATTATTACGATTTTTTTTTTGTTTTTTTTGTTTTTTTTGTTTTTTTTGTTTTGTTAAAGAAAGTTGTGAACGAACATTTTACAAATAAATAGTTTTAACACACTTTCCAAAAGAAAAAAAAACTGTTTTTCATACAAATATTTAGTTAGTTCTTCTATTCTAGCTACATATTTCTTATATTGACGCAAAGAGGTCATACTTCTTATTTTTCAGATTATTTACTATTGCGATTATAGCTAACATATAAAGATCAATTTATTATTTGTTCAATTAAAACCAGTTTATTATTTGTTCAATAAAAACCAGTTTATTGTTTGTTCAATTAAAACCAATTTATTATTTGTTCGATTAAAACCTGTTTATTATCGAAAACGTATTACTATTGTTGCTTATTCGAAGAAAGAAGGAATTTTTTATTCTGTGAATTAATACGTTTTTTTTTGTTTGGAAATCATCAATAAAATTATTATTTATTGAAATAAAATATTTCTTGTTGGATCAGTACAAATTCTTTTACATAAAAAGAATAAGTTTAGTTCTTTGATTGAGAAAGATTTTAGAAGTTGTAGTTTTCTGAAAGTTTCTGTTTGTAGCGAATTCATCTTGATTTAGTATAATCCAAGGTGAGATTCGAAAGAAACTTTCATTTTTGACTTCACTTAATTTAGAAGTCTATACGCACGTCTCTAAGTAGACGTAGTGCGTACTGTATACACGTATTAAATACTCAGTGGGCACGTTTCAGAATGCCAAAAATAAAGAGAAGATCAACGTCTCAAAGGAATGCTCAGATGACTATCCGTATGAGAGAAAGAAGAAGAGATGATGAGTTTCGTTTGTTAGAAAATCGAAGACGAGCACATTCTCATAAAATTGAAAGACACGATGATCAATTGAAAACAGAAGAGAATAAACGAAGAGCCGACGCCTTGAAAATTGCACGGCAAAATGACGATATTCGAGCTCAGGAAAATCGAAGAAGAGCCGAAGCTCATAAAATGGAGCGACAAAATGACGAAGTTCGAGCTCAGGAAAATCAAAGAAGAGCCGAAGTTTTGAAAATGGAACGACAAAATGACGAAGTTCGAGCTCAAGAAAATCAAAGAAGAGCCGTAGCTCATAAAATGGAGCGACAAAATGACGAAGTTCGAGCTCAAGAAAATCAAAGAAGAGCCGAAGCTCATAAAATGGAGCGACAAAATGACAATTTCAAGGAAGAAGAGAGAAGAAGTAACTCATTGAGAATGCATAGTAACAGAAGTAAATACAAAAGTAGTATCGATGACATGAAATCTAATTATGAATTTAAAATAAGAGAGGGACCTACCCACATTTGCAGTTGCTGTGGCGGTTTATGGTTTGACTATTCAGTCAGAGAATTTACGATTGAATCTTTGATTAATAAAGGATTAAGAACAGAATTTATTGATACAGTTTGCTATCTAAAAGATCGAATCATTAAATTGTGTGTCACCTGCAGAAAGGACATTTTGTTAAATAAAGTACCTACTCTTTGTCTATCTAATGGTCTAGCATTCTATGAAATTCCAGATTGTTTAAAAATTCTAACTGAATTAGAAGAGAGACTAATATCACCGAGAATTCCTTTTATGGTAATTCGAAGTTTAGGTTATTGTAAACAATTTGGTCTCAAAGGTAACCTTGTGAATGTTCCGATGAATGTTGACACAAATGTGTCAGTTTTACCAAGAACATTCAGCGATACTCAAACAATTCAGT
>Ga0209930_1002468_pt1 | contig 21770 bp, 18 predicted proteins | sample ThiBiot_500_biof_2_FD_183948 | JGI IMG/M metagenome (GOLD analysis project Ga0209930, IMG submission 183948) | Wastewater bioreactor microbial communities from Cape Town, South Africa - Thiocy_cont_500_biof (SPAdes) | ecosystem: Engineered > Bioreactor > Thiocyanate-remediating >... | reverse complement strand
GGGCCGGATCATCATCGTCCCGGTCATCTCCGGGGCGGCCTCCCGCGCGCACGCAAGGCTTTGGCCGTCAGGGGCGAACTTCAACCGTTCGTTTCCTGGAAACCCGGACGGACCGCCGATCGAGCAACTCGCCCACTTCTTTTCGACGGTGCTGTTTCCGGCGGCTGATATCGTCATCGACATGCATTCCGCGGGCGCCTTCGGCTGGATCGTTCCCTGCTCGCATATGTGCGTCCCGAAGAATCGGGCGCAGCGCAAGCTCATGCTCGAGGCGATGGAGGCCTGGAACTCCGACTTCCACTTTCTCTATACGTCGCACGGAAACTATCTGCCGAACGAGGCGGAGCGTCAGGGCAAGATCGTGGTCACGACCGAGCTCGGCGGCGGCAACCGCATTCCGGTCGCGGTCCAGGAACTCGCCTGGAGCGGGCTCACGAACGTGCTTCGCCATGTCGGCGTTCTCGAAGGAAAGGTCGCGACCCGCGCGTCGCTCGGCCTTCCGCCGGCGACGCTCGTCGACTGCCGGTTCGACGATGGCCGCATCGGGAACGTCGGCAGCGGCCTCTTCGACAGCATCGTCGCGCCTGCGGGCGGACTCTTCGAGGTTCTGGTCGAGCCCGGCAGCGCGGTGGCGGAGGGAGAGCCGGTCGGCCGCATCTGGTCGCCGGACGACCCGACTCTGCCGCCGGTCGAACTCAGATCGCCTTTCTCCGGCTATCTCATAGGTCTCAAGACTTTGCCTGTGATCGAGCGGGGGCAGAGCCTCGCGCTCATCGGGCGCCTCATCGACCGGGATGCGCTGCTGAAAGAGATGTGATCGGACGATCAAAAGCGACTCTGTCGCGGCTTCGGGCCGGACCCGTCCAGAAGCGATCGTTAGGCGTCGACGCTGCTCAATTCGCAAGTAGCGAGCAGCGTCCGGGACAATGAACTCGTCCCGAGCCTATCCCGCGCGTCGGCATGCGCGTTGCGGCATGGCGGCGGCGGCGCTCCGTCGGAGGCAGCCAATAGCGCAAAGGGGCCGAACCGCCACGGGGGAAAGCGCGCGGCGGCGTTTGCCCCGGAGGGCGGAGGTCGCGGCCGGCCGGATTTTACTCTTGTAAAAAATTTTTCCCTGCGCCACTCTGCGCCCGATGCGTGGACAGGAGGGGCTCTTGGCGCAGCTCGACGCAGGCGAATTCGCCCGCCGGGTTCGGAATTTTCGCAAAATGCGGCGGTGGACGCTGGCGACGCTGAGCGAGGCGAGCGGCGTGTCCATTTCCGCGCTCTCAAAGATCGAGAACGAGCAGGTCGCCGCCAGTTTCGACACGTTGCTGAAGCTGTCCCAGGTGATCGGCGTCAGCTTCGAGACGATCGTCTCGGGCGGCGAGGAGGCTTCGGAGGTCGCGGTTCCTGCATCCGGCCGGCGCACCACCACGATGCGCGGCGCGGGGATGCAATTTTCGACCGCGCGTTATGATTACGAGGTTCATTCCGCGGATTTGACGCACAAGCGGATGATCCCGCTGGTCATGCAGATCCGCGCGCGCGATGTCGCGCCCCAGGCGGAATGGAGCAGCCATGACGGCGAAGAATTCATCTATGTAACGCGCGGCCGGATCGAACTGCACACGGAGATGTATCTGCCGGCCGTCCTTTCAGCCGGCGACAGCGCTTATATCGACAGCCGCATGCGGCACGCCTTCATCAACCTCTCGGACGACGACAGCAGTGAGATTCTGTCCGTCTGCCTGTCGGACAAGGTATCGCATCAGGTCGATGAAATTATTCGCAGCCGAGCTTCCACCGGAAGCTGAAAGCTCGTTTTTCCATCAGGAAATGCAATTGACAATCTTTCTTCTTTGACAGACGCTTTGGGCGCCGGTGCGGCAGGAGATGGGGGGGCCTTCGATGTCAGGAGCCTTGAGTGGTTGGAGGCGCGCTCTGACGAGCGCCCGGGTGTTGGCGCTTGCAGCCGCGCTCAGCGGCGGAGCCGGATTTGTTCTTTCGCCGGCGATGGCGAAGACTTTCCGCGTCAATGTCGTCGCCGATCCGGCGCAGATGGACCCGATCACTTACTCGGAGATCGTCGCGGGACGCATCCTGCGCAATATGTATGAGGGATTCACGGTCATCACCGACGATGGCAGAAACGTCCCGGCCCTCGCCGAGAAATGGGAGCCGCTGACCACTGGCCCCGGGTTCCGCTTTCATCTTCGCAAGGGCGTCAAATTTCACAGCGGCCGGCCTTTCACTGCGCGGGACGTCAAATACACCTATGAGGCGCTGCTCAAGCCGGGCGGGAAGGGCGGCCTGAATGCGACCTATCTGAATATCATCGTCGGCGCGAAGGAGCTGAAGGACGGCCAGGCGACGGAACTCGCGGGCGTGAAGATCGTCGACGACTACACGATCGAACTGTCTTTCACGAAGCCTGACGTGCTGTTTCCGATCTACCCGATCTATTACATGGACTCCGGAATCGTCGCGGAGCTTGGCGCCGACTGGATGACGAAAGCGTCCGCCGGCACCGGCCCCTACAAATTCAAGCAGTGGCGTCGCGGCGTGTCCGTGGATCTCGACGCCAACACCTCCTATTGGGGCGGCGCGCCGAAGATCGACGGCGTCAGCTTCATGATCGTGCCCAACGCCGACACGGCGCTGTCGCAATACGACGCCGGCGAGCTCGACTTCGTTGACGTTTACGCCGCCGCCGTGCGCCGCGTGCTGCGCGACGAACGCTATGCGAAGGAGTTGATCCGGGTTCCCCGCGCGCAGTCGACCTATCTCGGCATGAACCAGAATCTCTACGCGCCGTTCAAGGACAAGCGCGTGCGCGAGGCGATCTCGCTCTCGATCGATCGCAACGCGATGATTCGCGGACTCTACGGCGGCGCCGCGTTTCCGCTCAACGGCGTCGTCACGCCTGGCATGCCCGGATTCAATCCCAATCTGCCGGAGCTGAAATTCGACCCGGAACGCGCCAAGAAGCTGATGGCGGAAGCGGGCTATCCCGGCGGCAAGGGTCTGCCGCCGGTCGACATCAGCAGCACCGAGGCGTTCAAGGACGAGATCACCTACTACGCCAACCAGTTCAACCGCGTGCTCGGCATGCCGGTGAACGTGAAGACCGTCGAACGCGCGACCTTCATTCGCGCCATGAACGCCGGCGAAGTCGCGTTCTTTCCGTGGGGATGGACCGCGGACTACACCGACGCGGCCTATTATCTGTCGCAGATGTGGTATGGGCCGAGCCCGTACAACCGGCCGCGCTGGAAGAACGCGGAATACGACAAGCTCATCGACGAGGCGCTCACCGTCGCCGACGATGACAAGCGCTACGCTCTTTATCATAAAGCGGAGAAGGTGCTGCTCGACGACTGGGGCATGGCGCCGGTGCCGATGACCGCCTCTGTCGCGTTGCGCAAACCCAATGTGAAGAATGTGACGCTGACGCCGTTTGGCTTCTCGCTTTTTTCGAAGATCGAGATCGATTAGCCAATGCTGCGTTTTATCGTGGGACGCGTCGTCGGGCTCGCGCCCGTGCTGTGCGCCGCCATCGTTGCGACCTTCATCGCCACGCGCCTTCTTCCCGGAGATCCGGTGGCGGTGATGTTGTCCGACCATTCGGCCGATGTTCAGATGGCGGCGCGCCTGCGCGCCGAATACGGCCTGGACAAGCCCCTGCCGGAACAGTTCGTGCGCTATATCGGCGACATCCTCACCGGCGATTTCGGGCTGTCGTTCCGGTATGTTCATATGCCGGTTTGGCAGGTGTTGAAGGACAGCCTGCTCATCAGTCCGCTGCTCGCGCTTGCGGCTCTTGCGCTGGCGCTTCCCGTCGGCGCGCTGGCTGGCGTGCAGGCCGCGGCCCATCGCAACCGCTTCCAGGACACGGCGATCATCGTCGTGCTGGTCGCGGGGCTTTCTCTGCCGAACTTCGCCATTGCAACCTTTCTTGTCTATCTGATCAGCGTGAAGCTCAACCTTCTGCCTGTCGCCGGGTGGGGGACGTTCCGGCAGGCGATCCTTCCCGTCGTCATTCTCGCCATTCCCAGCGCGGCTTACATCGCGCGCCTGACGCGCACGTTCATGCTTGAGGTGATGCAGCAGGATTTCGTGCGCACGGCGCGCGCCAAAGGGCTGACGAACCGGCTGGTCATCTACCGGCACGCTTTCCGCAACACGCTGGTCCCGCTGATCACGTCCGCCGGCATCATCTTCGGCGGCCTGCTCAGCAACACCGTCGTCGTCGAGACCATCTTCAATATTCCCGGGCTCGGCCGGCTGGCGATCGATTCCATTTTTGCGCGCGATTATCCCGTCGCGATGGCTGTAGTGATGCTGTTCGTGGTCTTTTTTGCGCTGATCAATCTCATCGTCGATACGCTCTATGCGCTTGTCGATCCGCGCGTTCGCGACGGGGCCCCGGCATGACCGCCATTGATGTCAGCGTGGCGCCGCCGCCTTCGCGGCCCCGTTTCTGGCGCGTGTTTCTGCGCCAGCGAAGCGCCGTCATCGGCGGGGCGATCGTGCTCATCGTCGCTATCGTCGCCTTGCTGTCGCCCTGGCTCGCGCCGCATCCTTATGACGCGACCGATCTCGTCAATGTCTGGGCGCCGCCGGATTCGGTGAATTGGCTGGGGACGGACAAGCTCGGGCGGGACATTCTGAGCCGCCTGATCGTCGGGGCGCGGACCTCGCTTGTCGTCGCCTTGTCCGTTCTGGCGATCACGTTCCTGTTCGGCGTGACGCTCGGCATGGTCGCCGGCTATTTCGGCGGCCGCGTCGAGGCGGCGATCATGCGCACGGCCGACGTCACGCTCGCCTTTCCCGAGGTCGTCTTCGCCATCCTGATCGCGGCGATGCTCGGTCCCGGCGTTTCCACGATCATCATCGCGCTGGCGCTCGTCTGGTGGCCCGGCGTCGCGCGGTTGGCCCGTTCGCTCGTGATCGTCCAGAAGGAAGAGCTTTATGTGGACGCGGCGATCCTAGCCGGCGCGTCGCCCTGGCATATCCTGCGCGTTCATCTCCTCCCCAACATCGTCGCGCCGCTGATCGTGCGCGCCTCCGTCGGCGTGGGCTTCATCATCATGGCCGAGGCGACGCTGAGCTTTCTCGGGCTCGGCGTGCAGGAGCCGACGCCGAGCTGGGGCGGAATGATCCGCGACGGACTGCCCGCGCTGCGCACCGATCCCATGCTGGCCTGCGCCGGAAGCGCCGTTCTCGGCGTCACCATCATAGGCTTCAATCTTCTCGGCGACGGCTTGCGCGACGCGCTCGATCCGCGCCTCCATCGCAGCTGAGCGAAACAACGATGATCGTTGAGCGCACCCATTATTTCGCCAGGCCGGGCATGGCGGAGGAGACGCTGGCGATACGCCGCCGCGCTTGCGCCGTGCGCCGCGCGATCGGTCTGCCGTCAGGCGAGATTCTGGTGAAGCGTCCCGGCGGCGATGGAACCGAGCCCGACGTTGTGTGGCAATGCGGCTTCGCCGACGCGCAGGCGCAGGCCGCCGATCTGGCCGCGCGCGCAGCGAGCGCGGAGTTCGAAGCGGTGCGCGCGTCGATGCGGAACGCCATCGCGCGCTTCGAGCGCCAGGTTCTGGAGCGGGTCGATCTCGCGCTCGACAGCGGCATGCGCGCGACGCCGATCGCAAACCATCCGATCGCGCCGCGGGAGATCGCGTTTCGCAGCGACGGTCATCGTCTGAAGGGCTGGCTGCATCTTCCGCCCGGCGAGGGGCCGTTCCCCTGCATGATCACCAATCACGGCAGCACCATCGACAAAGGCACGGAGGATGTGTCGCGGCCCGGAACCGCGTCGCTTCTGATGTCCTGGGGGATCGCGTCCTTTCTGCCGCACAGGCGCGGCTACGGCGCGTCGGAGGGGCCCGGCTGGCGCGAGGAAGCCTCGGCGCCCTACGGCTCGGACGAGTATGATCGTCAGCTCGCGGCGCGCCTCGATCGTGAAAGCAACGATGTCCTCGCTGCGCTTGACGTGATCGCGGCGCTGCCGGAGATCAGGCGCGATCATATCGGCGTCATGGGCTCGTCTTTCGGCGGCACGACGACGCTGCTCGCGGCGTCCAAAACAGATCGCTTCCGTTGCGCGGTCGAATTCGCCGGCGCCGCGATGAACTGGGATCGCACGCCGGGCCTGCGCAAGCTCATGATGGATGCGGCCGCCCGGTTGACCATGCCGATCTTTCTCATCCAGGCGCGGAACGATTATTCGATCCGGCCGACGCAAGAGCTGGGCGCGATGCTGGAGGGCGCGGGAAAATCCGTGCAGTCGAAAATCTATCCGGCGTTCGGCGTCAATCATCATGAAGGGCATCTGCTCGAGAGCCGCGGACCGGCGGTCTGGGCCGACGATGTTCGTCTTTTTCTGGAGCGACATCTGTGAAGGGCCTCTGGATCGAAACGCTGGCGTGGCCCGTCGTCGGTGAGAAGCTGAAGACCGGCTGGCCGGTGATCGTGCCCATCGGCGCGCGCGCGAAGGAGCATGGCCATCATCTGTCGATGCAGACCGATTATCTGATGGCGCGCGCGCTGGCCGACGGCGTCGCGGCGAGATTGCCGGTGCTCGTCGCGCCCGTGGTGGATTTCGGCTATTATCCCGCGTTTCTTCGTTATCCTGGCAGCCAGCATCTGAAGGCGTCCACCTTCATCGCCGTGCTGGAGGACGTGTTCGACGGGCTTCTGGATCAGGGAGCCGCGACGATCGCGGTCATCAACACGGGCGTTTCTACCGAAGGGCCGGTTCAGATCGCCGTGCGTAATGTTTTCGCGCGGCGCGGCGTTCAGATCGCGGTCGCCGACATCAGACGGCTGGGCAAGGCGAGCAACAAGCTGCTGACGCAGAAGCTCGGCGGGCACGGCGATGAGCACGAGACGTCGCTTCTCCTCGCGATCGCGCCGGACAGCGTCGATATGAGCAAGGCTGTTTCCGACTACGGCCACATGCTCGACGAGCAGGAGACGGTGTTCTACCGGCCGACGGAGTTCACCGGCGATGCGTCGCGCGGAATCAATTACAGCGCGACGGGCGTGCGCGGAGATCCGACGCTCGCGACGGTCGAAAAAGGCCGCGCGATGCTCGACGATGTCGTGAGCGAACTGACCGAAGGCCTGCTTCTGCTGCGGCCCGATCTCGCGCCATGACGGATGCGTTCGACGTCATCGTCGTCGGATTCGGATATGCCGGAGGAGTCGCGGCGATAGAAGCGCATGACGCCGGCGCGCGCGTGCTCATTCTCGAGAAGCGCGCCGACGCCGGAGGCGTATCGGTCTGCTCGGCCGGCGGCGTGCGCTATACGCGCGACGCCGCGTCCGCGCTCGCCTACCTCGAAGCGACCAACGCCGGAACCACGCCGACGCCGGTGCTGAAGGCGCTCGCCGACGGCATGGCGACAATGCCGGATTATATAACCAAACTCGCCGAAGACTGCGGCGCGTCCGCCGTCGCGCGTCAGGCCAGCGCGAATTATCCGTTCGCCGGTTATGACAGCTTCGGTTTCGTCAACATCGATGACGCGCCGGGCTTCGACGCCGCGCGCGACTTTCCCGCCGTGCGCGGCTCGGCTCCAGGCGCGCGCCTGTTCAAGGTGGTGCTGGAGAATGTGCGGCGCCGGTCCATCGAGGTTCGCTACGCCGCGCGGGCGGAGCGTCTCATCGTCGAAGAAGGGCTCGTCGCGGGCGTCGTCGTCAACGGCGAGGCGATTCTGGCGCGCGGCGGCGTGGTTCTCTGCGCCGGCGGCTTTGAAGGATCGGCGGAGCTGCAGGCGCAGTTCTGGCCCATCAAGCCTGTGCTTTCCGCCGCGATCCGCACCAACACGGGCGACGGATTGCGCATGGCGCAGGCCGCCGGCGCCGCTCTCTGGCATCTCTGGCATTATCACGGCTCCTACGGCTTCAGGCATCCCGATCCGGATTACCCGTTCGGAGTGAGGCTGAAGCGTTTGCCGGACTGGACGCCGGGCCAGCCGTTTCGCGAAGACGCTCCGATGAGCTGGATTCTCGTGAATCGCGAGGGCCGCCGCTTCATGAACGAGTATGAGCCCTACATGCAGGATACGGGGCATCGGGCGTTCGAGGCTATGGATTTCGCGCGCATGGCGCCGGCCAACGCGCCCGCTGTTCTGATCGTCGATGCGAACGGGCGCGAGCGGTACGCGCTCTCGGCACCGACCTGGCATGACGAGGAAACCGCGCGGAAATTCGCCTCGGTTTCGCCGCGCGACATGGATGGCGCGATACTCCGCGCATTCGACAGTCTGGAAGAGCTTGCCGACGCTTTCGAGATCGACGCCGCTTCGCTGCTGCAAACGGTGTCCGAATGGAACGCGGGCATCGAGGCGGAGGTCCCCGATCGCCTCGGGCGCCCCGATCGGAGCCGCATGCCGATCGTCGCCCCGCCATTTTCGGCTGCTCTGACGCATCCGATCGTCTCGAACACGCAGGGCGGCCCGGTTCACGACGAACGGCAGCGCGTGCTGGATGCGTTTGGCGCGCCTATTCCGCATCTCTGGGAAGCCGGCGAAATCGGCAGCGTGTTCGGGCACATCTACATGTCCGGCGGAAATCTGGCGGAATGCTTCGTGGGCGGCGGCGTCGCCGGCCGCGAAGCCGCCGCGAATGCGAAAAATGTGAGAGCAGCGTCATGAGCCGTCTTCGCAACGATCTGGAAGCGCGCAAGCCTTATCTCGATCCTGATTTCAGCGACGCGGAATATGATCGCCGGCTGGAGGTCGTGCGCGCGGGAATGGCGCGCGACAATCTCGACGCCTTGATCGTCTATTGCGGCGCCGGCTCGTCCGCCAACGCGCGCTGGCTGACGAATTTCCAGCCCGTCAGCGGCTCGACGTTTGTGGTCGTTCGCGCCGACGGCGGAATCACGATGGTCACCGACGGGGTGCTGCACGCCGAGCCGATGCATTCGATGGTCTGGACCTGCCGGGTCGCGGACATTCGCTGCTCGGCCGGACCTGTTTATGGCGCTCCCGTCGGCGAGGCGGCGATGCTCGCGGCGGATGCGGCCGCAGGATGTCAGCGCGTCGGCCTGAGCGGCGGCGCTGTGATATCGAAGCTGTTTTACGACATGCTTGCGAAGCGGCTTTCACGCCTTGAGCCGGCCGATCACATCATGGCTGGCGCGCGCCTGATCAAGAGCGCTGAAGAAATTTCATATATGGAGGAATCCGGACGCATCGCCGACGCCGCGTTTGAGGCGCTCGTCGCGCGACTGAAGCCCGGCGTGATGGAGACGCAGGCCGCGGCTGCGGCGGTTGAAACCATGATCGCCCGCGGCGCGATCGAATCTTTCCGGACCTGCGTCGTCAGCGGCAAACAGGCTGGTCTGAAACACGCCTATCCGCGGGCGCGCAAGATGATGAAGGGCGATATGGTCTTTCTCGATCTCGGCGCGAGCTATCGCGGCTATGCGTCCGACACGAGCCGTTGCTATGTGGTGGGCGAGAAGCCGACGGGCGACGCCGCGGCTCTCCTGTCCGTCGCGCGCGATCTTTATTATGCCGGGCTCGAGGAAATGAAACCGGGCCGCACCATCGACGATGTCGCGCAACGACTCATCCGCGTCGTGCGCGGCACGCGCTGGGAGAAGGATTTCTATGAGAGCGGCTTCGGCCATGGCGTCGGGCTCGATCTGTTTGAGGGGCCGGGCGGTCTTTTCGCGGGTTCGAAAGCGGAGCTGAAGCCGGGAATGACGGTCGCTTACGAGCCGATGGTCGTGGTCGAGGGGCTGGGCACGGGCGTCGTCGAGGACACGCTGCTGATCACTGAAACGGGTTATCGGCCGCTGACGCATTCGGCGCAGGCGCTCGACGCAGCCTGAGCGTCATGCGGCAAGACAAAGTGAGGGCGTGCGCTGTTCTGATGAAACGGCGACAGCCTGGAATATCCCGCGCGGCGGCGCTTCGATCCATGTCACGCGCTTAACGGAGGCTTCTATGCAATATGTCCAGCTTGGCGCGAGCGGCGTCAGGGCGTCCCGCCTGTGGCTCGGCGTGATGATGTTCGGCCTGCGCACCGACGAGGCCGAAGCGCGAGAGATCGTCGCCGTGGCGCGCGACGCTGCGCTCAATGCGATCGACACGGCCGATGTCTATGCCGGCGGAGAGTCGGAGCGCATCACCGGACGTCTGATCGCGGAGGATCGCGCCCGCTGGATTCTTGCGACCAAGGTCACCGGCAAGATGGGCGACGATCCCAACAGCGGCGGAGCGTCGCGCCGCTGGCTGATGCAGGCCGTCGAGAACAGCCTGCGGCGGCTCGGGACCGATTGGATCGACATCTACTATCTTCACAGCGATGACATGAAGACGCCGCTCGAGGAAACGATCGCGGCGATGGGTGATCTGATCCGGGCCGGCAAGATTCGCTATTTCGCGCTGTCGAACTTCCGCGCCTGGCGCGTGGCGCGCGCGGTTGAACTGTGTCGCGCGATGAATGTGCCGCAGCCCATCCTCCTGCAATCGCCCTACAGCGCGGTGACGAGGGGGATTGAAACGGAGATCATTCCAAGCGCGGTTTATTACGGGCTCGGTCTTGTCGCTTACAGCCCGCTGGCGCGCGGCGTGCTGACGGCGAAATACGCGCCCGACGCCGCGCCTGATCCGACGTCGCGCGCCGGTCGCGGCGACAAGCGGATGATGGAGACGGAATTCCGGCAGGATTCCCTCATCGTCGCCCAGCGGATCGCAAAGCACGCCGAAGCGACGAAGCGCAGCCCGACGGAGTTCGCGGTCGCCTGGGCGCTTGCGAACCGCTACATCACCGGCGTTATCAGCGGCCCGCGCACGGTCCACCAGATGAAGACCTATCTGGCGGCGACGACATGCGGGTTTGACGCCGCCGACGAGGCTTTTGTAGATTTGCTCGTTGCGCCCGGACACGCCACGGGCGTCGGATACACCGATCCCTCCTATCCGGTTCTGGGGCGCGCTCTTGGCGATGCGGGCGCCCTCGCGCGCTATCCGCTGTAGGAGCGCTCGCCGGAAAGCGGCGTAGCGAAAAAGTGCGGAACACGGGCGGCTGAAGCGGACGGAGCGTCTCCGCCGGCTTCGGCCTGATCAGGCGCCGCAAACGTCAGGCGACCGGAATTCACGCGGGCGGGCGGAGAGGGCGGTTCACTCCAGCCGGTTCGGCTCCTCCGGCGCGCCTATCATGATCCGCGCCCCTGAAGCCGCGGTCATTTTGCGGTCGCGGACGTCCGCCCCAAAGCGCAACGTCGAAAAAGCGCCGCCTCGACAGGCGCGCGACGGGCGCCTGCGCGCGGCCTTCAGCTTCTCTTCTCGGTGTCTGGATGACGTTGACGGCCTCAGGCCCTCATGTTAGCGCTACCATCAAGGCGGGCGCCGCTGCGGGAGCGTCGCCCGCTCCATGCGCTTCAGCGCGGGCCAAGGAGGGAACGATGCCGATCAAAGAGGGCAGCCGGGAGTCGGGAAAACTGTCGCGTCGCCGCATGCTTGCGGGCGGCGGAGCGGCGATGGCGGCAGGCTCGCTCGCCATGCCCGCAATCGCGCAGCCGGCGATCACGGGCGAGGTGACTTTCGCTACGAATGAATGGACGCTGCCTCACACCGCGCGCGTCCTTCGCCGCATTTCCGAGACCTTCAGCGCGAAATATCCCGGCGCGAAGGTGCGCGAGATTCCCTATCCCTATGCAGGCTTCCATGACCAGATGCTGACGCAGCTGACTGCGGGGACGCCGCCGGACATCATTCGCGTCGAAGACCCGCAGATGTCGCTTTATATCGAGCGCGGCTTTCTTTCGCCGCTCGACGATGCGCTGAGGGAGGCGAAGGTCAACACCGCCGGCTTCGTCGCGGCGGGAAAAGACGCCATGCGCGATGGCAAGACTTACGCCGTGGCGTATCAGTCGAACGCGCGCGCGATGATGTTCAACAAGGCGCTGTTGAGCGACGCCGGGCTCGCGGGCCCGCCGAAGAACAAGGACGAGTTCGCGGATTACATCAAGCGCGCCACGAAGCGCGACAAGGGCGTGTTCGGCTACTCGCTCGCCAGCAAATCGGGCGAGGTGGTCGGCATGTTCATCTATATGGTGCCGATCATTCTCGGTTTCGGCGCGCATTTCACCACCAGCGACGGCAAGCCCAACGCTGCTGATCCGCGCATCGCGGAGGGGCTCGCCTTCATCAAGCAGATGTGGGACGAGAACAGCGTGCCGCGCGGCCTTGACGGCGCCGCGGCGCTGAAGCTTGTCACCGATGGCCGCGTGGCGATGACGCTGAACGGCTCGTTCGTGCTGGGCGCGGCGCGCGATGAGGTTCGCCCGCTTCTGGGCGTCGAGCCGAGCCCGCTGCCGAGCGGCATCGTGATGCGCGCCAGCTCCTGGTTTGCGGCGACGACGCAGGCGAAGAACAAGCCGGCTGCGATCGCATGGCTGATGCATATGCTGGAGCCGGAGAACCAGAATCTGATCGCTGAATCGGAGCGGATCGTTCCGGCGCTGCCGGAATTCATCAAGCCCGAAACCTACAAGGAATCTCCCTGGCTCAAGACGTTCGTCGCTGGCGCGGCGACAGGAGTTTCCTACCTGCCGCCCGGCCTGGGCTCGAAGGCGTTCGGCCAGATCAAGACCATTGGCGAAGAGATCGAGAATATTCTCTACCGCAACAAGCCGATCGCCAGCGCGATGGGCGACCTGCAGAAAAGCCTTGAGGCGAATCTTCGCGGCTGACGCTGGGCGCGATGTCGATGTCTGGCGAAGGCGGCGCGTCAGCCGCCTTCCGTGAGTTCACGTAAGTCAAACCGCTCAGGTCAGATGTCGAATTCGCTCACGCTTGAGAAACTTCTGCTGGCGCCGGTGGTGGCGTTTCTGCTGGTGTTCTATGTCGGGCCGATCGGATTCGATCTGTGGGCGAGCGTCCGGTCGGAAGGCGGGGCGGTGTCAGCGGCCGGCGGATTCGTCGGCTTCGCCCATTACGCGTCGCTCCTGTCCGACGCGCGCATCTGGTCCTCCGCCGGCGTCACGTTGGTTTTTACCGTCACCGTCGTAATCGCCACCTATGTCGTCGGCCTTGTCGCCGCGATGACGCTCAATCGAAAGTTCTTCGGGCGCGACGTCATCGGCAGCCTGCTGCTCATCCCCTGGACGATGCCGCTCGTGGTCGCCGCGGTGGTGTGGGGCTGGCTGCTCGATTATCAGTTCGGCATCGTCAATTATCTGCTGGAGAAGAGCGGCCTCATCAGCCAGCCCATCGGATTTCTCACCGATCCGGATGTCGCGCTGACGAGCGTGGGCGCTGCCCAGGTGTGGCGACTTTTTCCGCTGGCGATGGTGACTCTTCTCGCGGCGCTGAAGGCCATTCCGCAGGAGCTTTATGAAGCGGCCGCCATCGACGGCGCGAATCGGTGGCAGTCGTTCTGGAGCGTGACGTTGCCGAGCATTCGCTCGACGACCACCGCGCTCGTGCTGCTCATCGCCATCTGGGCGTTCGGGCGCGTTTTCACCATCGTCTTCGTCATGACCGGCGGCGGGCCGGCGGGCGCCACCGAAACGCTGGTCATCGCGACCTATCTCGAGGCGTTCCGCTACTTCCGCCTTGAGCGCGCTTCGGCGCTGGGCGCGATGGTGCTGGCGATTTCGGTCATCCTGACCCTGCTTTATCTGAGGGCGAGCCGTGACCGAAGCAAATGAAGCGAAAGCAGGGTTCGGCACGGCCGTCGTCGCGACCCTGGCGACGCTCGTCCTGCTGTTTCCGGCCTATTGGATGGTGATCACGGCGCTGCAGGGCGACTCGGCGATTTTCGCTTATCCGCCTCGCTTCTGGCCGACCGATCTCAATGCGGACGCGCTCTGGTCGGCTTTGAAAACAACCAATGTCGGTCGCTGGCTCGCGAACACCACCATCGTCGCCGGCGTGTCGACGCTTTTCGTCGTGCCCGTGGCGGCGCTGACGGCCTACGCCCTGTCGCGCTTTCGCGGCAAGGTGGCGTCTTTCTCCGCGCTGCTCATCGTCGTCTCGCAGATGATGCCGCCGGTGCTGCTGCTCGTTCCTTATTTTATTCTGTTCCGCGAACTCGGGCTGCTCGACGGGCTGCTCGGCCTCATCCTGGCGAATTTCGCCTGGGCCCTGCCTGTGTCGGCCTGGTTGATGAAGGCGGCTTTCGACGGCGTTCCGCATGATCTGGAAGAGGCCGCCTTGATTGACGGGTGCACGCGATTCTCCGCGATCTGGCGCATCGCGCTGCCGCTTGCGCTCCCCGGCATCGCCGCCTCCGCTGTTTTCGCCTTCATCTCCGCGTGGGACGAATATTTCTTCGCGCGGACGCTGATCGCGGACAGCTCGAAATGGGTCGTCGCCGTGGGGCTCGGCTCCTTCGTGGGCGATTATTCGGTGAGCTGGCAGCAGGTCATGGCGGTCGCGACGATTTCGACTCTGCCGCCGGCGATTCTTTTCATGCTGGTTCAGCGCGCCTTCGTCAGCAATCTGTCGGCCGGCGCGGTGAAGGGCTGATTGTTTTCAGGGGCGTTGAGATGGATCTGGGCATTCAAGACAAGATCGCCGTCGTGACCGGCGCGGGCAAGGGCATCGGCGGCGCCATCGCCAGGGCGCTTGCGGAGGAGGGCGCGCGGGTGATGACGACGGACATTGACGAAACGCTGGCGCGCGAAACGGCCGAAGCGATCGGCGCGGCCGGCGGGCGGGCCTTTCCTTTCGCGCTTGACGTCACGAGCCGGAAGGACGTGGCGAAACTGTTCGGGTCCATCCGATCGTCGCACGGCCCGATCGACATCCTCGTCAACAACGCCGGCATCCTGCGCCGGCAGCCGACCGCGACCGTGACGGACGAGGAATGGGATGTCGTCGAGGGAGTGAATTTCCGCGGCGCGCGATATTGCTGCCAGGAGGTCATGGAGGAGATGCGCGAGCGCCGCTGGGGGCGGATCGTCAATATCGTCTCGCTCGTCATCAAGATGATCGGACGGATCGACGTCGCCTCCTATGCGACGTCGAAAGCCGCGCTCGGCGCGCTGACCAAAATTCTCGCCAAGGATCTGGGAGAGTTCGGCGTCACCGTGAACGCCGTGCTGCCGGGATCGATCGCGCTCACCGACTTCAACAACGACGTCGGCTATCCAAAGGACACGAAGCTGATGCCGGGCATGAGCATTCCGGTCGGCCGGCGCGGCACGCCCGAGGACGTCGCGCCCACCGTGGCCTTTCTCTGCTCCCAGAAGGCCGGTTATATCACCGGCGAGTTCATTGACGTGAATGGCGGCCTGCTGATGGATTAGCGCGCCGGGCCGGACGCGCCGCACGACGACAAGGGAATGATGAAGGCTCGCGAACAGGAAGGCGAGAAAAGCTCGCCCCAGGCGGATCGCGAGCCGCGCCGTTCGCGGGCGTCCGGCCGCGCGCGCATCGAGGATGTCGCGCGTCTGGCCGAGGTTTCGGCGCAGACCGTGTCGCGCTATTATCGCGAACCTGCGGCCGTCAGCGCGGACGCTTCGGCGCGCATTCGCCGCGCCGCCGAGCTGATCGGCTATGTGCCGAACCTGATCGCGGGCAGCCTGGCCTCCAATCGCAGCCATATCGTCGCCATCGTGGTGCCGACGATCGCGAATCCGGCGCACTCGGTGTGGGTGCAGGGCCTCACGGAAACGCTCGCCGCCGAGGGCTATCAGGTTTTGCTTGGCGCGACGAACTACGATCCGGCGCGCGAGCGCGATCTCGTGCGCGCGTTTCTCGGCCGGCGCGTGGACGGGGTGGTGATCACCGGCGCCGTTCTTGACCCGGAGGCCGACGACCTGCTGCGTCGCGTCAGGGTTCCGACCGTCCAGGTTCTGGAGCTGCCGCGCAATCCGATCGACATGGCTGTCGGCGTCGACAACCAGGCCTGCGGCGCAGCGATCGCCGATCATCTCGTCGCGCGGCGCTATCGCCGCCTCGCCGTGGTCGGATCGCGCGCGAAAGCCGACACCCGCGCCGCGGCGCGCGCAGCCGGATTTCTGCGGCGGGCGCAGGAGCGCGGTCTCGCGCGGCCTGTCGAACTTGCCGTCGATCGTCCTGCCGACATCGGCGTCGGGCCGCAGCTGCTGGCGGACATTCTCGCGATTGATCCGCCGGTCGAGGCGGTCTTCTGCGTCGGCACGCAGATATCGGTCGGCCTCATGCTGGCCTGTCTCGCGGCTGGCGTGGAGGTGCCGCGCCGGCTTGCGGTCGCAGGCTTTTCCGACGGCGATCTGGCCGCCATGCTGAGCCCGTCTCTGACCACCATTCGCGTGCCCGCGATCGAGATGGGGCGGAAGGCGGGTCAATTGCTGCTGTCGCGTCTGCGCGGCGGCGAGCCTGACGCGGCCGTCGCGGATGTCGGCTTTCAACTGGTCGTGGGCGATTCGACGTGACGCGATTCCACGGCTTTACAAATGCGAGACGGTTTGGAATGTTAGCGCTATCATGAGGCTGGACTCGGAAGGTGGGATGGGGCGGTGAAGATCAAGTCCGTTAAGGCGTTCGCGATCAGGAGCGATCTTGTCGGCTGGGGCATGACCACGCCGCCGCGCCGGCCGTCATGGTCCGCGAACGCGGAGGTCGCCGGGCCGATGTCCCGCTATCCCCGTTACAAGCGCCTGCGCGCGGCGTGGCGGCCGACCTGGCCGTCTGTGGGCTGCGTGGTCACGGCGACCGACGGGACGTGGGGGCTCGGGATGAGCCGCTATGGCTCGCCGGTGATCGACATCATCAATGAGCATCTCGGTCCTTTGCTCGTCGACGAGCCCGCGCTGGCGACGGAGCGTCTGTCGGACATGATGATGCGGCTCGTGTCGCCCTACGGCCCTTCGGGCCTCGCCACCTACGCGATCAGCGCCATTGATCTGGCCCTGTGGGATCTGAAAGGGAAGGCGCTCAAGCGTCCGGTCTACGAACTGATCGGCGGCCCCGCGCGCGACGCGATCCCCTGCTACGCCACCGGCAACGACACCGACTGGCATATCGAGCTCGGCTTCAAGGGAACCAAGCTCGCCTGTCCGCATGGCGCCGCTGACGGACTCGACGGTCTCGACAGGATCGAGGAGTTGCTGGCGCGCACACGCGCCCTCGTCGGCGATCATGTCGAGCTGATGCTCGATTGCTGGATGGCGTTTGATCCGGAGGCCGCGGTGCGCCTGGCGGAGCGCATGCGGCCTTACCGCCTGAAATGGATCGAGGACTGTCTTCCCGCCGACGATTTCGACGGCCAGACCGAGTTGCGCCGCCGCTTGCCCTGGCACACGCTCGCGACCGGGGAGCACTGGTATGGACTCGCGCCTTTCGCCTCCGCCGCGGCGCGGAGAAACACGGATGTTTTTCAGCCGGACATCGGCTGGGTCGGCGGTCTCACGGCCTGCGTCAAGATCTGCCATGTGGCGGAGAGCGCCGGCATCGCCGTCGCGCCGCATGCGGGAATGAATACGCCCTATGGCCAGCATCTCGTCTTTGCGATGCCGCAATGCACATGGGGGGAATATTTTCTCGGCACTGCGCCGGGCGTGCCGCTTGCGGAAACCGCGCTCACGCCCGGCGCCGCGACGCCGAAGGACGGCTTTCTCACGCCCAGCGATGAACCGGGTTTCGGCCTTGGCCTGACGCTCGACGGAGTCGAGGCGATGCGCGTGTAACGATGAATGGCCGAGCGGCGGTGATGACGATCATCGATAGCCATTGCCACGCCTGGGAGGTCTGGCCTTACGATCCGCCGGTTCCCGACCCCGCCTCGCGCGGGCGCGTCAAGCGGCTGCTGTGGGAGATGGACAGCAGCGGCGTTTCCCGCGCCATCCTGATCGCAGCCGGCATTCGACACAATCCGCGCAACGCCGATTATGCGCAGCAACAGGCGCATAAACATCCCGGCAGGCTGATAGCCTTTCCCGACGTCGATTGCCGCTGGTCGCCGACGCATCACGCGCCCGGCGCCGACGGGCGCCTCGAAGCGACCGTCGCCCGGCGCGCGCCCGTCGGCTTCACGCACTATCTCGATGAGAAGGCCGATCCGTCATGGCTGACGTCGCCGGACGGCGCGGCTTTCTTCGCGGTCGCGGAGAAGCATCGCCTGATCGTCAGCCTGTCCTGCGGGCCGTCGCAGATGGCCGCCGTGCGCGCCCTGGCGCGGCGTTTTCCCGACACGCCGTTTCTCCTGCATCACCTCGGCTGGGTTCCCGCATCGCCGCGCATCGACAGCGAGGCGCTGCGCGCTGTCGTGAACGGCGCCGCCGAAGCCAATCTGTTCGTCAAGTTTTCCGGCTTCGGCTATGCCGAAGGCGAGGGATGGAATTTTCCCTGTGACCGCGCGCGCGAGGTGGCGAAGGCGCTGTATCAGGCTTACGGGCCGCAAAGATTGATCTGGGGCTCGGACTATCCTGTCTCGCAGCGCTACATGACCTACCGCCAGAGCCTCGAGATCGTGCGCGCGCGGTGCGATTTCATCGGCGAGCGGGACATGGCGCTCGTGCTCGGCGGCGCGATGGGAAAGCTGCTGTCCGAGCGCGGATGCTGGAGCGAGCCGCCGGTGGAAGCGTCATAGAGTCGAAGCGTCATGGAATGTCGGGACGATCCGCATGCACGCGCGTCGCGCGATCGCGTCGTCGGAGCGTCGTCACGACGCGGGCGAGTTGCGCCCGTCCACCGGCGCCGGGTTTCCGCCGTCGCGCGCTGATTGAAGGATCGCCGCGAGAACGGCCGTCGTCAGCGCGCCATTCTCACCGGGCGAACAATTGTCGCCGGCGCCGCGCGCCAGCGCGACCAGAGCCTCGACCGGTCCCCGGCAATGATAAACCCATTGGCCCGGCGCGATGTCGATCGCTCTGTTCGCGCCGTCGTGACGTGACAGCTCGCACCAGTCGCGATCGAATGCGAGATCAAGAACGCCTTCGCTGCCGGAGATAAGCAAGCGCAGATAAGCGCGACGCCCCTCAGGCGCGGCCGCTGCGCCGCTGAACGACATGACCGCGCCGCCGGCGCATTGCGCGATTGCTGAATCGCAGAGATCGACGCCGTCCTGATCGAGCGTGCGCGCCGCGACGGAGTGCGGCTGCAAGCCGGTGAGCCAGAGGGACAGGGCGACGGAATGCGACATCTGGCCATAGGCGAATCCGCCGCCTTGCGATGGATTCCGCCATGTCGAGGGGTCGGGCCGGAAGAACGCCGCATTCCAGCTCGCCATGCCGGCGCCGCCGGAGAAGACCGCCCGCGTCGCCGAGATGAAGCTGCAGGCCACATGCTCGATCCGGCCGACGGCGCCGCCAAGAATCAGCCGCCGCGCGTCTGAAACGCCCGGCAGATAGTGATAACCGTTGGCGATCAGCAAAGACCGCTTCGCGGACCGCGCCGCCTCGACAAGGCTCCACGCCTGCGCGGGGTCGAGCGTCATCGGCTTTTCGCAGAGAACATGCGCGCCGGCGGCGAGCGCCGCCGTGGCGTGTTCGTAGTGAAGATGATGAGGCGATGACACGATGACCGCCTCCGGCTTGCGCGCCAGCACGTCGCGATAATCCTCCGACGCGAAAGCGAAGCCAAAATGGGATCTCACCCGTTCGAGCTCGTCGGCGCCAAGTCTGCTCACGCCGTCGAGCGCGACGCCGTCGCAGGCGGCGAGGGCCGGAATGTGATTCTGCGCGGCGTACCAGCCTGCGCCGATCACGGAGACGCGCAGCCGCTTGTCGTTCGCCACTGTCGTTCTCCTCGCAGGACGTGGAGGATTTCTAGATTGTCGACGCTGCATGTCCAGCGTTTTGCGAAGCGGCGAAAGGTTGATAACCAGACGCATGCGCGCGCGACCATGAATGGATTTCGGTCGGCCTGAGCGTCGCGCGCAGTCAGGTCGGATCCGAGCTCGGTCTGCGCGCTCTAAGGAACGTAGCCGCGCGCCAGCGCAAGCGCCTGCTCTCCTGACAACGGCGGCGCATGCTCCCACACTTCCGCCGTGGGCGTCGCAGCGACGGCGTCGGCGAGCAGCCTGCGATAGCGCGCGCGGGGAATCTCGACCGCGCCGAGCGAGGCGAGATGATCGGTGATGAACTGCGTGTCGAGCAGCCGGTAGCCGCCGCTGCGCAGCCGCGCGACGAGATGGACCAGCGCCACCTTCGAGGCGTCGGTCTGACGGTGGAACATGCTTTCGCCGAAGAACGCGGCGCCGAGGCTGACGCCGTAAAGCCCGCCGACGAGCGCGCCGTCGCGCCAGCACTCAACCGTGTGCGCGGCCCCGCGATCGAAGAGCGCGCGATAAAGCTGGCGGATGCGGCCGCTGATCCAGGTGTTCGGCCTGTTCTGGTTTTCCGCCGCGCAGGCGTCGATGACCGCATCGAAATCATGATCGACGCGCGCCTCGAAGCGATCCTGCCGGACCGTCTTGGCGAGCGAGCGCGAGATGCGCAGCCCGTCGAGAGGAACGACTCCGCGCTGCTGCGGCTCGACCCAGTAAAGCCCCGGATCGTCCGCGCTTTCCGCCATCGGAAACAGCCCGGCCGCATAGGCCCGCAGAACGATCTCGGGCGTGATCGCGAGCGGCTCTTCGGGGGAGCGCGTCATCGCCGCGCCGCCGCGAGCAGCGTCTGATCAGCCGACCGCTTCGATCGGCGGATCCTGCGCGAGATATTGTTCGAGCCAGTGGATGTCATAGGCGCCGTTCTGGATGTCGGCGTTGCGCACCAGGGCGCGAAAAAGCGGCAGGGTCGTGTCGACGCCGTCGACGACGAACTCGTCCAGCGCCCGGCGCAGGCGCATGAGGCATTCGTTCCGCGTGCGGCCCGTGACGATCAGCTTGCCGATCATCGAATCGTAGTTCGGCGGAATGCGATAGCCCTGATAGGCGGCGGAATCGACGCGCACGCCGAGCCCGCCGGGCGGATGATAGGATTTGATCTGGCCCGGCGAGGGGCGGAAGGTCAGCGCGTTCTCGGCGTTGATGCGGCACTCGATCGCGTGGCCGCTGAAGCGCACGTCCTGCTGTCGCGTCGTCAGCGCGGCGCCGGCCGCGATCTTGATCTGCTCATGCACGAGGTCGATGCCAGTGATCATCTCGGTCACCGGATGCTCGACCTGGATGCGCGTGTTCATCTCGATGAAATAGAACTGGCCGTCCTCATAGAGGAACTCGACGGTTCCGGCGCCGAGATAGCCGAGGTCGCGCATCGCTTTCGCGCATGTCTCGCCGATCTCCGAGCGCATGCTGGCGTTGAGCGCGGGCGAGGGGCCTTCCTCCCACACCTTCTGGTGCCGTCGCTGCAGCGAGCAGTCGCGCTCGCCGAGATGGATGGCGTTGCCGCGTCCGTCGCCGAGAATCTGGATTTCGATGTGGCGCGGCTTTTCCAGATATTTCTCGAGATAGACCGCGTCGTCGCCGAAGGCGGCCTTCGCCTCCACCTTCGCGGTCGCGATCGCATGGGCGAGTTCTTCCTCGTCGCGCGCGACCTTCATGCCGCGCCCGCCGCCGCCGGCGGCTGCCTTCACGATGACGGGATAGCCGATATCCCTGGCGATCCGCGCGGCTTCCGTCTCGTCCGACACGCCGCCGTCCGATCCGGGAACGCAGGGGATGCCGAGCCGTCGCGCCGTGCGCTTCGCCTCGATCTTGTCGCCCATGATGCGGATATGTTCGGCGCGCGGGCCGATGAAGACGATCTTGTGCGCCTCCAGCATGTCGGCGAACCGGGCGTTCTCCGACAGGAAGCCGTATCCCGGATGCACGGCGTCGGCGCCGGTGATCTCGCAGGCGGCGATCAGCGCCGGAATGTTGAGGTAGGACTCGCGCGCCGGCGGCGGTCC
>Ga0209930_1002454_pt1 | contig 21900 bp, 14 predicted proteins | sample ThiBiot_500_biof_2_FD_183948 | JGI IMG/M metagenome (GOLD analysis project Ga0209930, IMG submission 183948) | Wastewater bioreactor microbial communities from Cape Town, South Africa - Thiocy_cont_500_biof (SPAdes) | ecosystem: Engineered > Bioreactor > Thiocyanate-remediating >... | reverse complement strand
GTTATTCTCGAAGAATTCTGTCAAGTAGAAAAGCAAACAAATCGAATAATTAAATCTCCTGATTTGTTTATTTAGTTTCGATTTATTGATTTGAAGGAATACTTTTTGAATATATGGAAAGCGATTGATATAATAGCACTTGTTTTCTATTCAATTGCATTTGTAACAAGATTTATAATGATCGAAGAATGTTTTATAGTTTCCAAGTAAAAGAATTCATTCGTTTCGAATTGAATTTTATTCGTATTCGAAGGATATTTCTATGTCTTGATTTGATCATTTGGTTTCTTCGAACGCTTCATCTATTCGCAGCTTTCGAACGACTTGGTCCACAATTAGTTATGATTTTCAATACTGTACGTGACATTTTGAGTTGTTAGTCTCTCAATTAAACACAATCACTTTTTAGATGAAGGATATGTTCTTTTTCGTTTGTTTTATTCTGATATTTTTATGTGGATTTACGATCACATCTTGGTCGTTGCTTTCATCGACATCTCAATTCGATTGGATCTATGACGATCAACGTCGATTGATCAATGTCACTCTCAATCATTCGGAAAGTAACAACTCGTGGACATGGCAAATTATTCGAAATATTACACATCATGGCGTATGGAAAATCTTTGCACAAGTCGATCCAATTAGTAAGAAAAGGTGTTATCTTTGATTCGAAAACACAAGAACGGAAATTTATTTAGATGGAACCGATGTTTATTCGAATATTGTGTTTGTTCTAACGATTATTTTTGTTGCTATTGCCAATATACTTCTACTGAATATTCTTATTGCGTTGTTTAAGTATGATTAAAATGGCGAATTGTCCTTTTCGAAGATGAATTTGATTTTTCTAAAGTGTGACAATTCAAAATGTTCAAGAACAATCGCATGATCTTTGGCGTTATCAGAGATTTTTAATCGTCAATGAATTCAGTAAGAAACCGATTTTTCCTCCTCCGTTTAATCTGCTCGTTCTTATTCGATGGATCATTTGTCGAATTCGAATCACTCGACAACGGCGACGATTCGGTATTGTTCAAATCATTGTTCTCTTTAGCTCGAACGCTTTTTTTTAGTTGCAAGTGAATCGTTGTTAACTGAAGTGAAAATGTTCAATCGAAACTTCGAACAACAAATTCGAATCAGCGATGCAATGCGACGTGAAAATGCTATTGCAGAAGATTATTGGAAATCAATAATCAATCAACAAGTTCAACCGACTCTTCACGATATCGAACAGAATTTTACGTTTAAAATCGATCAACTCGTAGCGAATGTAGGAAAAAATGAGTTTTGTAGTGAAATTTTATTTGATTTATGTAGACTTGTCGATATTCATCGAAAAAACAAATCAATATGGAAAGTGAAGTTTAAAAATAAAATGTTAATTATAATTGAAATTTTTTAATACGAGTTTGATGTCTGATGTGAGGCGCGATTTGATTTGGATTGAACGTGTTGTTGATTTTAGTAAAAAGAGCGAACATGGAAATACCATGAACAATCATCATAATGATAGATCCGACAGCTGTCATGATTGCTACTGGTTGTTTACATGCTTCTTCCTAAATTAGAAGACATTTTCAGTCAACGAAAATAAAGATTTCGAACAAAATATAGTTACAAATACTAGTGCATCAACGATTGGCATATCAGTAACTGGCTCAGTAGTTGTAGTTACTGTTGTTGTCGTATCAGCTAATAATAAAAAAAACGTATCTATAGTCTTGAAGATGAAGTCAAGGATATTACTTGTTGAAGTAGTCACAGTTGTTGTTGTTGTCGTTTGTGTAATTGTAGTACTAGTACCAAAAACGATACCAGTCGTTGTTTGCTATCAGATGATTATGATATATTAATTGAAATTGATTCATAAACCAGTAAAAAGAAACATACTAATGTATTTGGAGTAGTGGTACCTAATGGTCGAGTTGTTACAGTTCCTGTTGTTGGCGGCGTAGTTGTGGTTGTTGTTGTGCTTGAAAGATCTGGATTCCAGATGTTAAAATTCCAGAAATTAGAACGAGTTATTGGAGCAGATTCAGGACCTGATAATATCAAAGTGAATAGATTATCATTCAGAATTCAAAAGATATACGTACCACAAAATTCTGTTCCACTTGCAACACCTGAAAAACAAACAAATTCAAAAAACACGAAAATTTCATTTTGAAATCATCGTATATACCACTATCAAAAAGAACATAATACGTATGTCCAGGAATCCATGTATAATTTGTAATAATAGTAATCGTATATCCGGTATAGAGAATATTTGGTTGCCAACCTGCATCGAATGTTTGAACAGATGTATTCGTAGCTCCATCCATGAATCGAATATAAGTACCATTTCGATTTGGACGATTTACAGGACGTGTAGCTACAATTACGGAAATAATGAAAATGAAATAGATAATTCCGTTAGTTATTTGTACCTTGAATAGAAAATATCGATTGATTGGCAAAAACAGTTCCGATTGGTGATGCTGAACCTTGAACTGCTTGAGCTCGAATGAGGTTCGGTGATTCAAAACCAACTAAATACGTGACACACCAAGCATCTGATTGTAGATTATTATTATCAACTGCACCAGCACAAATGGATTGAGGACCATATTGATCATCTTCCGGAGTCCAAGTTATAGTCATGACAAAAATACCTATATTTATTGAAAATAATATTTGATTATTTGACAAGTTAATATAGTTGTATAATTACCATTTCCTTCGTCAACAACAGTACTATGTTGCATTCCATAGGGTGAACTTGTGACAAAATTAACGATTGTTGCACCAGGACAGTATGATTGTGCAACAATGCGTTCAGAAAATGTTTCATCTAAATCGACACATCAATGAGAAATCTATTTACGTATACTTCAAATTATGAAACTCACTGATTTTTGTACCAACACAAGCTAAAACAAAGTAAATCAATAGACATTCAATGCAAAGAATCAACAACAAAAACAAAACATACCGCGATTTGGTCGTTCACCGATAATAGCTGGTCGTGTTGTACAAGTGCCTGTTGGCGTGTAGCCATAAAATAAAAATTGAATGGGAACAGAACTCATTGGAGTTGTTGAAGATGCATCATAATAATCTTCGATTTGTAGTGCAACTACAATATACCATTGATTGTAGATAACGGGTATAGTGAATTGCAATGTGCAATTATCTTCGAAAAGTGTTGAAAAACCATTAAGACCGAAACATGCACCGGAACATTCATCAAGGTGATTGTAATTTGTAGTTGCATTTGGATTTGACCAGCGACATCGAAGAATATCGGTACCATCATTATCTGCCATCTAAATATTGAAATTCAAACTTTGCGCGAATTTAGCGACAAAAAGGATCGGTGATATACTTGTACAATGTGGACCAATTGTTGTCCAACAGGTTTGAATAGGACAGGAAGGGTATTTGTTACCGGACTGGTATTTATAAATCCATCAGGTCTTCGAGCTAGATTAAGTCTATTAACTACAGCCCAACCTTTATCTGCTGCAGGATATAGATTATTACTAAACCAATTACCACTAGTAAAGTGAATTGTAATTGATGTTGTCAGTGGTAATGTCAGTTTAATATAGCGTTCTCCAGACCAAGATTGAATCAATGCGTTTTGATCACAATCTGTAGTTATCATATTTGCTGTTATTACTGCTGTAATAGTTGAGCTTGAACAGTTTGCACCACATGCAATGCTACTTGCAGCAGGAATTAGTTTTTTTATAACAACATCGTTTTCAGTACAGAGGTAACCTGAAAAACTAATCCATAAACGGTTCCAAAAATATCGTTGATATAACAGAATCTCAACAGTAGAACCACTTGGATTATTGTTTATAGGACGCCTTCAAAGATACATAATTCTTGTTCAATGAAGTACAGATACTCGGTTGACTTACCATGAAATAATTCCTCCGCGAAAATGTGCTCCATTTGTTTCACTAATAACGAGCATTAAAATACAGAATATTATTTTATTCCACCACATCATTCTATTCATTTGAAAATATGAAATGTAAGTCTTTAAATAAACAAAACTTTTTCTTTTATATACCACTCAGGTTTTAATGAAAGAACCTATTTTGCATATCGATACTTCACTAACAGCGAAATTAAAAATTTAAATGGTATGTATGTAAATTTATGATTTAACTGAATGTAAACAACTCGAATATTTTTTTAATGCAACGACGGAGACGTTAATGTTTTTTTTTGCATAAGTACTATGCATTTATTTTTTATTATTAGTTTTCAACAAAAACGTATCATTAATATTATCTTCCTCCCAAGATTGAACAACTGTTCGACAACGAATACATTCGATTTCATTATTCTCATTTCGTTTGAAATCATTATGACAATTCGAACATAATAATTTATGTCCACACGGATAATACCGACATTGTCGTGCTTGTGTTTCACAAATCATACAAAATTTTTGTTCAAATTTTTGTTGAATCTCTTCTAATTTTTCTACAACTTTATTTGCTTTCGGCCGTTGGTCACTTTTCTTTGTCAGACATGTTTCAATCAACGATTCATATTCTCGATTATCTGCACTGAATTGACCGATATTTCTGAATAAATCTTTGAAATTAATCTCGGATTTACTAAAATGTGGCCGTTGATATTCTAATTTCGGAATTAATTCAAACAGTACGATGCCAAATGCAAATACATCGACAGCCATTCCATCATAGATAAACTCCGAATTTTGTCTTGCAATCATAAATTCCGGCGGCAATGGACATGTGCCAACAATCGTACTGTTCAATGCCGATTGTTTACATGTACCGAAATCGGCAATAAAACATTGATTATTTTCATCCATGAGAATATTTTTCGTTTTTATATCTCGATGAACAATTTCATACGAATGTAATTTCGAAATGGCATTGGCAATGTCTAAACTTATTTTGAGAACGTCAGTTCGTTTAATTGTTTGAATATTTGTTTGTAAATAATCGAACAATGATTGCCGATATCGATGCATGAATATCCAAAGATCGGTTTCATCTTTGGGATTGATGTATAGAAACAAAAGTGGAGCTACATTCGGAATAGATAATTTCGTTATTTTTCGATGGTAATACGCTTCGAGATATTGCAAATTCGGCTCGTCATTATACGTTTGTTTGAGTTTTTTAATAACTAAATTCTTATGTTGACTCCATTGAGCTGGATGAATAACAAAAAACGAGCCTTGTCCTAAAGTAATCGATGTATCGACTATTGGCAAATGTTGTTGGAATTGTCTCAAGTATTTCAATGCTAAGAAATGACATTGAAGTCGAGCAAATTGTCCGATGAACGTCTTGGTTGTTTTATAGGCAAGTTCTCTTGCTGAAAGATTGTTAATTGCAAAATAGTAATTCTCTTGAATATTTTGAAAGAAACGATTTCGTCGATTCTGAATCCAATCTTTAAGATTTCGTTTGAATAAATTCTCTTGTTTTTCGATCGTTCTTCGCATTCGAAGTAAATAACTTTCAGCGAATTCACGTCGTTTATCGGGATTAATTAAATCTTCATGAGCATCTAAGATTTCGAGATATTCATCGTAGTCTTCTTTCGTTCGAAAATCTTCTAGACTCGCTTTATTAAAATATTCGACATCGAGTTTCGTTCGAATCGCTCGAAATAATCTCGAGATCGTTCTCGGCATCATCATTAAATTCAACAGAAAATGTTCGAGCCACGTTCGTTGTTCGAGTTCACTGGCCGAAATATCGATGAGAACCTGCCGTTGAGCAGCTAAAAGTAAATCATTGTTGTCTAAATTAATCGAAATCTCGCGATTGATGGATATGCGAAGCGAGAGTTTCGTTTCGTTGATGATTTCATTGACGGCAACTCGAATGATTTCTTCGTGTACGGCGATTTCAATGAACTGTTGAATGTTGTTTTTAGTGATTTGAGAGAGTTTCTCTTCGAGAGGATCGTTCGAACGATTGTGTTTCGCAGCTCGATCGCAAATGTCCGGCGTTGATTGATCGAAATACCGTTGAATATTGGCGTAGACAACGTCGATTCGTGCGTCCATGGTCTTCTCGAATTCATTGAAGAATCGAGTTCCCCATTGTCGAGCGTCGTTCGAGATTTTCTTCCATTGATTCGCGTCTCGACGACTTGTCGTAAGAAAAAAGAGAAAAAATCGATCGATCGAATCGAGAATTTTCGTCACCAAACCGTACGGCTGCTCGAGATCGGTCTGAATCGCGTACTGAATCAGATGGTTGATCGACGATTGAGTCATGGATTTCGCACATTCGCGGAGGAAACTTCGCGGTTTCGGAAGACTGATGATGTCGAAATTTTCCGTGTCTTGACTTTGATGAACATAAGTCGATAGAAGGGGCGTTTTGAGCAGTAAATTCAAGCGTTTTTGTCGTTCGCCGGGCAGGATTTCTTCGAATTTTTCGGGAGTTTGTAATTGCCGTTGAGCACTGCTGATTCCTGCGCCATCGAAAATGGTCGGAACATCTTGTTGAGTGTTGAGAAAAAATATCGATGAACGATCGATATCGGGCAACGTCGATTTCAGTGCGAGGAAACACTCTTTTGTCGCGTCAGTAATCGAAGAATTTTGATACATAAAAACTAGAAGTGGTCGAACGAGTTTAACCAGATCGGAAAGATTGTCTTTGGTGACTTGTTTGTCATAGAAAAGAAAGCCTGGCGTATCGTAAACGTCGATGCCGAGTTCGAGAACGGGCGATGGGATTTGTATTTCAACAAAACAACGTGCCCATTCGGTGAATTCTTCTTCGGAGAGATCAGTGGGCCGTTCGAGATGAACACGAATTTCTTTCTGAATACCAGGCCAATCGGGTTTGACGGATTCAGAGAAAAATAACGAAAGATTTAAATTAACAATCGTTGTCTCTTGATCGGCTATGCATGGATAAACAACTAGACGAGCTTTGTCAGCAGGAGCAAAGGTTAATCGAACGATACGAGCTGTGACAGGACCTGTGGAAACGGGAAGAATAGGATTGATATCGAGAAAATCATGTAGAAACGATGTTTTGCCGGTATTATTCGGTCCGCAAACGGCTAGTTGAATTTTTTCGGATTGATTTAATTTATTTAGATCGAAAATGAAAGTATTTAAATTCAATGGTTCATCGAAATTGACTTTGGGAAGTGTTTGTAATTCTTTGAACAGATCGGATTGATAATTTTGAAATTCATTTGCTAACATTCGTATGCGATGTTTAATCAAACGATTTTGTTGAACAATCTGTCGAAGTTTCTCGCTCATATTTCACAAATATCTAAAACAGATAACAAAAAACGCACAAGTTCGATTATAAATCTTGACGAATATCTTTTATTTGTTGAAGAATCGAAACTATTTTCGGACGTGAACGTAAATCGGAACTTAAACATTGAAGAAACAATGTTTTATATTTGCCAAGATCAACTAAATCTGGGTCAGTTACATCATCATAATTAAATTCAGCGATCTTATCATAGAGATATTCTGCTATTTGACCAAACGCATGGATATCTCCGTTGACTGTCGATATTTGCTCGCGTTGCCAATGAAAATTCGATAGATAACATTGATTATTCGTATCTAAGAAAATATTTTCGATTTTTATCGGTTCATGTTGAATCTCATAGAGATGCAAATAGCCCAATGTATTGGCAAGATCATAACTAATTTCGAATAGATTTTGAACGGTTAATTTCACGTCTTTTAATCGTTGATCGAATTTTGGAAAATACAAATACAATTCGTTCGTTTTCTCATCGACAGACAAACTTAATAACGGTAGAATATTCGGAATTTTTAATTGACACAATCGAAGATGATAATGTCCTTCTAAATAATCCGATGTTTTCTTGACGAAATATTCATTTTCAAGAGTAAAAACGTTTCTTTCAATTTCGCTCAATGGTTTCTCGAGAACGGGCGGTTGACCGTTGAATTTGGCGAGATTAAGTGCAGCATTGATTCGACATTGAATTCGAGCAAAATCTGTTTCATATTTTTTGATTAGATTATGTAATTGTTCACGTTCTTGAATCGATCTCTCGGCTAGATTATGAAATTGATTGATTTTTTTTAGAAAAGCATTTTTTTCTGCAACATAACAAGCATCGATTATTTCATTGATGTAAACTTTTTGATTGTCTAACCAAGTCGAAAGTTCATCGAGCCGTTGTTGAGCAAAGTCGAATGCGTTTAAATCTTCTCTCAATGAACTTTTTCGAGCAAATAATTGCTGATAATTGGATAGGCCTTGTGATTTCTTATCTTTCGATTCAATTAAAACATCGGTAATCAACAGAATTTGTGCGAGAACAGTTTCTCGTGCGAATGTTTGCTGAATTAATTTCTTATCGAAGATTTTATTCGGATAATCGAGTAACCAATTGGAATTTCGTTGAGCAGCAAGAAGAAATTCATTTCGTTCGGCGATATTCCATCGACATTGACTGGCGAATTGATTGAAATATTCAATATTCGTAAATTTGATTTTAATCTTATTGATTTCAACTTGAAAAATTTCTTGTTGAATCGTTGTTTTAATATAATTTTCAATGAGATGAGTCGTTTGATATTTCGATGCTCGTCGAGCGATATCATCGGACTTTTTTTCCAATCGATAGAAGATCTGACTGTGCAATTGAACGAGTAGATCTTCGGTTATCGTTCGAAATTGTTGATAGTAATTCTCTGTCCATTGTTTAGCTTCATTGAGAATGGTTTGAAATTGTTGTTTAGTTCGATGAGTTGACGTTGAAATAAGATCAAAAAAAGCGTCGATCATCGGCAAAACCAATCGACTGACTTCAGTAGCTAATTTCAGATCGGAATTAGCCGTATATTCAATCAAACGATTGATCGTTGTTTGATTTAATCGAGCTCCGAACTCATCGTGCTCCGAATGAACACTGATAATATCGAAAAACGGACAATGAGCGATTGATTTCGGTAGATCAGTCGACGATTGACTGATGAATTGAGGAACGTTGAGTAATAGTTGATAGCGTTTTTCTCGTTCGCGAAAGATAACTTCAGGAATTTGTTCGTCATCGATGCCGAGCTGATTCGGATCGGCATCGTCGACAATTCGATCGATATCTGCTTTGGTATTCAGAAAAAACATGCTGATCTTCTTCAACTGTCCTATGGCGTCTTTCATAGCGAGAAAACAATCTTTTGTATCTTGAGGAACAGCTGCATCGTCGTACAAGAAGACCATTGTCGGTTGAATAGATTCAACAAGTTGACAAAGATTTGTTTTGAGAATCGGAGCATCGGAAAACAATAGACCCGGTGTATCGTAAACATCGATGCCTAATTTGAGAAACGGAGACGGTATTTGTATTTGAACAAAACGAGTTGCCCAATGAGAAAAAGCCGTGGCATCTAATGAGTCCGGTCGATTGACGTAGGGTTTAACTTCAGTTTTCATTCCTTGCCAATCAGGTTGTTGTTTATCGAGAAAAAATCGACTGAGATCAATCTGTTTTTCGATTGTTCGATTGTTTAAATTCGGATAGACGATGAGAGCAGCGTGTTCAGCTTCGCTATAAGTCAAACGAACAATTCGTGCACTCACTGGTCCAACATCCGTCGGAAGAAAATTACTTGATTTCAAAAGAAAATGAAGAAATGACGTTTTGCCACATGAATTCGTTCCGACGAGAGCTAAATGAATTTTCGATTTTGTTACATGTTGATTTAAACATTCGATTTCAGTCGTATCGAATAACGTTCCACTGTATTCAACGATTGGATTGCTGACAATTTTTTGCTGTTCGAGAATTTGTATTAAATGACTTTTTAAATCAAGTAAATTCTTTGTTTGATCTTGAACAATCTGTCGAATTTGTTGATTATATTGAATAATACGAGCGATTTCCGAATAGTACGAATCATCCATTCAACGTCGTTTTTGTTTGTTATTGTTTTATTTTGAATTCTCTATCTACATGGTTTGATAAGACGACATTTATTTATTTATTTATCTTTGTTATCTTTTATTAGAAACAGAAAAAAAAAATTAATTTTTTTAATCTCGAATTGAAATTGTTGAAACAGATGGTTGAACTTGTCGTTGTTGTCGATGTCGAGTGACATAATATCCAATATCAACAATGATCGGTGTGAATAGTTTCAAAATAACTGATAAACCACCGAATAAACCAATAATATTCCCGATAATATAAACTATATTAGCTCGTTCATTAATCGAATAACTACACGAAATCGGTTGACAAGCGTTGTAGTAATTCGTATAATTCACACCGGTTTCCCATTCATCGATCATTAATTGATCTACAAGTGATTGAACGGTTACATTCGGATCGGAATATGTCGAATTCAGTGGTGGTATGTCCATTATCCTGACATATCCATATAATGTATGTAAGATTTCAATACATTCAATATCATAAATGCATTCGAGAGTCGATTGTAGAAGTGCTTCTAACGGGTAACAACCAACTCGAAAGCCAGGCACAGGCCAACTATCGAAAAAAGCCGGTGCTGTACAAGAACTATTGATTGCACACGAACAATTGCCGTATGTTCGTGGAATACTAGTGACAGTCTCTTGATGTTTACTTTGATTTGATGAAGTAAAATACCAATTCGAAAGAATATACGAAAGAATTGAATTGCCTTGAGATATTTGCCGAACATAATCGAGCATACGAACGAATGTTCGAGGCGTTGTCAAACGAAATCGAAAGATCGATTCATTGGCATGAGTTTCGATTGTTTGACGTGTTTCAACACGAATACTTGTGAATGTCGTTGACATAAATTGAATTAACGCATCGGTTACTGTTTTATTCGCAAGTTCGCATAGAGAAAAAAGATATTGAAATTCCGGTAAAACAAATAAACGAAAATCATCATGAGGATAATATAAACTTGCTGTAGGCAGGCAAACTCTAGTCAACCAATAGGAACCATTTATAAATAGAATACTCGAGCAAAGTTGATGAAAATGTGGTTTTATTGAGATAAATTTTCGATAGGGTATGCTAATATGTCGACAAGGACAGTCGAGTGTTGATGCATATCGAACATTGGATTGTAAACGTTCGTAGGTTTCTTTCGATGGATTATCATGTGTAACATGTCGAGTTTGTCGTTCGATAGATGTTGAAATAATTAGAATAGTTACAGAAAGAATAAGAAGTAGAAGATAGAGACGAGTTGAAACGATACCTCGATGACGACGGTGTACATCGATGGTTAATTCTTTGGTAAAGATATTCAATTCCGAAATATGAGAATGTAATTGTTTGAGTTTTGCAGTGAGACGAGATTTCATTGAAGGACGAACCGTTGGATTCAGTTGATCAATTGACTTTGGTTTCAACCATTTTCGAATTTGTTTAACAACGATTGGAACAATAATTCTCAAGCCAACTATAAGTCCGCCAATTGAACCGATCATTTTCGTGAAAACGAAATAAGCATTTCGTCCCGTCCAAACTGGATACGAGCAAAATTTCGGTCGACATTGATTGTAATACTTTTCGTATTGAATAATTCGACCCCAATCATCGATCATTAACGAATCCATCAATGTTGAGAGAAGTGTTTTCGATGTGAAACGCGTTTGACTTTGATCGAGAATTGAAATATTAATCGATGCATTCGAATAGATTTCAGTTTGTACAGCATCGAGACAGGTTTGATTGAAATAACATTCTAATGACGATTGTAAAACCGATTGCATAGCAAAACAACCGATATACATATTCGGTAGATTGAATAGTCTGTCGAAGAAGGGTCGATTTCCATTTGAATACATATAAATGGGATTTGTACAGTTATCTTTTATCGAACATAAACAAAAATCACCCTCGCCATATCGTATCGGTACTCCGTGAAAAACGATGGGTTCACTTTTCTACAAAGAAACATATCGGCTGACAAAGAGAGAAATATTCATCACGTACTGCTTGACTTTCGTCAAATAATTGATTTGTATACAGATCAGCATTAGTTCGTACACTTGTTAGCATACTTTGCGTATGAAATCGAATGAGAGAGAACAATTGTTTGAAGTCCTTGATTGTATTCGATTGAAATTGATCGAGAGTATCATTCATTCGAATATGCAATTCCGTACTTGACATCGCATAATCAGTGACGAGTGCCGAATGTTCGAAGAGAAGATAGGAATTCGAATAAGTCGTTTGAGCCATTGAACAAAGCGTTTTAACTGTCGAAAAAAATGAGGCCCCCATGTGGTGAAAATCATCGTACTTATACTCATAATCGAAAATTTGACTGAAATCAGGAAAAGGTATGCCTGTTAACGAATGCATCCATTCGTCAGAAAGATAATCACTCGAACAAACCGGATGATATCGAGGTGTCAGCGAAAGAAATGAACCATAATTAATAATAATTCTTCGACATGGACATTGAACTTGTGTCGAATAATTTCGATAGAGTTGTTCAAATGTTTCAACAGATGGATTTTCAATAATAACATCATATTGTTTCATTGGCACACTGAGAAAGATAAGAAAAATAATAATTGATAACGTTAAAACAACGAGATAGATTCGCGTGGCAATAAATTCAGTTTTAACATCATATGGATCCTCACTTCGACGATTGATTTTATAGATATTAAATTGAATAACTCGATTATGTATGCGTTTCCATATCGATGTTTGCGTTGAAATCGTTGTTTGTGTACGATTAAATCTCTGTCGAATCCAATGAACAATCCGTGGTACACAAGCACGAAGAATAATCATAAATCCACCGCAAAGAGCAAGAACTGTAGCTAAAACAATCACGATGTTATTTTGTTCGGCAATTGAATAACTACATGAAATAGGTGCACATTGATTGTAATAAGCTGAAAATGAACTTTTTGTAGACCATTGTTCGATGAATAGTTCATTGACAAGTGTTTCAATGAGTGTATTCACAGGAAATTTAGTTCGATTTAAAGAAAGAATATGAATTGTATTCGGATTTTTAAAGTTATAGAATTCGAGAATTGTATTCAAACATTTTCTATGAAAAAAACATTCCAATGTCGATTGTAGAAGTGCATCAATAGCAAAACATCCGGCTTTGAAACCGGTGACATTTGCTACAAGTCCCAATGGTGTTAAAATTGAATGTTCAGTTTCATTTTCCGAATGATTGTAAAAGCCAGCTGGTACTCGACAACGTTCTTTCGAACAGGAACAAGATTTCGAACTCACCCATCCGTAATCTAGCTCTATACTGCCTAAGCCAATCTGTTGATCAGGATAAACGTAAACATAAAATAAATTATTCGTTTGAAGTGCCGGTTGTAATCGATTGGCAAAGGTTGTGTCTCGAATGAGATTGACAAGCCGTTGGACAGCATTCGTCGATGAAGTTCGTGCGAGTGAACTTTGTTCTTGACTTCGAATTTCAAATGATTGTACGGTGAAAACGTTGACACTCAAAAATCGACTCGAAAGAAAATCGTTTAGTGTATCATTGACAGTTTGTTGTGCCAGTGAACACAACGATGAAAGTACTTGAAAATGACCGGGTCCTAACGAACGAAAATCATTTTTATAATACGAACCAATTTTATCCGTAAGTAACATTCGAATCCATTGTTCCGAAACGAAAAAACTCGAGCAAATCGGATGATATTTAACTTGAATTGAAATAAATCCTTCGAACGGAATCGCCGTTTGACTGCATCGACACGTTAAACTTCTCGGGTAGTGTTCAATGAGCTTTTCGTAGGTTTTTTCATCCGGTTGTCGTACTGTAACCGTTTCACTGATATTCGACCACGTACTCGTCACAGCTAAACTCGTGACAATAACAATCACTAGAACAGCATAGACTCGAGTCGAAATAATCGCCGATCGAAGATAGAATGTATCCGATCGGCAACGATCACTATCGAAAAAATTCAATGACGATAATTTAGTTTTTAGTTTTACAACCAAATTCATCGCTTTTGTCTTTCTCAACTAAATCAAGAATTTCAAAATAAAATCATTTACAGATTTTTATCTCTTCCGTCAGTCAACCAACGCAGATCCGTTGCGATAACGAAGCATGATTGTGCGTGAGAAAGAAAAAACAACATCGAATAGTGACGCATCTCATTGACTCACATTTTTTTTTGTGCAAAAGAATGTATATTAATCATTGCTAAGGGCGCATTTGCAGCAAGAGAAAGGTAAACTCAGTTTTTTTTTGCTCGTGTCATTTTTGAAGTTAAAGCAAACGTATCTATGAATCAAATATTGATTTGTTTGAATTTGGACACAAAATTCGAAGATTTTCTACGTGAAATTTATTCGGAATTTACGATTCAATCGATGACAATCGATAACTACACTTGCAATTCAATTGACGATCAGGAATATTTTATTTTCACAACGAATTCGACTTTGTCTCAAATAGAAAAACAACAACAACAACAAGTCAAAGCTATTTTCATTGTCGATGATCAACAAACAAATCCTTTGCAAATTGAGGATCAATTTCTTCACAAACATAATCATTGGACTTTTTACGATTATTTAAAAAATGAAAAACGAGATTTAACTCGGCAAACACATCATTTTTTCTGGTTACAACTCAGCCATCGAATTCTCGTGGATTTCGAAGGGAAAAATCAACGACAAACTGCATTGGACAACTACTTAAATGATTCATCATTGCGAACAACTATTCGAACAGCACTATCAACCAATGATACAAATCAAATCTACGAACTACGATCTTTCCTCGGCGATTTAATCGAAGATATTCGATGTGAACATGAGAAAATAAGTGAATCGAAGTTTATTTTCTACAAACAAATGTTATTATCAAATGTCGAATTCGAAGAATTGAAAGCCAATCTCGGTCAATTAATTTGTATGCCGACATTTTTCATAGCTCATCGTCATCGTTCATCGATTCCCGTTTGTTTAACTCAATCATCTGATTATATTTCTGTTATTTTCGAAATCGAATGTAATTCTCATTGTACATTTGCTTTCGTCTCTTCGGACGAGATTCTCTTCGATTTCAATTCGACATTTCAATTGCAAACAATCGACGAGACGATTCATTCAATTCAATTACTTGCAGTTAATCACAATCAAACAATTCTCAATAAATACATCGATGATATTCATCGACAAACCGAAAATCTTAGTCTTTCGCTCATATTCAATCGATTATTAATCGACATGGGCAAATGGGAACAAGCTGAGATCTACGCTCGTGAATTACTTCGTCAATCGACTGAACATGATTTGCCATTGATCGAACATCTTCTTGGTCAAATCTTTCATTGGAAAGGTCAATGGAATGACGCACGAATCTACTACGATCGTGCGTACGAACGTTTGATCAACGTCGAACCTCAACGTATCAAAGAGTCGGCTGATATTCTCTCGAATATCGGCGAAATCTTGCATTTAGAAGGTAAATTCGATTCAGCTTATGATTACCATCAACAAGCATTGAAAATTCGAAACGAATACTATCCATCCGATCATGCTGTTATCGCCAATAGTCTCGAGAATATCGGTCTAGTTTTCTATCAAAAATTACAATACGATGATGCTCTCGATTATCTTCAACAATCGTTAGACATTCGAGAAATTTACTATCAATCATTTCATCCTGATATAGCAAATAATTTGAATAATATCAGTTGCATTTATATTGATCAAGGTAAATATGATGAAGCTCTTGTTTATCAAAAACGTGCATTCGATATGTACAATGAATATTGTCCCGATAGTCATGTTCATCTAGCTTCGATTTTGAATACAATGGTCGATTCATTGTATCGCAAGGAGAAGTATGATGAAGGTCTCGAATTAGCTGAACATGCTCTAGCTATTCAAAAGCGATTTCATCCCGATGGACACATCGATATCGGTATTAGCATGAGTAACATCGGAAATATCAAATACGGACAAAGTAAATACGATGAATCACTTGACTATCATCGAATTATTCTCGATATGCAAAAGAAATATTATCAACAAACAGATCATTTAAGCATAGCTTGCACATTGAATAATCTCGCGTATATTCTACTCTACGGTAAATATGATTACGAACAATCATTGACTTACAATCAACAAGCATTGAATCTTCAAGAAAAAGCCTATCCAACGTATGGCGGACATATTGCACAGACATTGAATTACATGGGCAATAATTATACGAAACAGAGTAAACATAATCAGGCAATAGAATGTTTTCAACGAGCTTTAGAATTACAGGAAGCATATTTTACCAAAGATAATATTAATATTGCTCATACATTAGCCAATCTTGGCAATATATCGACGGAACAGAAACAATTCGAAAAAGCATTGGAATATCATCAACGAGCTGTTGAAATCTTCAAAAAAACTCATCCATCCGATCATACAAATCTCGCCAATAGTCTAAATGATATCGGCAAGATTTACTATCGTTTAGATAAATTTACTCAAGCATTTCAATATCATGAACAAGCACTTGAATTACAAAGGACTTACTATGAAACGGATAATTGTCATATCGCTAATTCATTGAATTACATGGGCATTGTTCGATACGGTGAAGGCAAATATAATGATGCTATTGAATTCTATAAACAATCTCTTGCAATCTATGAAAGTCTATCGACATCACGGCAAACGGATATTGCAACTATTTTGAGTAACATCGGTCGATGTTATAATCATTTAGAAAACTATGATCAAGCATTGAAATATCATCAACGTGTTCATGAGATTCGACAAGTATCTTGTCCAACGAATTACATCAGTCTCGCCGATAGTCTCGGACATTTAGCCAATGTTTGTACTTCTCAAAATAAATACGAACAAGCCTATTCTTATCATACTCAAGCACTTGAATTCTATGAAAAATATTGCTCGAATCGATATTCAGATATTGCAACAACACTCGGCAATATCAGCAATGTTTTATATAAATGTAAAAAATATGATCAAGCTTTCGATATTCAACAACGAGCATTGTCAATTCGACGTGAACATACGCCGACGATGTACACGGATCTTGCCGTTGGATTGAATCATCTCGGCAATATTCGTATCAGCGAGAAGAAATGTCAAGAAGCAATTGACTACTACGAACAAGCATTGAAAATCTACGATCAACATGCGTCACAACGGCATGCTGATCGTGCAACGACATTGAGCAATATTGCGAATGCATTGCATAAAGCAAATCGATACGATGAAGCATTAGCCTATCAACAGCAAGCTCTTTTGCTTCGAGAAGAATTTTGTCCGACAAATCACGCTGAAATCGCGATTATCTACAATCACATTGGAATCATTTTTGTTGCTCAAGAAAAATATCAAGAAGCTGTTGATTATTATAAAAAGTCATTGAATCTATTTGAAAATCATACACCGAAGCGAACAGCTGATATCGCAACGACATTGAGTAATATAAGCAATGCTTTGTATAAATACGGACAATATGCTGAAGCGACCGACTTTCAACAACGAGCTCTACTAATTCGACAGACAAATCATCCATTGAATTATGTCAATCTCGCTGATAGTTACAATCATTTGGGCAATATTAAACGAGGCGAACGGAGATTTAAAGAAGCCATCGATGCTCATCGATGTGCTCTAGCGATCTACGAAGAACATTTGCCAACACTCTATAACGATATTGCAGTTATCTACAGTCTCATTGGCAGTAGTTTGAGTAGTTTAGGACAATATGATGAATCATTCGATTGTTATAAACGTGCATTGAATATCTACGAAGAACAATATCCTCGAGATCATTTCGAAATCAGTCGATATTTGCAATGGATTGGTTTTATTTGTCATACAAAATCCGATGATGATCTCGCTATGGAATATTACCAACGAAGTCTAGCTGTTCGTGTTATTAATCTCAACGCAAATGATTCGTTAATAACGGATACATTGAAATCTTTGGTTACAGTTTCTCATGCTCAACAGAATCATCAATTAGCATTGACTTATGCGCTGAGAATCTATTTGATTTATGAACAATATTGTTCGCCGGATCAACAGAAACTCGGCGAGAGTCTATCGATGATTGGTGAGTGTTATGAAAAGATGAATCAACCGAAAGAAGCACTAGTATATTACCGACGAACGCTCGAAATCTACGAACAATGTTTGTCGCCGGATGATTTCGAATTCGATAGTATTCAAACAAAAATCGATTTATTATTGGAACGTACGGATAATTAAAAAGCGAGTTTTTTTTGGTGTTAATAAAATTAAACCTGATGTATTCGAAAAATAAACAGTTTTCGAATGAAGAACAAAAAAAATCACATTTGATTTACTCGATAGGTTGTTTTCATTGAGTTCATTTGGATATGTTCGATCGAATTTCGAACCCAAACATTCATCTTAACACATCAACCTACGGTCAATTACGGGAATTTCGATTGTATGAGACATGTTTTTATTTGTATATGAAATCAGAATTCAAAAAAAAATATAGGCGAGCCAACGGTTGATCGTGTTCAGTCATGCGATTCAAAGACAATGAGAGAGAAAAAAGTTAGACATTGAACATTTGACCGCATGATGGACAAAATTTGTCAGTACGATTGACTCGCGCGATTCCACATCGAGAACAAAAGCCGAGATTTTCGAAAGCAGAATAAGGTGGTGGCTGTGACGCAACAAAAGTCGGATTATTGAATCCTACTCCAAAGCCTCCATCTGCAGGACCTCCGATTTCAATTAAAATCTACGAAAGAGAAAGAAAAACAACAACTTCAATTTTAATAAGCAAAAACTTTTTTCTACTCGATTGATGACAGTTCGACGTCGTTGATATCCCCCAGCCCAAACGGTCGTCGAATCTAATCGCCAACTGCACGGCTTCGGCGATCGTGTCGAATATTTCGCCGATTCGGCAGCAATTGCTTGACGCATTTTGTTACCACGCTGTACTTGAATACAAATCAGTCCACACATCAAGACTATCATTCCGAGAAAAAATAATCCGAAACCAACGCCAACGAGAACCGGAAATCCGTATGATTTCGAACTGACAGCACTGATCGGTCCGGCAATGAATAGTGCCATTCCTACGATGAATAAAACGATCGAAAGAATGATGCAGAAAAAAAGAGCTTTGCGAGATGAGATCGATGAGTTGATATTAGTAATCGATTGTTGGAATTCGTCTTGTCGAATGATACCATTCAAGTGAATTGGATACGTCGAATCGAATTCGAATTTACAACAGCCCGCTAAAGTTTAATTTAATTTCGAAATTAAGAAAAAATTCAAGCAAAATTCATTTACATGGTACGGGCTGAATGACGATCGTGTTCGGATTCATAGGTGTGACATACATTTTGACAAAATAAAAATGTTTAGTGTTCTTTTCTTTTCTTTTCTTTTTTTAGTTATTTGACGTCAATGCAAAGAGAACCAATCTGATCTTAGAGGAAGAGAAAGAAAAATAAAAATAAAATGGCGACCGTGCCATTAGCACAAAGAAAAGAATTCAAAAAAAACTACATCGAGATAAGAAACATAAATATATGCGTGAAAGGTTAACTAAACTAGATATCATTTTTTTTTTCATATCTTCGAAACTAAAAACTCCGAAGTATGTAGAGCAAAAATTCATCTGTGTGAGATATTCTCAATGAAAAACTGAATGTTTAGGAGATGAAATTGTTTGTTTGTGTTTTGCTTTGGATACCAACGGTGTTGGCAACGGATATTCTTGTGTATGATCTACGTCCTTCGACGAAACTTTCGTTAGATGACGTCTATGAATACGCTCATTTGCTAGGCGCATTAGGCGGTCTTGCTAATCGAGATTCACCTCGATTGTATACGATCTATACGGATTCGGATGTTCGTTGGCAAGGATTCATGAATAGTATCTATTGGCCAGCCAATGCGAATTATACAACAGTTGAATCGATTGTTGATCTTGTTCGAGCGCTATCCGATGTAGTCAAAGGTATCGTTCTCTACGATCCTAAGGTTCCTGCAACATCGAATCTTGCATCGACAGCTGCAGGCGTTTTCAATCTAATTCCGATTTGCTATCGGCCAGTTCCTAATTCTCTCTATTCTCAACTTGTTACCGAAGGTCCTCAATTGCAAGTGAATATTTCCTACGTAAACATGTTCACTGGTAATGTCACTGGTAGTGCAAAAGCTGATGCTTATCTTTGGGCAGCACAGTATTTCATCGATAGTAAATTAGCTGATGCTACTTATCTCGGATATTATGTTGATAAATGGTGGGCACAATCACCCAATGCGCCCGGAGCTTTACGAGAAAATCTTGCTATCAATCACGATTGGATTATAAAACATCGTGGCTTTGTTTTCGATCTTTCGCCTTGGGATGACGAAGCGCCAAACGACGATCCACAACAACATATTGGCACGGATTTCCATGCTCTTACGACAATCTTACTGAAAGTCTATCAACAACTTAACGGAACGAAATTCAGTACAGTTAGTGGTTTCGTTCCTTGGCTATTCAAATACGTCGATGAGAAGCACGGTGGTGTCCCATCGGAATGGCGTATGACACATGTTATGACCGCATTTAACATTGTCATCGATGCTGATGCTTGCTGTGTCGATCCATTTACGAATGCCGCGTTCTTTAGTCATTATGCATCGGTTCAAGGTCATCATCGTTTCATTCAAAATCCGCTACCATCTCGTGAAGAGTTAATTCAGAAAGGATTTCTCAACGAACAAAATGTTGTCTCGCAAAAAACCTACGCGTTATTCTACGCTGGTGATTATGATTCAGCGGCTTGGTTCGCTAATTTATTCAAAAATCTTTGGGACGATCCAAAACGGGGCTCAGTGCCCGTCGGTTGGGCTGTCAATCCAAGTCTTTACGATCGATTTCCGTTGCTTCACCCGTATTTGTACGTCACACGTACAGCTAATGATTTTTTCGTTAGTGGAGATTCAGGTGCTGGTTATCTAAATCCAACTCAACTGTTCGAGCCAAGACAATTCTCTGGTCTGCCTCGAGCTGATGATCTCTGGATAAAACGAAATCGTTTCTATTTCAATAAATTCAATATCAAACACACCGGCTTCGTCATCAATGGCGAAGCAGGCGCATTGACAAGTCAATCCGATTTGATGTACACGAAATTCAGTCCCATGGGCTTTACACGTCAACGTGGATATACGGCACTCAATGAAACAGCGTTGATAGCTGGTACACGAGTGCCGAGTTTTAGTGAAACCGATCTATCGGATGGCGATGAAGTTAAACAAGTCATTTCGTTTTACAGACCGAATGATGTTCGATTTGTTGTCTTTCGAGGTGTTCTTCGTAATGCGACGAACTATGCAAATCTTGCCAATGGAGTTCAACAAGCACAACCGAATATGGTCTTTGTCGATCCGTATACATTTGCGCTGTTAACTCGAATTCATTTGAGTCAAGATCCGACTGCTAATGATGATCTTGTGACTTATTTCGATGATAGTCTACCGTTGACAGTGAAAAATGGTGATCAAATATCGGCGAATTTTTCAATTCGAAATGAAGGTTGGAATGTTTTGAATAATTTACAATTGAAATTAACATTTACTTGTAATGTCGAATATACATTCGATTGGAATACCGAAATGCAACATGGTGATGTCAAGAAAAATGAGTATCAATTTAAGGTCAATTGTGCTCAACCAGGTAGTTATATGGTTACTTATCAATTGTATCGAGGTGATATAGCATTTGAAAACTATGGAAATCCTCCATGGACAAGTTCAGTAGAAGTTTTATAATAATAATAAAAAAGTTTGATTTCAATAAAAAAAGAAGATTTTTCGACCTTTTCTATTCTGTTGAAATGGTATTGCACAACATCAATGTCAGTATGGTACATAATGAAGATTAGGGAGATAGAG
>Ga0209930_1002451_pt1 | contig 21925 bp, 19 predicted proteins | sample ThiBiot_500_biof_2_FD_183948 | JGI IMG/M metagenome (GOLD analysis project Ga0209930, IMG submission 183948) | Wastewater bioreactor microbial communities from Cape Town, South Africa - Thiocy_cont_500_biof (SPAdes) | ecosystem: Engineered > Bioreactor > Thiocyanate-remediating >... | reverse complement strand
ATAGCAAGATTATGTGAAATTGATAATGAATGATCATTATTGGCCGATGTGTCTTGACCAACACTGCTTAATGATGAACTTGAAATAGCACTTGGTGTCGATGAACCAGTTGCTGTACTTTCACCATCGGTTCGTTGAGATTTATCGAGTGCTTCACGGCGAGCTGAAAAATATTGAATTCGAAAATAATATGAATTGATTTAACTTTTTAAATAACTTACATCGTTCTGTTGTTTCACGTTTTTGTTTACTAGAAAATTAGAAAACAAAAATTTTAATTTTTAAAATAATTAAAAATAGTTTTCATACCGATATTTTGCTCGACGATTTTTAAACCAAACCTAAGCGACAAAAACAAATATATAAAGTTAAATTCCTCGATTCCAAACAATTTATTTTCTTTGAACAATTGCAGGTGTAACCTATCACTATTCATTCATGTCGTCCGTTGTACATTTATTTCGATCTTTCTTATTCTCTTTCATGTCTAATCATGCATAAAAATGAATCAAGTCAAATTATCCATCTAGAACATCATTTATATACATGAATCGATAACATATCGACACACAATCAACTACTTTCCGGAAGTATAGAAAATGATTTATATATGAACTCATTTGATCATGTATAAACATTGACATCTAACTGGAAGATAGATGTAAAGAGAAGTGGCACCATCATGTATTTGTGTGAGTTATTAGCCTATTAGCGGCAATAGACAAGAAGAGGAAATGCATCATTGAACAATACCAAAACGAAGTAACAACAAATAGGAAATTATTATTAATATTGTTCAATGGATAGATCTCTGATGTCTAACAAAGAAAAGAGCAATCGGAAGCAAGAGAAAAGAAGTAGGACGGCGTTTGTTTCTTTTTTTTTCGAGAGGAAATGGAAAAAATCTCTTCGTTCGTTTTATATACGTATGAATAAGAATCTGAAATTGTGTGCTGGATTTGTCTTCAGATGATCTCAATTTATGCCTTTTCTTTTATTCAATTCTTAATGTCAAGAAGAAGAAAAAACAAGAGAGAGAGAGAGACAATTCTGATTAACTGATCTATTGTCACATTCACTTTTGCTTTTCTTAGAGTTCAATAAAGTTTGTTTAGACAGCAATCAGCGGATAATTGGCAAAACGAGGAACTAAATCGTGCAATTGCTTCTGTCAACAAAGAGAAAAACAATTCATCGATGATTCTTTTACGAAGACAAGAAGCAATACTAACACATCATATCTCAGCAAAAGTCGTCATGTCAACAACAACAATCGCTTTCGATCGATCGATCGATCGATTCTATTGTTGCCCAAAGGGTTTATGTCTCATACATACATATACATGAGAGAAATCAACTTTTCTTAAACAAGTTATCAAGTAAAGAAAAAATGAATACGATTCTCAAACCACTCGACATTGTAACCAAGTGCTTTCTTCCATTAGACGAAACATACTGATAAAAGCTTCTCACGATCTTTAGTCTTTTTGAATTCGACAGAAAAAGATCATTACCTCGACACGTTCTTCTTTTAAATCGATTTTCATTGCTAAATCTGCAAATGAAAACAAAAAACAAACAAAATAATTTCGAAAAATAAAAACAGAAACAAAGAAAGTCTACCTTCTCTCATCATAACATCGGGATAATGAGTTCGATTAAAAGCTTCTTCTAATTGTTCAAGTTGTTCTTCAGTAAAAATCGTTCGATGTCGTCGTTTTCGTTTATGATTTTGCGCCATTGATGCTGCGGCAAAGAAATTTTGCAGAGCTGGATATGCTTTAAAAAAACAACAACAGTAAAACAATCAAAGAAATCTCTAATTAACTTCTATATGCACAATGCCCACTAGTAGTAAATTATCTTGTATATGTTTACATGAACAATCAGCAAGTTTTTGTTTTGATCTCTTTTCTCATCGATTCATACGCGTATGTCCTAATAGAGGAGATAGGTGATAGTTTGGGAACGAATCACTGAGCATACTAACAATTAAACACGTTTTATCATAAGTAAATATTATCAATTTTCGGTCGAACACCTTTGCAAATTTTTATAGTTAATGAAAAAGAACGAGAGGCATTCAAATGTATACGTACAATAGAAATCGACAGCTGCTTGAGCGGGATTTGTTGATGTTGAACCATAATATGATGATAATGGTGCAGGTAAACGAGGACGTGGAGCAAGAATATTATCGATTGAAAATGGATTATTTTGTGAAACAACAGCAGCTGCTGCAACTGCTGCGGCAGCGAGTTGATGTTGACCAGCCGTTGTTGACATAGGATTTGCTGCGTTGACGGCATTTGCAGTACTACTAGCAAAATAAGCTGAGAGAGCTGCCGATGGAAATTGTTTGAGCGCATCAGAATAATGTGGAAGTTGATACATTATGTTGTTTGCTTTGTTACGTTAATGTGTTCACTACTTTCGCTTTCTTTCAACAGTCAATAATGTAGTCACTAATCGATCTTGTTCGTCATCCGTTTCTCTCGTTTTCTCTCCTTCTCTCTCTCTCTATCCTTCTCTTTTTTTTCGTTTCTCTCGCTTTTTATTCCACCAATCAGTGACTATCTCTCTATACTCTCTAGTTGTAGATTTCTTGAGCGATAATTGTTTTGCAAATATTTAATAGAAAAAAACGAATGAAATACATCGAGGCGAAAAGGTGTGTGTGTATATATATTAAATATGCTTGTGACTAGGTGACAGTAATGTTAAAAGAAAAGAGGTTGTTTTTAGTAATCATAAACGATTTTCTTTTTCTCTTCTCTCGTCTCGTTTTTTAAATATATTTGAGAGTGAAGATATTAACAAGCCAATGAGCGTAAAGAGAAAAATTTACGTGCATATACATACGCACACACAAAACTTGAAGATGAAGAGTAAACGTTGCGAAAAAAAGAAAAAAGTAAATTGATTGATCGGGGATGATACGTTGTAAGGATGAATATCGAAATGAAATGAAAGATATTTAATCATAGATAAACCGACATATACTATTAGCAAAAAAGAGAAACGTCAAAACCAATGAAAAAAATATATCCGAATCGAAAAGATTTTATTTTAATTAACAAATGATCAGTTTGATCTACAAGTAGATTGTTTGTTTGGCTTTTTTTTTCAATGTAACATTTCATAATAGAAGAAAGTTCTAATTGAATTTAATTTATATAAAATGCTATTGGGTGTACGAATCATTAATCAACAAACGAAATGTATCGTTTTGTTTGCCGACATTAGTCGTCTTGTTCTGTAAAGTTGAAAAACACTTGATCAAGTAGTCGAATACATTATCAAACATGTTTTAATAGATGTTCATATAATGGAAAGAAATATTCAAGTATTGAAAATGTAAAACATTGAAAGAAGAAAAGAAAAGAAAAAAGAAAATGTTAAAATCAATTGAGAAGTATCAAAGTCGACGGAATCAAATTGTTTCAACAAATTTTGAATGTCAAAGTTATATATTTTAAACAAAGAATAAGACGAGTCTGGGTTTCTTTTCTCTTTCAAATGTAAACAGAAGCAAAACAACAAGATTTCAATTTTCATATTTTTACTATTCGTTTCAAAAAAGAAAATGTTTAAGAACGTCTATGTATATTCTTTATTTTTTATCCTACGAAACAAAAAGATGTATATTTCAACAAATAAGCACTGCCGTATATGAATGAATAGAACCAAAAAAAGCGTTATTTCGATATGATAATGTATATTTATGTTTAAGTTGTATAGGAAAATGATTGTTTCCAAAGTTGAAATTTGCATTTCAGTCGTCGTCGTAGTTGTTGACGACGTTTATGAAAATTTTTGTGTGAAAGAAAAAATTGACGACGATCGGCATCTGATATAAACGCTTGATCAGTTGTATTTGTTGAAGAATTTTCTTCCTAAAATCGAGATTTATAAGAGAGAGAAAAACAAATTTATAAAGATGATTATTCGGTCGTGTAAAGTCGTTTACCCAAATTTGTTTGAAATTCATTTGAAAAAATGGATAATCATCCGATAATTGTAACTAGACAAATGGATATTGGAATGATTTTCGAATAGATTTGTTTTTCTTTTACGTACTGTTAATTTCGATTTTCCAGTTCGATCTGAGAGTTTGACCATTCTATGATTTTCTATACAAAAAAAAGATTCATTCAATTCAATTGAAATCGTTTTTTGTTTACCATGAAAACAACAATTGTGACTATAGATACCACTTGATAGCATTGACATACTACCTTCATCTTCTTCATGTCTTATACATTCTATTGAGCAATCATCACAACCTGTTGACGTACATTCACAAAGATTTGATGAGCAATTATCATCTTGTTCTATAAAATAACAAATTTGAATTCTTAAGAATATCGAATTGAGGGTTGTTTTTGTCCTACCAGATGAATATCCAGGATCTAATCGTGTTGTCGAACAACGAATACATGATGTCGATGATGATATTGGACAATCATCGCAAAGAATATCTTTTTCAAGATTTTTCTCATGACAAATACATTCTCTTGTTGCTATAGTCGCAAAAAGTGTGTCCAAAGAATTCGATAATGGTAAGGAATTTGTTGACATTCTTGAATTCGAAATAATTGTTAATAGTGATGGACATGAATGAGATTTAATCAATGACGATTTCAATGTATTCGATAGTGTATTCGATTGTTCATCACAATAATGACATAGACATGAACAACAACTATTTGCACGACGACGTGTTAAAATTTCTTCGGATTTACAAGATATTTTCAGTGTATCTTTGTTAGAATTTTGAGCAGGTTTCATTGGTTTACGTTTGTTACGTTTGTTACGTTTTTTTGTTGGCTTCGTTTGATCAGCTAAACGCATTTCTTCACATAGATTTTCTATGACTAAATTAAAATCTTGTTTTTGATCGATGGTTTTCTCGAAATCTAATCGAAAAAAAAGACATTTTCTTCGAGATTTTCTTGTGAGCATACTCAATCGTAGACAATCGATTCCAATCGAAAAAATCATTTTCCATGTTTGGTCTTCTGATTTCATTGAACGATGAAGTTTTTCGAATTTTTCAAATAAATGTATGCCGATACAAGTTAAAATTTCTTCTTGAGCTACGTCGATTGTTTTAGCGTGACGTTCACGACGGCCACCTTGAATCTCAATTTCGGCACGATTAATTAATTTGCAAATAAAATCTTTTCGACAATCGACATGAATATGTTTTTCATTCGAACAAGATCGAAAACCTAGAACAACAATATATTTTAGTTTATTTGATGTTCATCATCAACTATCTTCAATACCTTCATATAGAACCGAACAAAAACCTTTTGTTTCTTGACGTCTGCAATCACAATCATCTGTTAACAGATCATAAGCTTCTAATACTTTAAGTCTACATTCTGAACAGAATCTTAAGAACGAAAAGAAAATTCGATAGTACATAAAACGAAATAGAAGATTCAATTGATCGTACTTAAATTTTCGTAGGTAAGTTTCAATTGTTGTGAGTAAAGAACTGAATTCAACTGTAGTGATTTCATTTCGACATTCGTTATTCATAATTTCCCAAACAGATTCCCAGATACTAGAATAAAATATTTATGAAAATTTATATATATATATCATGAAAATAAAGTCCATTTTTTACTTTAAAGATCTTGTTTTATCTAATGAATGAATCAAACATCGACGATTTTTCTTCGATTTTGGTATTGTTTCAATTAAATTCTTTAGTTTCAATCTATTGAAAATTCTCAAATGCAAACATTTTCATTAAACAATCAACAATTTTGTTTACCCGTAAATATGAAATAATTGATAAATTTGATCACAGTTTAAACCGGCAGATTTATTAATACTAATCGAACCGTTTTCATTCATAACAAGTGGTTCAAGCGCTGGATGACCGTATTCGATTAATGACTTCATAAAACTATCAATACTATCAAACAGAACAAATTGAAATGATCATTCTTATGAAATTCAATTTCGTTCGACAACCTTGTCCGACAACCAACACAGGAAATATTTCGAAGAATATGTTCTTTGACTTGATTGAATGGCACAGTTAAAGCACTATCTAATTCTTCATTCGATAGTCTGTGATAACACTTAATAAATCGTTGATAGTCTAGATTTGTTTTTGGTAAATTCTCGTGATTTGATATTAAAAATGAATCATCAACTTGATATTGCAACTAGAGAAAATCAGCACATTTTGATAATTTCTTCGAAAATGAAAGAAAAAGATCTTTTTTTTTACAATAAAGCTGTCATCAATTTGTAATGGTATTTGCCGCTGTTTGAAAGAACGAATTTCATTTTTCTGGCAAAAAGCTAGAATTTCTGGTCCGGAGTTTTCCGATGACATACACAGAGTTAGATCACAAGTGCACATGAAATTGATTGAGACCACGAGAAAAAAAAATAAGGACACAGGACGTATGTACAATGTATCGACAGAAAATCCAAAGTATAAATATACGAAATATTTGATTGGTCAGATGCAGCCATTTTGGCCTTCATAATGTCTCTCGTAGTATATTCGTTAATACGTATAAGAGTTTCTTATTTGATTTTTGAGAGTAGCAAGTAATAATAGTAATAATCTGTTTTCTTCGGTAATATTGAATTCGTGAAAAGTGTTTTTAACATTCATACTTGGAAAAATGCCCTTTTATGTTGTTCGTCAGGGCAGAATTCCAGGAATTTATAATACATGGTTTGAAAACAAATGACTTTCAGTTTATTTCATTCAATTTGAAAATTTCTATTCAAAGGGATGAATGTAATAAACAAGTTCATCGATTTACTGGAGGTATTGACATTGAAATCGTTTATTTCCTATTAACAAAACAAAACTCGTGTTGTTTTCTTAGCTCAATTTAAAAAATTTGATATCTATTCCGATGCACAAGCATATTTCGATGGTAAAATACAGATTCAAAAAACCGTTGAAACAAAAGCAACAATAACAAAACCTAAATTAGCAAATAAAATTCCAAAGAATTTAGTCAAAGATTCCATACGGAAATTTTCGGCAATTAAATTAACTCAATCCGATGAAAATCTAACGAGTATTGACCATATTTATCGAATTGTTTATTCCGATGGTTGTTGTTTTGCTAATGGAAGTGCAGCAGCAAAAGCAGGTTATGGAGTTTACTGGGATGATAATCATCCATGGTGATTAATAATTCAATTTCTATCTTACAAAAGAAAAATTAATTTTGCACGTTTTTTTCTTTTTCTGTAGGAATATTAGCGAACGTTTACACGGAGAACAAACGAATCAACGAGCTGAATTGACAGTAAAATAGATGATTTTTTTGTAAAACAAAAATGTGCGTATGGATTTTCATTGAAGGCAGCTATCCATGCAATGGAAACAGCTCTAACGAATAATGTTACACATTTAGAAATTCGTACAGATAGTAAATATACCATTCAATGTATGTATATACGTAGAAAATTGAAGGGAAACAAATATATTCTTTTGAAAATTAAAATTTTTAGCTGCAACAGAGTGGATTAAAGGTTGGAAAAGATCGAATTGGATCAAGAAAACAGATTCGAAACCAGTGATGAACAAAGATTTGATGATCAAAATCGATCAACTTCAATCAAAACTTCAATTAAAATGGGTAAAAACTCATCGATGAAAAACAAACTTTCGATTATTTGCTTTTTCTCTCGTAGACATATGTACCCGGTCATTCATCAAATAAAGGCAACGACGAAGCAGATCGCCTAGCAAAAGCTGGTGCACAAAAGCAGTAATATTTTTCAATCGTTATGTGTAAATATTTATATTTTGCCATTGTTCTATCACATGTTCTTTCTTATGGTTTTTTTTTCTGTCTTGAAAAATAAAGTTCAACAAAACAAACGTACTGACGCGTCATTCCACAATCATCGAAATGATTGATATATTTATTTATTTTTTTTAACGTTTTGTTCGTGTTGAAATATACGTTCAAAGAAACAACGTAAAATGTTTCTTTTGTAAGGATAGTCTTTTCTTGAATTAAATGTTTTGAATCATTGACTTTTCATATAATATCTGAATTAGATCGTATATGACAATGATTATGAAAAAAAACAAACGAGAACCGAAGAACGAACGAAAGAAAAGAAACTGTACATGTGAATTTTGACAACGAAGAAAATATGCAAACATATAGTTTTTCTTCCGAAAGAAAAAAAATTGAACAGTTAAATATCCATTAGATTTTTCATTTCAGTTTGTTGTTCTTCTTGTGTTGTACGAATACGCGTTTGAATATGTTCAAGTTTAGTTCGAACACGAGGATCGACATTCGATATTGGTGATGTTTCTTGAATGATTTCAGTTATATCGATTAACGATGGAAGAATAGTATCTGTTAGCATATGATTAATTTTTCGTGTTTGCAGACAATGATCATCGATTTTCGATTCGATAACGTTCATTTTCGTTATGAGAGTTTTACTAAAATCCATGAACATAGATTTTAATTCGGATAGTTCATCGTTCGATGCCGAGGATATTTGAGGTGAAACATGATGAGATTCTTCGTTCGATGTCGTTTTTTGAAATGTACTTTTCAGTAACGTTTCTAATTCTTGTAAATTTCCACTTTCAGTTGAAACAATTGGATCAAAATGTGTTGATTCAGTTAATTGTGGTGCCAATTGAACTGTTGTTTGTTGAGGATGTTTTTTCTCGTCTTCATTTGATAAAGAATCAGTTTCAGTTTTCCCCTCGGTATTTTGTACGGGAACTGGTGGTATCGATGATGTATTCGTATTCGCTGTTTCATTATCACTACTATGAGCTGTGCCTGTTGTTTTATTCTGCTTTTTAAATGTATTCATAAGAAGAACTTCAAGTTGTTGTAAACTATTGGATGTCTATCGTATAAACATAATCAATTAGAATACGTGAACGAAAGGAAACTATATATTGACTTACTTGTGGTTGACTATCTGACGGAACTGCAGGTTGAATAGCTTCGCTTGTATGTGGAACAGATTGAGGTGTAGGAGAAGGTGATATAGATATATGATTTTCGATAGTTTCTGTTGTAGTTGATGGATTATTTGGTGGAGTTGGTGCAGCTGACGACGATGTCGGAGGAGGAGTTGGAAGTATAGGTTGTTTGATCGCATCATTTGGAATGGTATTGTTGTTTAGAACTTGTTGAGAAGATGAAGAAGGAGTAGGAGTAACAGTTGGATAAGTTAAACTTTGTGATGTTTGGGTTAGAGTATGTAGATTTTGTATCAGTTGTTGTTGGGAATTATGTAGTAGAACTGTTGGCTGAGACTGAGTTTGTAAAACAGTAGGAATAGATGATTGAACAGTGTCTGGAAAAAAAAACAAAGAAATTCAACTATTTCTATGATGACAATGTAAATAAATGAATATTACTTGGTAATGTTTCATTCGTAGTTGATAAGGCAGGTTCTTCTGATTGTTGTACTTGTTCAATCGCAGTCGTGTTAGGTGCTTGTTTCGAAACTAATGGATCATCTTGATTGATTAATGGTGTCGGAGGATCAGACGTATCGTTGACAAGAGTCGATGTGGTACTCGCACCTTGTACGCCATTGGTTTTATTAAATGTTTTCTTCAAAGCTGCTTCGAGTTCAACGAGACTGCCAGTTGTACCGGATATATTCTGATTTAAATCTGGCAATGAAGCAATAGTCGTTGGCTCAGTAGAAACAACTGGTTTAATAATTTGTTGTTGTTCAACAGCTGGCTGTTGAATTACTTGTTGAGCAGGAGCACTGGTAACTGGAGGGAAATTTGTTGGTTGTGGTAAAAGCACAATTGGTGCTGTTTGTTGCTGTAATTGTTGCGGTTGTTGTTGTTGTTGTTGTTGTTGTTGTTGTTGTTGTTGTTGTACAATGATTGTTGGTTGTGAGGGTTGATTAATAAATGTTTTACCATTAGCAGCATAGACTCCAGCTTGTCGATCGAGATTTTCATAGTTAAACGCTCGTAGACGATCTTTTATTGATTGAATAACAAATTTTTTATCATCTTCAAATATATAATTTGTTGCCATAAGTTCATCAGCAATTTTCTCTGGTGTATCATTATTGATATTATACGAAAAACGAATCGTTTCGAAATCGACTTTCGTATCCGAACATACAGCTTTTCGTTTAGCTTTGTCAATAAGTCGTAATTTAAAGCCAATTTCATCATTGGTAACAACAACCATTGAATCATTCGATGAATCACGTACGAGTTCAATACGTACGCCATTATCATCGAAAAAGAATGAATGTTGTAATAATTCATGTACAGCTAAGCGTTCTTCTTTCTTCGTTCGTATACAACAATCAATAACTTCTCGAACATCTTCACTTTCAACTTTATAATAACAATCCGGTTTCAAACCAGCCGTAACACGTTTAATAACAGCTGTCGGTCCTTTACATTCTAAATACGGATATTCACCTGTTATCATTTCTAACATACATAAACCAAACGAATAGATATCAACGAGTTCATCATATTTTTCATCGAACATTTCCGGTGCCATGAATTCCATTGTACCACGCATACTTTTCGCAAATGTTTGAGTTTTAAATGTTGCCAAACCGAGATCACCAATTTTAACGCAACCAGTCGTACTTGATATGAACACATTGTCACATTTCAAATCACGATGAATCACAGGCGGATTTCGACTGTGTAAATAGGCAAGTCCTTTGAGAATTTGTCGGCACCATTTTTTCATGACATTAATACGTTTTTCTTCTTTTTGTCCCTTGAAATTTTTGATGTAGCCTTTCAATGAACCCGATGTCATTAATTCTGTAACGAGAATAATAACTTTTTTGTTCGTTCGCGGATTTGTTTCTTCCCAAAAGTCATAAAAACGAACAATATTTTGATGTTGCAGTTTCTTCAACATTTCCGCTTCTTCTTTAAAACGAGCTCGTTCATGTTTATCAAATTGTGCAAAATCCTAGAATAAATCAATCTACTATCAAAACAACCGAAGCAAAAATGAATTTCTTTCATCATACTTGAAGTTCACACCAAGCAACAGCAACACTCGTCTCAGTATCGAGACCACGATAGACAGTTTTAAATGCTCCACGACCGATTTCTTTTGCATATTTTATAAAACGATTATCAGGACTTTTACCAACAGCTTCTTCTTCTTCTTCGTCCTTAAGAAAAGACAAAAGAAAAACAATTGAAAATAAGATTTTATTTTTGATTAATAAAGTCCGTTTGTTTGCTTACTTCTCCTTGAGCTGACGCTGTTGATGACGGTGGAGCAGGCGTTGGCAATGATGATGTTGTTGTTACGGATTTTTCTTCTTCAGCAGCTGATTCGGTTTTCTTTGATTGTGGAACATGAAAACGAACACGCGGATATCCATTTTCAGCTGTTTTCAATGCTGAAACAGCACCATTAACGATACTATCTGTATTCGTTGTTGATGTTTCACCATCGGTCGTTGGTGTATTCGTATGTTTACGTGCGGCTAACGGATGTCTCAAGGCGAATTTCGGACGTGGAACAGGTTGTGAACAATCATCATCATTCGATGATTTGGCTGCAGTTGCATTAGCAACGAGAACGTGTTGTTGTTGAGATTTTCTTATGGATTTAATTTGAAAACGATTCGATTTTCGATTTAATGAGAACGGATTTGTTGTTGAGATTGTTGGAATCGATGCTGAACGTGCTGATTCAGTTTGTGCATGTCGATGATTTGAATGAAAACTATCGAGTGGATGATAACGATGATGATGATATTTCGTTGTATCATCATCAGTTGTTGTTGTTGTTGCTGCTGTTAACATTTGATCACGTTTTTTCGATGGAAATGTTTTTAATCGACGAGAATTAGTATTATTATTATTATTATTATTATTCGATGTTGGTTCATCATGAATAATGGTGATTTCTTTTTGTTCGTCATCATTCGAACTTGATTGAGGTTGAGAATCGTCTTTTCGCATATATATTCGGGAGATTGGAGGTGTATAATTATTATTCAAAGATGAAAAACTCGTCTTACGAGTTTTTAATAATCGACGAGATTTCGTTGTTGGTTTGCCATTATTATTATTATTGTTATAACTATTTTCATGTTCGGATTCATCAGCATCGGTGTCAAGTGATGATATGGATTGATCATGTGAACGATGTAAACTTGATTCACCTTCTTCATCTGAACTAGACGATATCGCACTTGACATTTTCATGATTCGTGTATTAGCAAGAACATTTGCTATACGACGACTTGTTTCTGACAATGGCTCATCGTTCGTCTATAAGAAAAGAACAAAAAGAAGAAAATATTTTTTTTGTTAGATATGTCTCGCAGTAATCGTAATCATAAAAATAAATTCTCCGTTTCCTATTCTTTTGAACATTAATTACAAGTCATGTTAGGATTATTTTTGAACAGAAGAGAAAGAAAAACAACGAGAATATAAATTTAGTTTTCTCGTTCGTTCGTTTCTTTACTATCATAACTACAAAAAAGAAGAACGTCTACACTAATTAAACACCTACGCAAATGAAATATGAAGAGATAAAAAGAGAACCTTTTTCTTCTTCTTCTTCTTTTTTTCTACTTCTCCTTTTCATTAATATTTCTACTTTTAACTTGATATAGAATAGAAATAAAAGAAAACAAATACCTTTTGTTCATGAGTATCTTGTTTTAGAGAATCTTCAGAAACAGCCGGGTTTGGAGCAGGTGCAATAACATGAAATATAGTTGGTGGTGATTGAGTTTTTGTTTTTGATGAATGTCCATTTTGTTGTTTTTTATTATCGATTGTAAGTGGTTTGGTCGAGCAATTCGTACGTTGTTTTAGATGATAGTTAAGATCATTTGAAGTCGAATAGTTTTGTACAAAATTTGTTACACTCTTCGATTTTTTACCATATATTCCATTTAATTTTCTTTCGCTACCATTTGTTGCTATTGTATGTATACTATTACTTGTAGGTAATCTCGATTTAATATTTTGTATTGTTGATGTTGCTGCTGTCGACATACGAGAATCAGATTATGTTTTTGTTTTATCGATGATGAATAAAAATCGACTGAATATACGTATGTATAGATAGATATGAGATAAAACAAAAAAATCTGACTAAGATATGTCTTCGATAGAATCAAAGATAAATCCTCATAATAAAGTAAATAAATATCGAAATTTTATATTTTGTCGTATCTACAAAGATAAGTATAATAAAGATTTGTTGTGAATGATTAATTGTTAAATATTCTTTTTTTGTCAAATATGTAGACAAAACGAAAGATAATTGTAATAATAATGATAATAATTATAATCGAAGAGAAGATTTGTTTGAAGAAAATTATCAATAAATTGATATTCCATTAGATAGAATAGAGAAATCAAGTAAATGGGTGTGTCGAATTCGTTTTTTTTTTCGTTTTATGATCGAGAAAGAGAGAAAAACGAACGAATGATCGAGACAATGCAAAAGTTCTCACACTTAAGATTCAATATTTTTCTTTCTTGTCTTGTTTATTGATGTTTTATGCCAAATGGAATCTAAAAAAGAAAAATAAAAGAAAAAAAAATAGTAATCAACTGTCATTGCAAAGCAGACAAACAAGTCTAGAAACGTGTCTGTCGTTGCTCGGTAGTGAATAAATGACACGATGGAAAGAAATGAGCATATACACAGTATGTTTTTTTTTTATAGAGAATCGACAAGGAAAAGGAAAAGAATGAAAAAAAGAAGAGAGAAAGAAAAAAAATACTTATTCGTTTCTTTTCCTCGCTATTTTTTCAAATTATATTGACTAGACTTATGTAAATAATTCCTTTCGTATTTACTTTGAATATGAAAAAAATTCGTACTCTCATGGCAGCTCTTACTCAATATCTTGTATCTTATACATCATTTTTATTTCTTCCTTAGTAATACTATGACGTCACGATGATAGATGCACTCAAGGTCAAAGAAAGTAGTGAAGGAAGAGCAAAAAAAGAAAAGGCAAATGCGAACGTAACACGAGATACGAAAGGACGATCTCCAATATTTATACGTAGACGAATATTTATTGAGGCGATAGATTTTTTGTCCTCGTTTTTTTTCTTTTACAACCAGGTACTCGAAACTAATGGCAAAACAAAGTGCAAGAAACTTTCTTTTCTCATATGACACTTCATGATTTAGTCTTGTGACATTTTGCTCTCTTTTCGGACATGAAAAATCAAAAAAAAAACAAACAAGAAGAAAATTGTTGTTTTTTTTATTCGAATCAGTCATATGATCAACTAATGTACGACATATGTAAAAAAGAAGTTCGAGGGACAGACAAACAGACAACCAGAGAGAGAGAAGACGAAGAAAAAAGTTAAAATAACTTGAAGAAATGTATTCGAACTACCCAATTAGATCGAGCAAGAAAGAGAGGCCGCTATAGAACGTTCATACGTATATGTTCAATAGACTAGTTGCATTACTCAGCGTCTTCTTCTTCGTCGTCGTCGTCTCTTTTTTCAGTTCATATCTCTCGAGACATTATTCAGTCTGCAATGAACACAAGAAAAATGAATTACTTCTCTTCTTTGCGTTCTTCTATTCTATATTTTTTGTGTGACCTTGCTTTGCTAACAATTTTCAATCGTAATTGGACTTAGAAAATGATCGAAAACAACAGCTGACGTCAACGACTCTTACATGCGCGAGTCTACATTCTATTTCTTTCTTTCTTTTCTGCCGTTTTTTTTTCTGCTTTTACATATTATTATTATTCCTTTCAACAACAAGTTGCTACCATCGTGCGCCTACGCATTTCTTTTTCCGCCTCGTAACAATGAGTTTTTCTCTGAATTGAGCGAACAAATCCTTCAACGTCGCTTTTCAGCACGCATCTAGTTTTTTTTCTCCCTTTTTTCTCTCTCTCTCTTATATTAACCGTTAATAATCTAGAATTGAATTTAACGTGCGCATCGAACAAATCAATAGCTATTGGCAATATATTTTAATGGCACTATATAACATTTATTTCATAGTAAAAAGCAGACTAAAAAGAAAACTTTCAAACTCAAGAGATGCAATTTGACCTGACAGGCGCGTGATGATTAACATTCAAGTTTTTTTCTCGCTCGTTTTCGTCTGTCGATTAACATAACCTTTCATATACCGATTTTTTTTTCTACATATTTATGGGCCAAGAAAATTCTTTTTTTTATTCAGCATTTCTTGTTTTTGTCTCGTACATAATATAGTCGATAAATATATGTCAATGAAACATGTGTAGACACAGGAAAAAAACGATGTAGTCAGATAAATGATTACTTTTGAGAGAAAAAAAACAAATATTTAAGATCAATAATGATTAATGTGAAAATGTCCTCATAACTAGAATTAAATAACATCATTCATACACGACAATCTCATGTTAATTCTATTCAAATTTCATCTACATTCACAACGTATAAAAAATAAAATCTTACACCTTTTTTTTTAAAAAAAAGATATCGTAAAAAATATGTCTGAATATATATTTAGACATGCCTATTCTTAGCTTACCCAACCTATCAGTACGCTTATCTAAATCTCATAAATAAAATTATCATTTATTTTTTTTACCGTTATTCTATTGATTTACATGTTAAATGCCGATTAAATTTCGCTTTTTTTTAGAAACTTCTTACCTGTTGAATTTACGAGAGAATCGAATTCACCGTAGAATAACGATGAGACTATGCTACTGTTAATAATAATGATGATGAAGAAATGAAGGAGAAATAAGTTAATCAAAAAAAAAACGCTGTACTGAACATAGAGCGTAAAACTAACTCGCAAAGACACACATTACTCTTTCCTATTTCTTCTTCTTCATCGTCAATAGTAGTTGCTTTTGAAATCGTATCGTCGTCGAGACAAACGCACACGTACGCATATTCACATAAAAGTAAATGTGCAAGCAAGCAAGCAAACGAACAAAACGTTTTTTCAAATGTATGCATGCTTACCTTAAGTAAAATATCTTTCGAGTAATGACTTTTCAAAAAGAGAAGAAAGAAAAAACGACAAAAGTGCTTAGCTATAAGAAACCATTTTCTATTAAATAACATCATCAGACAAATGGCTTAGCAAAACAGTAACGCTGAGAAGAACAGAAGAAAAAGAAGCAAATAGAATATCTGTATGTTTATCTTACTCGTACTATACAGTAACACATCGTTTGTAGCTATCGTGGATCGTTTGGATTACTCGAGAATAAAAAACAGCAAAACGGAAGAACCAGTAAAAAAAGAGAGTATAGAAGATTTACTCGGAGGCAAAAAAGGAAAATCTGGTAGATATGTATTCTATTCTTGGGTCAACTATCGGTCATCTGTTACTTATCGAATAGAATGTGTCACTCGAACGATGTTGCATGTTGAAAATGGGAAACTTCCCCCGTTCTTTTATATTCTCAGAAAAAAAACGGAGAAAAAAAAACTTCTGTCATTGTTAACATAGATAAGACAATGCATTATTGTACTTTGACACAAAACAATTAATCGAGGCCAATAACATTGAAACTATGCATTCACTTTTATTCTCAAATCAGTACAAATATCCTTCTCGAATAGATATCAAGGAATATGAATGTCTATCGTTATTTTTCGTTTTTCGTCTCCATATGATTATTCTCAGCACGTTCGAAACAAAAACTATTGATGTGTAGTCGGTATTCGATCATGTATGCATTCTTTTTGTCAATGATCTACAAGTACATAAAAAAAATATATATATGCCATTTGAAAAAAAGCAGGAAAAACAAGATGTTATTTGGTACAGGAGATATGTTTTATAAAAGAAATGAAAATAATCGATTCGAATCGGGGTATTTCTATAAATTTGTTTTTCTCCAGGTCTGAAACTCACTCCGGATAGAATAGCGTCAATTTTTCTATCATATCGACGCTGATAATCATTATCATTCATCTTATATAGTGACGTCACATTGCAAAATGATTATTTTCCCCTCTCTCTATCTCTCTCTGTCTCGCTTTTCTCGATGTTTGTTTTCTTCTTCTTCCTACAAATAAGGACATATTCTATAATCTACAACTGTGGCACATCCTTGTTTTTTTCTTCAATCGTCTGCCCTATTTATGTTTATCCGGAGGTCTGGATATACTCTAATAGTAGCAAATCGATAGAGTCGCACGTGATGTCTCGTACAAATACGCAAATGTTATCGAATAAATCGACGACCTTTAATAAAGATCGAACTGAGATATTTGCATAGTAGACACTCGCAACAGATGAATAATACTTATTTTTTTTATACGACTACAAAACAAGGAAAAAAATATGAGACAGACATACCAGAAAGAGAAAAAAAAAGCGAGGGTGTATATCTAATCTTATCAATGGATGCCATCAAGATCGACCAAGTTTTTTTTTCTTTCTTTTATTAAATAATAAATGACATTCTTTTATTAAATTTTTTATAAAAAAAAACAGCTTGTTTTTTTTTCAAGACAAAAAGAAAAAAATATTAATGATTTATTCAGAAGATAATACGATTATAAATTGATTACTATTCCTAAATGCAGAAAAGAAATACGAATATTAAGACAATCGATTTCAACGTGTATTTCATTTTCTTACTTCATTTTCAATCGAATCTTGTAAAATTGTAGGAATATCACCCATTAGACATCGACCTGTTAATGTAATTGTTGTTTTAAAATTATTTCGTCGTTTGATATTTAAAATAATGTTTTCACTATAGAGACCGATTTTCTTCGGACGAAATTTACACGTTAATTTAACAAAAGATTTTTCTCTGACAAAAATAAAAGAAAAATAAATCATTGGTATTTACAACGAACGAATGAACTAACCGAATCGTTGCACGACGAACACTAATACAGAATGGCAGATGTGGTTCAGTAATATCAACCTAAAAACAGTTGAGAATTAGACTTTGTTGTTGTTGTTGTTGAAAAGATTGTTTTTCGTACATCACATGGATCAGTTCGACTATAGTTTTTAATAGTTAATTTTAATGTTTTCGAATTACTTGTTGAATCATCATTGAGATAAACTTGACCGAAATCGAGAATATTCTGTTCGATACCAATTTGATTGACAATATCACTTTATGGAAAATAAAAAAAAACAAATTTATTCCAAAAGAATATATAATTCAAATTTAATCGTTACAGTATTGCATCTCGTTGTTTATGTTGACTAGTCGATGTTAGGTCGCCATCGCTTTGAGCTGTTGTCGATGCTAATGATAAATCTGACACTTGACTTTGTGATGATATTCGATGAATTGAATTATCATTTGCATTTTGTTGTTGATCTTTGACTGATGAAAGAAGAATTGGATGCTAGAGAAGAAACAACAACTCGATTGATCTCTTTTAAATAAAATCGAACTTCATTTCGTGGATCATGACACACGCCAACTAATGTTACGAGTGAACTTGTCGATGGCGGTTGATTCGAAGGACAAAATTGACATTTGATATTCAATTTACATTGATAATTACCAATTTGATGTGGACAAAAACGTATTTTAATATGAATTTCTTGTTGAGATTTAATCGTATATTCGAATTTATCTAATTGAAATGGAACGATTTGTTGATGATCTGTTGGTGTACAACTTGCATCAGAAATTAAATCCCATTTATGAATATTAATGGATAACTAAAGAATTTGATTGACTTTGAACATTTAAAAGAATCAAATGTATCCGAATTACTGTGATATCAACTGAACCATTATTTTTTATAGGAATATCAATTGAACTTGTTTGATGTGCGTAACAAGAAGGCATACGAAAGATAGTTGACGAAGGTATATCGAGCCACCAATGATCATGTTGTTCAGAGAGTTGATGTTGGCCTGAAAGAAAAGTAGAGGCAATTAATTTTGAAAGATGACTTCTTCTTCTTTATTCTAATAAGAAAAAAGATTTACTTAAACGTTGCGAATTGGCTGATAATAATGAAGATGATGATGAACGACTATTACGTTGAAATGAAGTGGTTGATGATCTTGAATAGATAAAGAAAAGAGAGCAATTAGAAAACTATAAATAAATATCTTTTGTCAACTGACTTATCATCGCTTGGCTGACTATGTAATGATGTTATAATTGGACTATTGATATCATGATGATGATTATAAATTTCCGACGAATTACTTATTGTTGTTGGCGGTGGATGAATACAAAGTGGTGTTGGAGGTTGATGAGGAATTGTTGTTGATGTTGAAGGTGCATATGAATAAATAGGATGATAGGAAACAACAGGATAGAATAATGTTGGAGGATGTTGATGTGATGTCCACGGTGGAAAATGAGTTGATGGTAGAGCATGTTGTTGTTGTTGTTGTTGCTGCTGTTGTTGTTGTTGATGATGGTGGTGCATGGAAGTACGTGATGAATGGGCTGATGATGATGAGGAGGATGTGCATGAACCTCCGGCACCTGTACTACCTAATTGAGATGTTTGAGTTTCTGTATTAACTGTTGATACATCACCATTCGATGTCATATTCGAATAAATATTTCCATTTAAATGATGATTATGATGACAATGAAGAGATAGAACTGACATGCTATCTGATAGATCTAAACTATGTCGACGATTTTCATTACTATTATTCGATAGATCGAGCATATCACAATTGACACTGGTTGATGTCGATTTTGGTTTCATATTGAATAATGTTCGACTAACCTAGATACAAATTTGAATAGTTTCGAAAAAGAAAATCATCAACAAACAAAGATTTCTACTTCGCCTTTGACAGGTTGAGTTGGTGTTAATACAGTTTTTGATTTCTTTACAATAGTATTACAATTCTAGTCGATAGAAAAATAAATTAAAAAAATCAATTCTTCTATAAATTCTAACTTCATTGAATGGTGAATCTTTTTGTTGACGTAAATTCAATCCACTGACGGATTTTTTATTCATCAATGATGATTCACTCCAATCATTACCACTAAGACTTCGTAAACATGTTGGCTGTTGATTTTCTCTACCTGGAATTCCATCTGCTTTTCCTTTGTTTTTTTTTAAATAGAAAACAAAATGTCAATTCATTATCTTGTCTAATGTCATCTTTACCAGAAAGTATTGCATTAAGCATTTCATCTGGCGTCGATGATTTTGCCATGAAGAATGTTGTTGTTGAACAACCAGGACTGCCGATATTTTGTTCGTTCGTCCATGATTGATCTTCTGTTTGAGTTATATCTGTTAGAGCTGACGTTGAAAATGGTAGAAATGGATCTTCACGCATAAAACGTTCGCCTTCACGAGCAAAAAAGTCTACAAAGAAAAATTATAACGATGAAAAACAACAACAATCGTTTAGTTATCGACTTACCTTCTGATGTGGCTTTAAAATTAAAACGTTCATCATTCTCATTTGTCATCGATTGATTAGTTAAATTTAACCAAGAATTATTGATTTCAAACGACATTTCTTTTTCTTCTAGAACGTGTTCGAAATGAAAGACGAACAAGAAATCAACAGTTTTCTTCTTCTTTTATTATTTTTCTCCGTACCGTACACATGCATATACATCGATTTATTTGTTGTTCAGTTAAACAAAAGATTTTAATTATCGATCGACTGACACTGTCTGACATCTGGATAAGACGTTAGATTCTGTTTCAAATAGATATATGTTCTATGTTTGATCGACATATTATGATTTTATTATATAAATTGCCTAGTATTAGTTAAAGTATCGACTCGAGAAAATGAATAGATGATCAAGATTATATTGAATTAGAAAATTCTAACAAATAATTATATAGAAACGAACTAGTCGTATAAAAGCTTAATAGATTTCCATTATGTCAAATTCATTGATTTGAAAGATTATATATAAATGCCAAAAGCATGCCTTCTTTTGCTATGTAATTATAACTTGTTGGCAAAAAGACTATGAGGAATTATCCGTATCTCTAGTGACACGATATATCATTCATATTTTGTGTTGAGGTATATAATAAACAATACTGTTTGTTGTTGAGCGTAAGTGGTTCGTAAAAAATAAATCAACATTGACTTCTAATTGATGACGTGGTTAGATTGTTATGAAAGATATTGTCATTCGAGAAATAATCAATTATTTGATTAAAATCGGTAGACTATATCTGTTCATCAAGTTACTTTGCTTTGAAATCAGTTCCCTTTTCTTTAAAATTTTAGTTCGGTTGATTGAATACTTTCATAATTCTTTCTCGTATTTATATTCCCAAGAGCTCTTAATGTCATTCTTTTATGGTAGTTTTCATGTTCAAAGTTTTTCCTTTCTTCTTCTTCTTCTTTCTTCTTTTTCTTCTGTGTATTGCTCGTATGAATGTCAAAAGAAAAAGACGAAGAAGAAGGAAAAAAATAGTCGAGGAAAATATCTACTAGAATGCATAACGATACACGTCGAGAGCATAAAATACTTCAGAACGAACATAATCATGTAAAAAAGTTATATATCAATAATAAAAAGTATTCTTATACAAAAGACAAGTAGATGCACCATTTAAAATAGAGAAGCACAAGAAGAATTAGAATCAACGAGTATGTACGTATATCAATCTGTAATTCTGATTTATTTTTCTCCCGTTATTATTTTAACAATCGATTGATATTGACATGATTGAATTCGTTAGTAAATGCCAGATATAATTTCGACTGAAATGTTTTTCAATTTCGTCTGTATTTTCTCAATGATTGATGATTGTTAATAAGTAAATGGCAAATTCTTTATTATATTTGCAATTAAGTCTTTTTTCCTTCTTTTTCTTTTGTATTTTCTTGTTTTTGCAAGAATAACCGATAGGAATTGTAATTGCAAAAAGGTTTCGATCTATTTTCCCGTTGAGAATAAAGTCCTTGAAAGGAACAGGTAATTTTGTTTCTTTTAAAAATAATAAAAAATTCTA
>Ga0209930_1002448_pt1 | contig 21954 bp, 6 predicted proteins | sample ThiBiot_500_biof_2_FD_183948 | JGI IMG/M metagenome (GOLD analysis project Ga0209930, IMG submission 183948) | Wastewater bioreactor microbial communities from Cape Town, South Africa - Thiocy_cont_500_biof (SPAdes) | ecosystem: Engineered > Bioreactor > Thiocyanate-remediating >... | reverse complement strand
ATTCCGCTAGACTCCTATATTAATTTTAAAATACGGTGTAATTATTTTTACACTTCTATAGTAACATAATTGCGACGATTTTGCTGAAATTCTTTCGATAATTTTGAATTTGCCGCAAAATCAAATTCCCCATGAAGTCACATGTTCAAGCTTTATATTGATAAAGACATGCCTAGAGAAACTGTTTGTAAAATATTACTTACGACCTCACCAAAGAAAAATTTACGTTTTTTTACAAATAAGAGAAAAATAGTGTATGATAAAGAAAAGACAATTCATTGAGAATAAATGTAATAAATTATATGAACTTATGTAAAACACATGTTGTATGTTCATATATATTTTCTCTCCCTATTTTTCTCCTTCTGCTTCAGTATAATCCACGTTAATATCTCATATCATATAAATCTTTTATTTTCTATACTGTTGGTCATATTCAGCTACCATATTTGTCAACGTGTTTTTTGTGTATTCTCGGTAAGACTGTTTGTTTGTTCGATACGCTATTAATTCAGCTTCAGTTCATTCTTTCACCAACACTGCATGAAGAAACTGTCGCAGCATTCGTATATTTTACTTATACATGAATATTATATGCCGAAGCTGCTCTAATAGCATTTTGGATATTTTTTCTTCCAATATGATTAAGATTCGATGTCTTTTCTTCCAACGTTATTGACATTCAATGGGTTTTTTTTCTTCCAATATGATTAAGATTCGATGTTTTTTCTTCTAATATGATTGAGATTCGATATCTTTTCTTTCGACGTTATTGACATTCAATGGGTTTTTTTTTCTTCCAATATGATTAAGATTCGATGTTTTTTCTTCTAACATTATTTATACAGATCCTATTTTTTGGACGTCTAATTTCTTTTTTATTTTAGAAGTATTGTATCGCTGATTTTTGACAAATCTTAAAACGTAAGTTCTATGCAAAACGTAGCATTCATTTTTTTAGGGTACTCTCCGTATTTTGACTCTTTTATTCGAACAGAAAAAAAATAACAAGAAAAGTAGTCAATCCAAAGTGTTGCTAATATCTGTAAAAAGCGTTTCACCTCAATCGAACGTTTTGCGGATGAGAAAAGAAAGCAATAAGGGCAGTCATTTTTAGCTCTGGCGATCGTAGTATCTTCTATAGGGAAGCATTCGCAAATTTTGAGTCTGTAACAATTTTTACTCTACTTGTCGAGATTGATCTGCTCTGAAAACCATATAGAAATATCAATAGTTATGTCTTCCATTATTCTACTTTATTTATTCCCTATAGTTTCTTTCAGTGACGGATCCACCAGTTGAGCTAACCGGCAACCGTCATCCCCTCGTTTTTTCGCATTTTTCTTCAATGGAAACAAGAAAAAGAGATTGTAGTGCCTCAAATAGGCTTTGAAAACCGTTTTCCATCATGATCGCTGGCCCCTTTAACGGACCACCAACCCCTCGCTGATTTTCTAAATCTGTCCCTGGTTCCTTTAGTCCTTTAAGTTCTTTTAGTGACTTCAGTTTCTTTTCTTTTTTTCTGTTATCTGTTTTTTCTTATGTAAAAATCTTCGTTCAGTATTTCTTATTTTTGTTTGTCAATTGAGATTTTATCCAACCGCAACTGTTCCGCATTCTCAGAACGATGAATATTATCAATAGTGCAGCAGTGATCCTATTCTAAAATTCTGAGATTTTCACTAGAATTCTGAGTTCTTTTACTATGCTATATACTAAACAATCAAAATCTTAGGATCATTAGAATTTTAGAATTCCAAAACTATAAAAATTAGTATTTTCTGAAATCTTGAAAAGGTTACAGTAGTTAAAAGCTCATAATAATCAAATCTATTCTGAGGGCTAAGGTGCCGCAAAATCGCGATCAGTAGGATATAGCATTGGCTATTGAGGGTGCCATACGATTCTAAGAATTTTTCGATTCAAATACTTCGCTAAAATTCCAAATTTCTGAAAATTTTGATCTTTTGTATAGAGGATAGTAAAAGATATGTGAATATTTATGAGAATTCTAAAATTCGGCTTGTCCACGTAACGCGACACTTCGCTGATCAAGTTTTTTTCCAGCATTTTTTGGCTGAAATAGACAAAATACATTATGGAAAGTTACTTTTTTTACGCTATTCACAAATTTTACATCTTTTCTTGTTGCAAATCATGGGCTGACGTGAAATAAAAGAGATTTGAACCCGTATTTTTAGCTTGTTAACGATAGTTTTTGCCGGAAAAACCGCTTTTAAAAATTCGATTTCATGTCAAATTCAAGTGTTTCCAGTGTAGCGTTTCTATCATTAACTTGCGTTTTTGAAGACAAGTTGCACATTCCTATACAGTTTTCAGACTGCTCTTTAATCCTAGATACTGAAAAGTTTGATGTTGTTTGAGGAAAATTGATTCCGAACATGTTCAAAACTTGATCATGTTTCGACGAGAAATTGCGTCACAGCGTTACGAAAAACGTAACAGCGTTACGCTCGTTTTTTCCATTTTTCTTCTCAATCATAAAAACTCGGGGAAAAACTTTTTTACCATCAGAAAGCCCATTTAATTCTCTACAAAACTGTTAGAAAGTTATACTGTTTCAAACACTATTTCAATGAAAAATTTCAGTTGCATTCGAGGTACTGGAAAAAAAGGGTCCTTTTATGTAACAGCGTTACGCGATGGTAAATTGTGTCTAGAAGTCGGAGACCTCAATCTAGAGAGATGATTTTTGTATCGTAGATCAAGTACACCTAGACGCTTTGAATGACACTTGAACGAGTTTTCTAGCATGAGAACTTTTTGAAATAAGTGAGTAACAACATGTCAAAAACGTAACGGCGTTACGTTTGGACAAGCCGTATGATATCTATTGGAAATTTTCGTCTGTATTTATGCGAAAAATTTTACAGAAAATCGATGTGGAGTATCGGATAATCAATTGGTTCTTTCATTTCATAAAGATATTATTTTATCTGCTAGAATATTTATTCATTTTCATTTAGTGATAGATTATCGGGTTTATTCAATATTTCATAAACAAGATGAACTAGTAATATTAAAAGAGACGACATCTTTTCTTCTTTTCTTTGTGCTTCGAATGTTATATTTCGTTAAAATGAGTATGTAATAAACCTTCGTTGTTTTTATCTGTGTATACATATTGATGAGATTTCATCAACATGCATAGAGCGAACTGGAGACAGTATACGATAAGAACATGTCGAGAAAATGAAAGATTTATAAAATTCAGCCAATATTACCATTATCAGTTAGACTTCAAATGAGAGACATTGTTTCGTATTTTAAAGATCTTTGTACAGAGAATGAAAATATCAGATTTGCTCACATACTTTTTCTTTAATAAGAAAATTAAATGTATATTCGTCACAATGTGTTTAAATATTTGGTAAAGAAGAGAAACTCTTTTCTAATCAAAACTAAATAAACATTATATGATTAATCTTAAAGTTTATTTTATTCATAAAAATATTTTTGTTCATCTCGTTTCCTACTTTTCTTTGACATGATTTTCAAAATAATAGGTACTGCAAAAGTGAATAATATATCGTTCACAATTTTAATTTTTACAACTTTAAAATATCATTGAGAGTGATTTTTTCTTGATTTTACTTACAGTTAGATTTATTTGCGTGAAACAAAAATTTTATTATCATAATAAAAAGATATAATCAACGAAGAAAAGAATATTCTGTTATCAAAGTGCCTGAGTTTCATCATATTCCTTTCAAACCAGGATAGAGTCGTAAAAGCAAGCGAAAAAAAACGATGTTAAGTTACACGTCATTAAAAAAACATGACTAATGCGTATGTGCCAATATTTCTGGATTTTTCTTTTGTTTTTCACTTGCGCGCTATCGATAAGAAGCAGATTTTTTTCTTCTTATCTCTATTATATATTAATCGCTGTATTTGAAGATTTTTTATTTATATCGTCGAATATTACGAATTTTTTTATTATTCGGACAAACCAAGTATATTGTACTCCTGAAAAAGGAAAAGGTAAGAATTATAAATCGTAGTTTCTTTTCGAGAATTCCATATATTATATACTAATATATGCGTTGATTTTCTATTTTCTCTATCACTTAAATAAAATAAAGCAGAAAAAAATTAGATCAAACGCGAGTGGCTGTAGATATTTTTCTATTCAATAAACTTTTTATCGACAGATTACATTTAGTAATATTACATAGTTTGTCAATATTGAAAAATTTTGCTATTCATATACTCTAGAATTTAAAATCTGCGATTAATATAGAAGTACACTATTTTGTTTTTGTTGATATTCTTTTTCTCTTGATATCTCATTTCTTGTGAAAATTCAAAAAAGTAAACCATTCATGGAGTGACTGTCTCGAGACTTCATCAGACTTCAAGCACGAAGTCCTAGTCGTTTCCCTCTTGGATCCTATAAAATCTGATAGGATCCAACGTTCGATTGGTGAGTTTGGATGCATGTGAAAATAGGCTCATAAGCATATGAAATCGATTATAATAATTTTGACTCTGTTGTTTCTGTTTTTGTGGCTAAGTCAGTTCTCTGAAAACTAATTAAATGCATCAAATAAATATGTATTATATATGTATAAGGTAGGAGCGCGTATTTTGCTTATGTTTTCGAGGATACAAACTTTATAAAGGCTTTGATTTTCGATAATCTTTCACAAAATTGTATATCTTTTTGAATTCTTTTATAGAAAATAATGAATCCAATGATAACCACTGCACGCAAAGGTATTGTACACAATTGTCAACATGTTCGCTTTAGTTCGACAGATTTAACAGGTTTTCATTTGTAATACCTAGCCAACTGCTTCTTATATTTTTTTCTTGTTAGACACTATATTCACCAGTTCAACCTTAAAAGCGCTTTCGGTCTTCGGTGCTACCTGCTGTGCTATCGTGGGAGCGACATACACAATGATCACAGATAATAGTTTTCAAATTCGGGATGAAATCAGCAGTCTGAAAAATGAAACACAACATGGATTTGAGAATGTTTTGAGAAGATTGGACAAAATAGATGAACATATTGGGCAACAAAACGAACGCGTGGCTAATCTGGAAGGAAAAATGAGTGTTATTGCAGAAAAGAAACGATGAGATCCATTCACAACTTTCATTACCCACGAATAAGAGGTATTCTCTTCTTCTAACATACCGGGTGTCCCAAAAGTCCTGTCCCGATAAGTTTTTTGATTTTCTCCACTATTATATATGATAAAATCAACTGTTTTTTTTCAAAAGATAGACTGAAACATGAAGTTTTTTTTCATAAAAAAGAATTTGAAAAGTACTGTTCAAAAGTGTCACCTTCAACTGAAATACAAAAACTTAGTCTTTTTCAATTGATCGAATTTCTTGAATAATTTCGATTTTTTAATCCTTTTATGACCGTAGAAGTTGCATTGAATTCACCAAAGATCATCGTATGGTGTACCATGTCGTCAAACGAAATTCTTGGGTCTTTTTTCTTTGAAGAGTTAACAGTTAATCAAGAGAATTATCTCGATATGCTCGAAAGTTTCTTTTATCCATATTTACAAAGAAGAAAACTTACGAAGAAAATTATTTTCTAACAAGATGACGCTCCAGCGCATTTCGCGAAGTCAATTCGTTCTTGGTTAAACAACAAATTGGATAACCGCTGGATAGGAAGAGGAGGATCGATCTCTTGGGCTCCAAGATCACCTGATATGACATCTTTGGATTTTTTTCTTTGGGGTTATATAAAAAACAACGTGTACAAAAATAATTTAAAGGATCTCGACGATTTAAAAATCAAAATTATTTAAGAAATTCGATCAATTGAAAAAGAAACGTTGAAAAACGTTTTTTCAGAGATTGAAAAAGACTAAGTTTTTGTATTTCAGTTGAAGGTGACACTTTTGAACAGTACTTTTCAAATTCTTTTTTATGAAAAAAAAATTCATGTTTCGGTCTATCTTTTGAAAAAAAACAGTTGATTTTATCATATATAATAGTGGAGAAAATCAAAAAACTTATCGGGACAGGACTTTTGGGACACCCGGTATAGGAATCCTTATAGCATTATATTTTACTAAAACATAGGATTTTCAATGGAAATTGACAAAAATCATAGGACTTGTTAAACTATGATTTCTATTGAAAATTTTAGTTTTCACAGCTTAACATGGAACTTTCGGCTACCTAGTGATTTATATTCTTAAGGATGTGGTACGTGCTTTTATTTAAAAAAAACAATTTCCTATGTGTAATGGCGGTCAAAATGATTCATCCATCCCTACTGCGTTATTCTATCTTCTGGGTTGTTAAGATAAATATTAAAAAGATCACATTTTTATCATCGTATAATCCATGATATCGGATATATGTGTAGAAATTTTTAGAGTTTGCTTTGTTATTCACTCAGATTGAAAGAAAGCTGGGCTCACTACTTTTGGTATGCCCTAAGTAGTTTCTCTTTAAAAATCACACCCTCCAGAAGTAACAGACCCACACTTTTATCCAATATAATTACATAGATTACAATTAAAATATAATAAATTTCTGTTATATTCACAAGAAACATAGAAATGTTTGAAGCAAATAAAAATCAAAAATAGAGGAAAATGCGAGAAAGAAGAATCGATGATAAATACGTATACTATTTATTGAAGAACAGGCAAAAGAATCATTATTATCTCATCGTCATTTAGCGACATCGATAGAGATATATTTTGTTTCAAAAAGAGGTTTATTGGAACAAATGGTAATTGGTGGATTTGCGTATGTATTTTTAGTCATTAAATGTACTATTGCTTGTCCATTCAATTGCAATCAGATGCGTTCTCATCAGATTTATTCTGTTTTGTTACGATCCTTATCTTAGTCTCCTCGTCGATCGTTCTTTATATTTTTTGTTCGCGTGTTATTTTTATAAAAATTGTATTGATCTTTGCAATCCATCGATAAAAATGTTTTGCTCTTTGACAGTCTTCTAGACGATTACATAAACGTATTCGATAAGTACTGATATAGTTAAGTCGACTTTTTTTGCTTAAAATTATTATTGTAAGAAAGTTGTCATACTTTCTGAGTGAACAATTCGAATTCACGAAAGATATAACACATTCTTTTCATGCGAAGTAAAATCAACAACAGAAATATACCCAGGTGATTCAATCCGACCGAATCCTGATGGAATAAAAAGGAATCCTAACTAACGGATTCCGGTCCGGATTTCGTCGGACTTCAGCAGAATCCGACGAAATTCGGATCGGATCCAGACAGATTTAAATCGTATTCCGTTGAATTCTGACGAAATCCGGACCGGAATCCGTTAGTTAGAATTCCTTTTTATTTCGTCAGGATCCGGACGGAATTATACGACGCTGACAGGATCCGATGTGCCCGCTTTGACCTGGGTAGTAGTACATATTACATTTGATATTCAATCAAAGTGCAATTCGTTAGGAGCACAGGTGTCCCGATGGGGGGGTTGTTGGGGTCGCGACGCCCTCCCCCCCAATAATTTGAAATTTCGTTTTTTTTGGTCATCAATTTATGGAAATTTTAGATAACTTTTGAAGATTGTTTTAAAAAATTTATGAATGTCCGCTTGTATTCCAAAATCCTTGAAAATTTCGGAAAAGTTTTTAAAAAAATTTGTTAACATCCTCTCAAATTCGACAATCCTTAAAGAAAAGTTGGTAACATTTATTAAAATTTTTTTAAAACCTCTCGATATCCCCTTCAATTCGAGAATTTGGTGAAAGGTTTTCAAAATTTTTTTAAAAAATTGTTGACGTCCCCTTCAATTGAGAAATCTTTTGAAACGTTTTGTAACTTTTTTCAAAGATACTCTAAAAAATTTTCAACAATCCCCCAATCTTTTCGGTTTCGGGACACCCCTGGTTAGGAGCAAAATATGCGAATTCATATGTCAAATTTGTACTAATTTAAATAAGCAGATAATTTGTTTTGAGTGTATTTTCGCACTTGTTTATTTTAAGAAACATGATTGGTATAGATTTTTCCACTGTTATATTCTATACAGAATAAGTTAATTACTTTTGTACATTTTGCACCCTTTATGTCTTCTTTCCTTTTGAAACGCATATAAGTTGCTAGATTGAAAGACTATCTTGTTTTATTAGTAAAACATTAATCGATCACATGATTAATAAAAAAATTCAAAATAACATAAAGTGATTCAGGGGCGTTGCGAAGAGCGAAAACCAGGGGGGGGCGTAACTATATTTTTTCAGTAGATTGAGCAGTCAAACAGCTTAAAAAAGGTGCTTTTTACTAGTTTGGCGACCAAAAAAAACAAAATTTTCAAAAGCAGGGGGGGCGTAACGCCCCACGCGACCCCCCGTCGCTACTCCCCTGAAGTGATTTATGTGTAGAAATAAACGAAAGAGAAAAACGACATACACAACACTTATGCAAAGAATAAACTAGGCATGTAACAATACCAATACCCACCGATATCAATACCAACAAGACCAATTGGTATTGATATTGGTCGTATTGGTATTGTTACATGCCTAGAATAAACATTTCTCCTCTTAACAAATTTTGACCAGCATCGCATATATAGTTTAGATTTTTAGCAAAATTTGTTCATAATATCAGTGTAATCATATTTTGTTTTAGATATTCAAGTGAACTTTTTTTTATAGTACAAGCGGATTCACCAATGTTCGCCACCGAAGTCACGGCGATAATTGAAGGTGCTGTTTGTCAAAAGCAATCGAATTTAACTGAAATCAAACAAATAATCTTCCAGAATTTGAAAAGTGACGAATTGCCACATGCTGCCGACCTGAAATTAATTGAAAATTGCTTTATTAAAATTCTTATCGACTGTGCACGTATTGAATTTGAAAACAAATTCCATCAATTGTGTAATGAAGAAGAATTCGTAAGAAAATTTACGAAATTTTCTGATCAAATTTATACGATTAGTGATTTAATTGGTTTATGTAAAGCAGATGTTTATGCTACCCAACTTGAACTACATTCAAATTTAATGGATGAACTCGATCTGATAAGTTTCATTACAAATATGAAAGCACACATATGGAGAAGTATTTTAGAAAAATCTAAAACTGGTCATATAGAATTACAAGTATTACAAGGTCTTGTTGCTTGTTTTCAAGCAGATATCATTCCACAATCGATGTATGATGTATTAGTAAAATTTAAGCGAGATTGTGGATCACAATCACGTTCTGCTTCTTATCTTAAAAAACTGATGAACAAAATTGAATTAGAAAAAAATTCAGCTTGGGAACTTCGATTACTGTTGCGATCTATTAAAAGTTTGACGTCTGAACATTTATGTCTTGAGAATCAACTATTGCAACTTATCGGATTTTATTTAAATCCTGCTGAAATAGCAATCAAAACAATAGGATCTCGATCAATCATTGAAGTCATTGGTGGTACTATATATATGTCACAACAGTTGCAAGAAATTGAAAAAGAATTATCAAAAATTCAACTGAATCAACCAATCGATGAATATCGCTTTATTGCAGTACATAGGTTTGAAATCAATTGTGATCTCGATAATACACATTGGCATGGAATGAACATATTCGTAATGGCTACCGCTGTTACTGTTTCGAAGAAATGTAAATGGAATTTATCAGGTTTATCTTCTTTTGAATGTCTTGAAAAAGCAAAAAACGGCACGAAAAATACAAAAAATGGTGCAGATGGTGTCGATGGATGTTGCGGTGAAAGTAGTGGAAATGTAATGATAATAGCAGATCAAATGCAGCATCCTGAATGGTTAACTGTTATTTTGAATGGTGGTAATGGAGCTAAGGGACAAGATGGTGGCAATGGTATGAATGGTGAGAACGGCGAAGGAATATCTATAAGCGAATTAGAAAGACGATTTCCCAGTCCGGTACATTTTTGGGGAGGTTTTTATGACCTTAGTGAACTCTTTAACAATATATGTTCCACAGGAATGCCGCAAGTGAAATGGAACAATAATACATGTGGATATGTTGAATTGAAGTTAGACACTGGTCAAGAAATCATCCATTCAGCAAGTCGATATGTGGCAGGAAATTGTTATACGTTGTATAAAGGAAGTCTAGGTCAAGCTGGTGGTCATGGAGGATTAAATGGATTGGGCGGTGAAGGAGGATATCAAGGCGAATGTAATATAAGATCGAAACAAAATCAGTTATTTCCTGTCACAATTACGTCGACTAAAGGCAACAATGGACAGGATGGCAATCCAGGACAAAATGGTGAATATGGTAAAAATGGAAATGATGTTGGCTATATTGATTTTCAAAATTGGTCAACATCTTACAAATTTGGCGAAAATCAAAATCAACGACTACGAATGGATTATTCAACAGATAGTTCTGATCGAGTTTATTGTGGGTATCAATATGACAAACGTGGATCTCCAATGTGTTATGCAACAATGAAAGCATCACCGCTACAACATCATCAACTGACCGAAAATGAAAAGTCACGTGAAAAATGCACGAATCGTCAACGAGAACAACGAGCTGTTGCAACACGTAAAACTGCTATGCAAGATAGCGTTATGACACAATCTTATGATCAACATTTCGAAAATGGTGATCGTTTTCTGGATGGAATTGTTCAAATGAATGCTGATGCAACGATTAATTTCGATATGATGCAACGAAAAGCGAAAACTGCTTTTGAACAAGTCAATCAACTCAAAGAACGTTCACGTGAAAAGGTCAGTCGATATCAAATTTACGAAGCGAACTATGAAGTACGAAAAAGAATTGCTGACATGACGACAAAAACCGAAGTATGTGTAAAGCAATGGAAATCACAGATTCTTGCAGATATCAAGAACAGTACCTGTATAGATGATAGTATTTGGAAGAAATTATTCCAGGAAGAATTCAGAGAAGATGAGTTAGATAGTATAGAAGCAAAATTTAATACAAGTGTGATTAATCGAAAAATTCAAACATTGGAAATGCAACAGATGCAAAAAAAAATTGGTCTTGCTAAATTTCAACATATTTCTTCAAATGATTGTTTAGTGGCAACCGATAGTGAAATTAATTTAAACATTGATAAATATCTTAAAATTAACGAAGAATCAAAACCTAATTTACAATTAATTTGTCAGTATTTCGAAGAAAATGAACGAATACAAGATGATTTTGATGAACTTCTGAAATATCGGATATCTACTGCCAATTTTCATGCTATACAAAAGTATTACGATGAGTTTATTTTGATTGAAATAGCTACTCAAAATTTGCCAGAATTTTTGGAAAATGTAGATGAAACAGATGAACAGCAATTGTCAACAGCTAGTGAAAAGTTATCTGAATTGAATTTCAATTCAGATAAACTGAAAAATTCTTTGCAAATCAATGTTGAACAAACTGAAAAACTGAAAAATCTTATTCCAAATCTATGGAAACAAGTGCCTACAAATAACAAAAACCTATTCCTATATGTACTCAATCTATACAAACAATTACGAACAATAATCATTGCCAATTGTACATTAGCAAATCTAATTGAATTGTTTATTAACGAACATCAACAATTCGAAAGTAATTCGGATCGAATTCAACAATGTTTGGAATTTCAAAAAAATTTTCTTGCAAAAAAACAAGCATCAATCGAAAAAATTCATCAAACCGTTAAGTTTCTTTCGTGCAGATCAACAAAAGTCAATTGGTTACATTTTCATGAATGTCCGAACTTTCTTGCAACGAATCATATTCAACAAGAAATGAATATTCATAAAAAACTTCTACAAAAACTTTACGAACTTTATTTGATCAAGCAAAATGAACGCATGAATTGGCATGAACAAATTGATAATGAATTACTTGAAATGTGTTTGAACAAAATGAAATCGGATCAATTGAACATTTCGGTATCGTTATTCGAACTTGTTGCTTGGAAACATCAACTCAATATTAAAATTTACTCTCATCAGAGTGATTCGAAACAACAATTTGTTTCCATTCGTGAACATCATGATCATAATAAACAAATTTTTCGTATTTTAATTCAAGAGGATAAAACAATTAAACATCTAGAAATCGATCAAGAATTCATTGAACTTGCTAAGATTCGTAAATATTTGATTTCAAAATTTCAATCCGATCGTAAAAATAAACAATACTTTCCGTTCGATGACGTGGAATATTTAAGTTATGATCATGATGTTATCATCTCTAAACTAGGTCAATTTTTTCCAGAAGATGATCGAAATCAAATAGAAGATCGTTTGAACAAATTATCAGCACGATTTATTGGCAAAAATTCAATACTATCATCATTACTGTATTGTTTCATGTGCAATGGATGTCATATAAATCTACACGAGATCATTATTCTTGTGAATACAATTCTTGAATGTTCAATCGATTTTGATCAAGATCCTGAATTGTTTAGTTATCTTATTCTTGCTTATTCACAATTTCAATTGATTGATGAATTAATTCTAATTAATTTTGAAAATTTAACTCGAAAATCTTGTAAAAATAAATGCAATCAACGGCAATATCTGAAAAATATTTCAAATCGTTCGGTAAAATCAATTTTAGCAATGAAACTCGAAGAATCTAATTTGAATATTAATGAAGATTTCTTCTCTAATATACTTCTCTTATTGTCCTATATTAAAGAAGATAGCATTTTCTTAGAACAATTGAAATTATCTGAATGGTCATTAGCATTGAAAAAAAGCTATTGGCAACATGGTTTAACTAAAGGTCAATTGAATTTTCATGATGAAAGTTTAGAACAATGTTCTTTTTATTTGGTCAAACTTGAGGATATGTACAATCGTGAACTTGTTCAAACTCTTGTGAATATACTTAATGAAGCCAAGTTCTTTTCAATAGAAACTCTACTTACATTTGTGCATCGATTTTATGCTGATGATACGGAATTATGTTCAGATATTCTCGATGATTTCGGAATTCTTAACTCAACATTATCAGATATACTCAACGATTCAAAAGAAAAATATAGCGGTGATCAATTACTGACGATTTGTCAACAAAATAAAAATTGTTCGAAGAAACAAGTCGAACATTTGCAATGTTTGATGACTAAATTGGGCCTATTAGCATCGGATGATCGTCAAATGGAAGATCTAATTCAAATCATTCAAAAGTCATTTCATCAGAATGAAATTGATAAACATCTCTCAATAATCGATGAGCTATTCAAGAGAATGGATAATTCCCCAAATCCGATCTTACGATATGCTGTAGATGGTTATAATAATCAACATGCTGCACAAGATCAAGGTGATTTTCGTCCAGAACCATTAGTTTATGATAAATGTTGCAATAATGAACAAGATTTTAAGAAGATTATTGAATATATAAGATTAAACATTGAGTTAGTTAAGACATTCAAAAACTGCCAGTTCTATTTACTTGATATTGTTAATCGGGCAATAAAACTAAAACGTGATTTTTGTCTACGAGCCACACAGAAGTTAGTAGTTATGTTAGCATTAATGAATGAAAAACATTTATTGGCACAGGTATCTACTGGTGAGGGCAAAACATTAATTATTGCGACATTATGTATTATTAAATGTTTGTTTGGCGAGAAGATCGATATTGTAACTAGTTGTTCGGTATTAGCAAAACGTGACGCCGAATCCGAACCGCCAAAAAGTAACATAGATCTGTATGCATTATTTAACATAGATGTTGGACACATCTGTAGTGAAGATATTGATCAACGAATTGAAGTATTTCAGAAGTGTGATGTTATTTATGGTGATTTATCGAGTTTTCAACGTGATTATTTACTAGATCGATTTTATGGCAAGAATATACTTGGCACGCGTACTTTTCAAAATGTTATCGTTGATGAAGTTGATAGTATGCTCTTAGATAATGGTAATAATATGCTCTATTTATCGCATGATATTCCTAATATGGATAAACTTCAATCGTTGTACATTTTTCTTTGGCAAAGTGTAAATCGACCGATACAATCTGTAGAAGATTTAAAGAATTTTTATGATAATTCATCTATTAGACAATCAGTTATTGCCGATCTTTATGGTATGGTCATGCAAGATGAAGTTGAAAATGATGTTTGGAAAAAATTAACTGATTCGAAAACGATCGATCACGATGGTCGTTTATTAAATTATCAAAATGACTACACACAACTTGTTAGAACTTTTCGATTATCGCAAACAAAAACAGAAAGTCGACTTATTTTTCTATTGAATAATATCAATACACGACAACGACGTATTAATATACCCAAAGAATTATATCAATTTGTCGAACGACATTTAGATAGATTTATTGATAATGCTAAATATGCTCTGTTTATGAGTGTAGGCGTTGATTACGTGATTGATGTCGATCGGACAGGACTCGATCCTGATTTGAATCCGAAGATAATCATTATTGATAAGAACACTGGAACCGATCAAAGCAGTTCACAATGGCACGAAGCTTTACATCAATTTCTGCAGATCAAACATGGATGTAAACTGTCATTGATGAGTTTAAAAGCTGTTTTCACATCGAATGTTTCATATTTAAAACTCTATCAAAAATTATATGGTCTTTCGGGTACTCTTGGTTCAACACAAGAAAAAGAACTACTCAATCAACTTTATAACGTCGATTTAGTGAAAATTCCAACATCGAAACCGAAGAAATTTTTCGAAGAACGTTCGATTATTTCGGGATATAATGAACAATGGATGGAGAATATCTACAGGATAGCAAAAGCAAAACTTCTTAATGGACGTTCAGTATTAATTATTGGTGAAACAGTCAAAGATGTTGATTATATAATAAAACGTCTTATTAAAATTGCCACTGAATCTGAAACATCAGAGTCAAAAGAACAAGAATGCGGTACATTGAAAAATCCTTATGTCTATAAACGAGAACATGAAGAATTCGTTTTTGGTCAAGGAAACGAATATTTGAGTGGTGGAAAAGTTATTGTAGCAACGAACTTAGCTGGTCGTGGTACAGATATAAAACTTGATAAGAAATTAGTCAAAGCCGGTGGATTACATGTGATTTTAACTTTTTTGCCTGTAAATTGTCGTGTTGAAGAGCAAGCCTATGGTCGTGCAGCTCGATGTGGAGAAAAAGGTTCTGGACAATTGATTGTTATTGGCAATGAAGAAGATGGTGGATCATTTAGTTCGAAGATTTTTCAATTGAAAAATGCTCGTGACGTTAATGAATTACAACGCTTGAAAATGGTACAAAAATTCTACGATGAACGAATAACAATCGAAGAAAATTGTTTCAAAATATTCAAAGATAAATATGAAGAACTTCGTCGAAAGATAGAACTATATGAAGACACGAAGGATTTGACAAAATTAGTATTAGATAGTTTTCTTGATAAATGGGCTTTTTGGTTGGATGAAAATTCAACATTGATTGAAAACCATACGAGTGACTCATCGAAAAAAAGTCAACTTTCAAAATTGCTTCAACAATTTCTTGAACCAATATCTGTAAATTTTGTTGATTGGCTAGATAGTCCTAGTCAATTTTTGAAATTGGGAAAACATTATATCAAAAATAAAGAATATGAAATAGCTGAACAATATTTCAAAAAGATAATTGACAAAGATCCATATTATTCGGCCGAAGCACTTTATTATTCATCTGCAGTTCTTATCAAGAAAAATAGTTCGATACTTTTGAATAAAAACAAGCCTGAATTTAAACAATTGAAGAAAAATCTCATCCAAGCAAAGAATTTATTTCAAGAAAGAATAAATACTTGCTCGAATGATCAAGCTATGGTTGAATCATTTAAAAAACAAGAAGCAAATATTCTTATTCATATCGAAGCGTTTAGTGAACAACAAAAGACGATCTCACAAATTTATAATTTATTTATCAATAGCATCGATGATATCTTAGGACACTCAGCAACATATAATGCATTTGTCAATTACGAACTCAATGAAATTCTTGCGTATGATATATTTATTGAATTGCAAAGGCAAAGTATTATAACACAACCGTCGAGTACTGTAATTGATTCGAATGATATTCTGACAGATATCGCAATTGAATATGGTATTTCAGAAGCAGTACTACAAACATATTTGCGAGACAATGTTGTAGTAACTAGTAAATCAATTGCGAAAGTAATTGATTTACCGAATGTCGAAGAATTCTGGTCATTATTGAAAAAAGCAGAGATACTTGAAGATGAACTCGAATTTATTGTAGTGAATTTAAAACAACTCGAATTAATTGAATCTACAAGAATAAAAAATTTAATAAAGAATCACAAGTTAAACATTTCATTACAAAAATTAGAATCTGATAATATATCTCAATATCCGATTGGAGTCGAAGAAGAAAATAGTTTTTGTTCAATAACATTATATTCAGATTTGAACACATACGAAAAATGTTATCTCGAGGAAAGAGGTATTTGTTCAATCAATCGAAAAGCCAAAATCAATCCGAAAAAAATTCAAAATGAGCTAGATTTTCCAAAGTTTGATTCATTGAAATTATCGGATATCACACGTTTGAAAATTACTGACGACGAAGCAATCATGATTTTAGAAACGCTTAGTCAACAAAAAGTGAATATTTTAGAGGAACGATCAAATGGAACATATAAATTAAAACATTTTTCTAATTGCTCATCATTACCAAATTGTTATCAGGATGTTATTGCAGCACTTCTCAATTCAAAGTTTGCATATAGATTAGCATATGTGCATTTGAAAAAATATTATGAAGAGTCCAAGGAAAAAACACAATCAGACTCGAATCTAAAATTTCAATTTCGACTAACTTCCAATCCTTATCAACGATTAATTTATGATTTAACAGAAAAATCAATCGTAGAAGACTCTTATGTTATTCACAAAAAAATAGAATCAGCAGATTTCGAGAAAATTTTCAATAATTTTCAAAGTAGTTTTGCTCAGCATGTTGATTATTTAAAGAAAAAAGAAAACTGCGAATTTATTCGTAAGAGTCTTGATCGACTCTGTTGTGGTATTGACAAATATGAAACACTGGATTGTTTTTTCTCAAGTCTCGAACAAACAATAAAAGCGCAACACATTTCAGCAATTGTCGAAGCATCATGGTTTTCACTGAATGGAATGGAAGATTTCATTGTTCTACAAGAACAAGCTTATTCATGGAAATTTTGGAGAAATGTGTTAATTGTTACTACATTGGCATTAGCACAAATCACTGTAGGAGCATTGATTGAAATTTGGACGGTTGGTGTCGGCACTTATGCTGCATCATTTTTTATCAATGAAGGTAGTCATTTTTTTCTAATTTTAAGACTGAATTATTGTTCTATTTGGTTTTGTTTCCTAGGAGTCAGTGATCTATTCTTTGTAACTAGTTGCTTATTTCATGGGCATATGACGTTGTCTAGTTATTGGGAACATAAGAAATGGAGTATGGCAATATCGGCAGTTTCATGTGGTATCGGTGCTATTTGGTCACGTGGTACCAAATTATCGAGAATAGGTTATAAGGTAGCAGGTCCAGTACGAGTCGAAGGTGGTAAGAAAGTTGCTGAAATGGCTGGTGCAGAACTTATTAAATCTGTCGGCATGAAAACGGTCGCCAAAGAAACAGTAAAACGAGTTAGTTGCAAATTACTTGAAGGAGCCGCTTATGGTTTTGCTCAAGGTGCTGTTGACCATGTGAGTTATCTATTCTATTCAATGTCGAAAAAATAAAATCATCTGAAAATTTTCAGATTGTTGCAAATCATTTACATGGTCTTTGTAATACAATTCAAACGACGTTAGTTGATGATGTTGACAAACTCTTTCGTGACCATGAACTTAACAAGACTTTAATGGCAGCTTATAATACTATGGGTAAACAGAAAGCGCAATTATTGATTGATCATGTAACAAGAGAGTGTTTTGATAAGACAACTTTTTTTGCAACAGTTCTTAGCCATTGCACTCGGTTATATGGTTCAATTACACGCGGAATATCCGAAATCATGCAAAAAGTCAATACTGCAGATGGTTCAACATCAATAACAAAAATTTTGCCAATTCTATCGAAGCTACAAACTCTCGCCAAAATTAGCAGTACAATAAATGAAATACGAAACATTATGAAATCAGCTGAAAGTTTCCTTGAAAAAGCGAACCATATTATTCAAGATGAAATTGCCGAGTACAAATCATCAGGTGTACATGTAGTTGTTCCAGAAAATGTGCAGAGTCTTTGCGATCAAACAATGAATCAATGGAAAAAAACAGTCATCGAAACATCTAATCAAGCAATTGCTAGATATGTTTTCACACCTATTTTGTCCTATGGTGCTAATCAATTGGTCGGTTTTATGGGCGATATGATCAAGAGAAAATATCGTTCGTATAAAGAAGAAACGAATAGAAAAGAATTTGAAAAATTAAAAAAAGGTTTTGATGCAAATATCAAACAGACTAAACTCGATGCTGAAGAATATGAAAAACAAGTTAAAACATATCATGAAAAACTTATAAAATTGTTAAGCAAAACAAGAGATCCAAAATTATTCGCAACTATTCTACGTGAAAATGTTCCAATGGATATGACATGTGTGCAAGCATGTACCAATATGCTCGATCCGTGTATGCGTGCTCTCAACATTATCGATGGTAAGATTAAATTCACTGGAATTAGTGTTGTTATCGAAGGTAGTGATGGTTCATCACATGAATATTCGAGTTCAGAAAATCCGTCGCATCGAATATTCTTGACACTTGATGATAAACATTTCCGTGTAAATGGTTATGAAAACACGGAAAATTCAAAGAATAATTGTCTTTATGAAGCTTTGTTGTGTCAAATTCCCGAACTAAAAATGGTCTTTTCAAATGGAAACGCATTTCGACAGTATCTATCAAATCACATTGAAAATGACGACAATCTTCGGTATACTATTGCTCAGGGATGGCATAAGTTTGGAATTGAAAAGGGAAGCTATGGTGGTGCAATCAGAGAAGAAAAGTACGATCCAACTACTTTGTATAACAAACATTTATCAAATGTCAAAAGAATCATTAGTGATATCTATAATAATAATCCAAATTTATCGGAAGAAAATCGAAAAGAAATTAATGACTGCGTAAATAATATTGATAATATTGCTAGCGGTGATTTACAAAGTGGTAATGCAGCCAATGATATTGATACAGCCGTAGACAGGTTTAACAAATACCTAAGACACAATATGCCGGATGTCGAATTAAAACTAAAAACTGAATTAAAACAAGCGATTTCAACATTTAGAGAACGTATTATTCAAACGGTACGTCAAAATTACTTAGAAACATTAGAAGAATTTAAAACTCAAGCTATTCACGCTGATCAACATCCGAATAATCCCATTTCAACTCATGTTGGTGATCGAGTAGATTTTACTAGAGATGATATTGACTTGCAAACATTACAAAACAATCCAACAAAATTACGAAATGATCCAAATATTATTGCAAGTATTATTCATGCAAAACTTAATCAGAATGTGCCGGAAAATGAGCGACGGTTTAACACAGTACTCGTAGGCATTCACAAAGAAGCTGTGTATATAGCATTGAATCAAATTGGCATAGAAAATGGAGTAGAAACTTATGGAATAACTGACACACAGTGCGAGGAAATATGCCAGTATCTTACTTCAAAAAAACTTCTCCAGGGTCGTTACAAAGTTGTCTTCTTAAAAGAAAAAAACAATCCAACGGACCGAATTGCTTGTCGAGCACCACATGGTGAAATGCAAATTATGCGTTTTTGGAAAAATTCAGGCATATTAGAAGCAGATAATACGAAGAAAAACAAAAAACCATGTAGCATAGGTGGATCGAAACCGCCGTGTTTATGTTGCAGTGCAGCCATGAAAACACGAAATGTAGCTCATCAAGTGTATGGAAAAGCGAATACGTCACCAACAAATTGGATTCCTTTTGCTGATATCAATGTTGAAATTCAAATGGTATGGAAAGTTCAAAATCAGCCACATTGACAATAGTCTTCAAAAGTTAATTATTTTAATCTAGATTTTGTATTTTTTTCTTTTGTCTAACCCAGGTCAACTAGTGACGGGTCAGAGTTCTAAATTGAGGTATGGCAATAAATTTTAAAGCCTTATTATCATAGAAAAACAACTATTTTTCTAACTATATGAAAATACTACACAACTAATACGTACCCAGGTCAAAGCGGGCACATCGGATCCTATCGGCGTCGTATAATTCCGTCAGGATCCGGTCGGTTTTTAACGGAAGATGTCGAATTCCGATGAAGTCCGATGCGGATCCAACAGAAACCTGTCTGATCTGCCGGTCGGATTGAACACCTGGGTAGATTCATGATAAAATTGATACTAGTTTTCCTTCTGTTATAATTTTTTTTCTGCTGCTGGAATGAAATAAATAACATATCTATAAAAAAAAGGTTAAAAATAAAAAACATCACATTAAAAAATCATTTTTCTCCCATGTTTTTTTGGAATAAAATCTATTACTATTTGTTCCATATTAATTTCAACATCTTTTTCAATATTCAAAATTGCAAGACCAGATAATCTTTCTTCACGCATACTGTTTCTTAAATAAGTTTTCAGTCGTTTTAATGCAGAAAAGCTGCGCTCACATTCGCACGAATTCACAGGTATTGTCCATAGAATTTTAAATAACCCATTCTTTGATGAAAATGCTATGTGGAAATTATTATCTAATATGTATTTTGTTGCGTCCGCTATATTAATTTTTTGATTATGCATTTTATTTTTATAAAGTTGTTGTTCTGCCTTTAGATCATCATAGCTAACAAGATAAGTTTTTGATAAATTTTTAACTTCATCATCACTAAGTAAATCTTTGGTTAAGAACAATTTTTCCATTAATACAACAATACCAATGGTATTTTCATCGAATCTATTATTAATTGACGTTATTATTGTATCTAAAGTCATATAATAAGTGTTTATTCGATAATAATCTTTAACACTTAATATAGTTGTGGCATCAATGCCGCCACCTAAACGAATAGATATTGTTTTTTTTCTAATTGGTCGAGGTGGTTCAATTCCATTTTCATCGGACAATTTCAATGCCTCACTGTAGACAGAATCGAATTCAGTATCTGTTCTCAGTGTTTTTAATGTATCAATTGTTGTTTTTACTTGATTAAGTGCATCTGTTAATGATATATTTGAATGTTGTAAGAATTTTGAAAGTATATTTGTTATAGAATAGATCTTATTCATAAACAATAAATGAATTATAAAATCAAATGATTGGATTGAATTTAAAAGAAGATATGCGTCTGGAGCTTCCATAACTTCTAAAGCGGTTATGATTTCACGTAACCGAAGTAAAACTACCTTTAAACATTCAAAACGGCATGTCCAACGTGTTTCACATAAATCTTTGATTGTAAGTGCTTTCAAACCAGCTTCTTTTTGGATTTGTTCAAATATATGATGACGTTTAGCAGAACCTTCTATAAGTTTATATAATGAAGAAACTACACCGAAATTATTTCGAACTGATGCTACACGAGCTGAAACATCAATCAAGCAGAGATTCAATATGTGTCCATTGCAATGAACATAAAGACCTTAAATAATTGAAAATTAAGAATATGATTAAATCAAATTAGCAAAAAAGAAGTTCATCATATGTTTCGTACATTACCTAGAGGAGCTAATGTTCTTATACGTGCTGCTACTCCAGGCATGCCAAATCTCCTGATTTGACCAGGAGTCTCCTGATTTTGTTGATTTTCTCCTGATAAAAAAATCTCCTGATTTCAGGAGCTGATTTTGGTGATTTTCTCCTGATTCTCCTGATTTTAATTTTTTTCCTCTTCAGTCACATGAAATATTTGTGGAATAACAATCGAAGTCGGATGAGACACGACCTGGTGGGAGCTGAGCTGAAAATCCGAATGAATACTCATTTAACATGTAAAGAATTCTATA
>Ga0209930_1002444_pt1 | contig 22050 bp, 20 predicted proteins | sample ThiBiot_500_biof_2_FD_183948 | JGI IMG/M metagenome (GOLD analysis project Ga0209930, IMG submission 183948) | Wastewater bioreactor microbial communities from Cape Town, South Africa - Thiocy_cont_500_biof (SPAdes) | ecosystem: Engineered > Bioreactor > Thiocyanate-remediating >... | reverse complement strand
TTGATTTACTCAAAATCAATCGACGCCAATAAGCATTTCGTAGTTTTTCATAATTATATATTTTCTCTTTCGATAGTTTTTTCATTGAAATTTCTTTTAATTTTGTACGTAAAAACTGTTCATTTAGTTCCGAATGATCGTTAATGACCACAATCGGTAAATCTTCATAGAGAATATTTAATGAACTACTCCATACGATGGGAATAATATCGAGATAGAGTGCTTCCCATGTTCGATGACAATCAAGACCACCACCTCGAGGTGATAACCAAAATGAATATTGACGATTTCTTGCATAGATATCAGCTAGATTCTCAATTTGAACGCCACCTAATTTTGTGTAACACGTTACATAACTAATATTTGGTTGAACTTTGTTCCTCCGATGACACATTGTTTTCCATATTTGTGATCGTATACCAGTTCTATCCGTGTTAGGAGAAAAATTAATGAGAACTAATTGTTGATCAGAGATATTCGTTGTTAATGCACGATGAGATGCATCTTGTAATTGAATATAACCAGTTCTTTCATCAAAATCATTGAATACACTTGGAAGTCGTGTTTGATTTGATTGTTGTGCATAAACTTTTCGAATAGCATCAGCCATCTCATAACAATTAATACCTAGAACAATATCTTTTCAATGAAGAATATACAAAGGAAATCGATTACCAATAGGAATATGAGTGAATTTATTTGTTTTCGATGGTGAATATTGACCGTTTTGACCAAACCAATGAATGATTTTTGAATCAGGTGCATCAAGTATTTCGAGATGCGTTGGTGCTGAATCATCACCTTCGCCAGTAATTAATACAAATCGATTTATCAAATGAGGATAAACTTGAGTAAAGAATCGATCGATTGACCATTGCCGAACATAGATAATACTTCCATGTGGAAGACATGGTGCAATTAGTTTGCCATTATTCGTTTCAGTTTCTATTTTTTCATTGAATTGATTAGGCCATTCATAGATCCAATCGGCAAGATTTCGAAAGTTTTGAGGGCAAATAAATTCAGGAAAATGTCTAATAGGACGTGATAAATTAAAATAAATTGATCGAATAGTATATGTACTGGAATAAGAACAACACTGTTCACAACTAAGTGTTTTTGCGAAAGGAAATGGTACAAATCGTTGAGGAATATGAGTGATTATGAGATATATTGCAAAAAGAATTATAAATAGTTTGAGTAATTTAGATCGTCGTTTCCTTCTTGACGTTTGAAACATATCACGACAAAATATATGGGATGTCTATTTTCGCAATAACGACACTTGACCAAAAATCACACTTGTGTATATGGGTGAGTGAACACACATTTATCGGTGTTAATATTTTCTTCGTTCTTTTGCTTCGCCATCGCCAATAACTAATCACTTACATAACATATACAATAGCTCTCATTATACATAGACTTTTCTTATTTATTCTTGTATCGTGATACAAATCGGAATGTAATTCAAATAAAAGAACTTCATTGAACATAACCAATTCTTTCATCAAAATCATTTAAAACGTATACGAGCTTTGTACAAGATACGTCAGAAGTTTCAATCTCAAGTGACGTTTCTTTTTTCTGTAGGTAGTAAACCTAAAATGTTTGTATTCATATTTATATTAAAATACAGAAGATAAAAATAAAATTTTTATTTGTTTGACTCTATTCGGTTCTATTCAAATAATAATCTTCCATAACATCGAAAAAAAAAACATTTCTCTGTCTTCATTTCTTCTTTTAGTTTCAAAACATGAATCACTATAATATGGGATTGAAAGACTGTTCTTCGAAATGAATTTTATTTTTCTTGATTAAATGCGAGTTGTTTTCGAAGCTCGATTAACTGTACCACTAGGTTTCCATGGCGCACTTGAAACACCAGCATGCATACTCGTAGATCGAAAAATACCCTAGATTAATTCGACTTATTTTCGTATATGTCTAGAAGAATTTCAGACTTTTACCTCCAACGCACTTGGCAAAGGAATTCGATTGATTGGATCAAAAGAATTTTTTGTATTCATATGAAACTAAAAAAATGCAATTGACAACGTACTTATGAATATCGATCTTTTTTAAATAAAATACTCGTGGCCACATTGTATGTTTAGTTGATTTATCGAATGTTCCACTACCAAAATTACGATAACTGTATTGAATCGGTTTCGTTATTGTTGTGGATGGTGACAGAGCGGACAATGATGGACTTCGATAGATTTGACTTGCAGCAAGACGAGTATCGACTTGAGATTTATCAGGACGTAATCTATGTTTTTAAAACACCAATTGAGTTAAATTCTTCTTTCGAAAAATGATTGTCAACTACCTCGCACCATATGCTGATGCACTTTCGCGATTTTCTGTAGAGAGATCATTCGAACCCATCAGTGCTTTTCCAGTATCATGCCAATTCTTCAATTGAGAATATTTCAAATGGATTTTTTAAAATCAATTTATCTACTTACTAAACCGGAAAATTCAACGAATGTTTTACTTCGTGTTGGATCAAAGCTTTGAAATTGTTCTAAACGTAGAAAATTCGTTTCTTTGTTTATGAATAGAAATCAACTGAGTTTACTGACCTTCAGTAAATGAACTTGTATGTCGACAGTGTTCATCTGGTAAATGACATAGAACTTCATCACGTTCGATACGTCGAATTGACGGTAAAATCGGATTGTATATTTGTTTTTTCACTGATGCTAATTTATATCTAGGCGTTTGAAATCTGAAAATAGAAATTCAAGATTAAACACCCTTGGTTACAGATCTCCGTCATTTACCCAGAGAAAGACTTTGCCGAAAGGTATCGACCTTGTGTTGCCAGATGTTGAAAATCATTCCAATCTTTCTTCAATGGATCACCGCTAAGTCTATTGAAAATAATATTTATCAATTTGAGTTCATCTTCTTACTTTGCTGTACTAATAGGTTGGTTAAAAACGAGTTCACTCATACTTCTTATTTTCTAATATTTGTTAACCGTTTGGAATGCTACGTGTAGAAATAATGATAATTTTGTATTTGTTTGAAAAAACAGGCGCCCGAGGAAAGAGAGAGAGGAGGGGGAGAGAGAAGAAAATGAACAACAACGACAACAGTAACAACAACAACAACGAAAGAAACTTGATGGTTGTCTCTGTTAAATCTACATTCTCTCTCTCTCTCCATCGTCGTCTTCGAAAGGAAAAAAGTCGGTTACACTTTCTTGTTTTCTCTTCTCTTGAAAAACAAGCTACATATGAAAATAAAGTAATCAATGGGCAGAATGTAAGAATCTGACGATTTTATTGTGAAAAGAAAAAGAAAAAAAAACCAAGAAAGCATTCGCATCGCATGTTTAAGTTGTTTCAAATGAATATAGTTTTTTTTAATGCTTCTTAATTTAAAACAAACAATAAAACGAAAAAAAGCAAATATCGAAGACTAGATAGCGTGATTAAGAATCTGCTGTCGATAATTTGTCGGATTATCTAATTCGATTGAATGAAATATTGGATGAACGATATTATCTAAAGCGAAAAGAAGGGAGTATTTTGTTTGTTGTTTTTTTCAACTACTTGAAGTCGAATCAAGATGTTCGAGGGCTTGATGATTTTGAAAACAATTACAAGACTCAATGTTTTCATTGGCTGCAATTTGCACTGACGGAATAGATGGAAGAGACACATCTTTTTCGGATTTAATCGAAGAAATTTCCATAGATGATGATTCTTCGGATATATGTTCATTCGTTGTTTCATGATTCTGTTTCAAACATCGACATGAACATTGTGAACAAAGGCAAACTGAATTTCCATCATCGATTTCATCGCATTGACTGCATATACATGGAATTTCATTATCATCGATTTGATTTTCTATTTCATCAGAATTTATTTGAGTTATAGTTGAATTCGATTTCGATGGACATTCAGATGATTGTTCGTCGCAAACAATCGACATCCAATGGTCAAATAAGTCTTCGCAAAGTTCATCGGGTAAATCCTCAAAAACAAGAAAAAAACATGAACTCTGCGGCATATTTCGAATTGAATCGATACTTGTTCATTAAATTCCGTTTGCCAATCTAAATATTCGAATAGATTCTCGTCGAAAAGTTTGTTTTTCGTTTGAATTAGTTCATCGAAATGAATATCCGTTTTTTCTTCCTGAAATTTTTTTATTTTCATTTGTTTTTCTTCGTTATTTTTCTTCATCGGCACGATTTCACAAGAATCAACTTGACCTCGATAGAATTTATTATTTGTTCCAACAATCATTATTTCTTGATTAGTTGAATTTACAATTCTATTCGAAATTTTTACAGGTTTCGACTTTTTCATTGTAGTACATAGATTCGATGGATCATAACCAAGCAAATCATGAATCTAATTTGATATTGAAACAAGAAAATTCTTCGATAAATATCCTAATTACTTGCATTCGAAGTGAATTTTGCATGTAACGAAGAAAATTTAATGAGTAACCCGGAAAGAGATTTGCTGCAGCCTTTTGTGTGTTTTTTTTGAAAATAAAAGTCAATATTTAAAAAAAAAATGTTGTTGAAACTTAATTATACCCAAGCCTGTCGTCTATAGAGCGGAATGGTTCCGTAGGGTGATTGAATTAATGCTTGTTTCTGATATTTTCGTATTTGATCTAACTCGAAAGTAATATAGGGTCGTGATGTTTGCGAAGATTTCGTTGTTTTCGAAAGTATATTTTGAATATGTCGAGTATGACAATTGGACATTTTAATTAATTTGATGTTTTCTAAATGACGAGCATTTTGTTTGTTCAATTCGAGTATTTTCTTAATTTGATTATCGAAATAGATTTTCATTTGAATGAAATCAGTTTTATTCGATTTTTGATTGAGAAGATTTTTCAATGAAATTATTTGTAATTTATCTTTATCTTGTTCAGTAAAATTTCGTTGAGAATTTAATTCGAAAGTTTCAATCGAATGAAGAAGTTCATTCAAAGCATCGACATCATTTTGGCAAAGATTAAAACGTTCTCGAGCTGATAAAATTCGTTGTTTGAGTTCGAATAGATGATTTCGAAGATTCGCTAGATAATCGTCGATTTCATTTTGAAATAACGAAGAGTTAACATTCGATTGAATATGTATTGTAATTAAATATTTCATAAATTGAGTAAAATACTTTATTAAATTCTGAATATTATCTTTGAAAAATTCTTTTAATTGGTAATTATCTAAATGAATTATCAAATGTTCGAGATGATAGATATCTTGTGCCAACCGACGCCAATTGTAAATATCTGAATAACAATACCAAAGAAAGAAACGAAAAAACTTGAGTTTTTCATTCGAAAATTTCGTCACAAGACTATGATTCATTAGTTGATCATTATTGTCTTCGACATTCGTCATTGACAAATGAAAAAAAGTGCAAATCAGTTTAGTTATTTATCTATATATCTACCCGCCATTACTTTTTTCAAGAACCGTTTAATTGAGTACGACATTTCACATTTCTTTTTTTTTCTTGGTATACTTATCGTATGAAACATTTCTCTTATCGGATGGCAATTAAATGGGGCTATTTTTCATACATCCTGTGTACAGTTCTATTAGTACAAAGATGTTTTTATTTCTTTCAATATAAAGGGAGCAACGTCTTTTCTTTTTTTTTTTTGTATCATAAAACGATCGAAAAACGTGTTTTATTCGTCGATACGCTTGATTATACCAAGGTAATAACGCATGAATAGAGTACATTCGTTTTACTAAGAAAATGTCCGCAAAAATGTAAGAATAATTGTGTCAACAGGAGAGAAAAAAAATCTTGAAGTTATTATCGCAAGATATGCTGAAGCAATGAGATATACGATGCTTTGGTATTAATAATTCTCCGTTTTTTTCTCGTCTCTTTGTTAGTCGGATATGACTCAGTAAAAAAGGAGAATTGTGTTTTTTTTCTTTTCTCAGGAGAGAGGAGACCTTATAGATGAGCTCATAGTTAATAAACAGAACAAACACAGATTACCACTCAAATAATTGACGCTAAGTGTAACATATGTTTCAATAAATGTAAGTAGTTTGCGACAATTGTTGAGCCAAAAATCTCTTGGAAAGGAGATATTATTCTTGAATGAGACACGAATCAGCATCGTGTCAGATATCAAAAGTTAATATTTACTCTTGCCTACAATTTCCATTTGATCTCATATAAACCTATTTACCGAGTTTTTTTATACTAAGAAACTGTTTTTTTTGTTAGATTGAACTGATATTATAAGGTTCAAATTCAGAGTCGTTCGGACGCATTTTTTTTTCTTAATTTATTCCTCTACTACATCAAGAACTTATTATCACGTCTATTATTCTATTCCTATATATGTATTTCATCTTAGTGGATAAAATATGAATGAGAAGAAGAGTAGCAGTTCTCATTTTTACGCATACAATGATTAAAACCAAGTGGAGTTGTTCGTTTTTTTTATTTGTCTCTATTTAGTAACAAAATACTATCGTTGAAGAGCCAATAAATTTCACTTCAATCAAACAGGTGATATGATATGATTGTAAATCGATCACATCAAACCTTTTTTTGTCTATTTCACAATCATACGGATAAAAAATGGTCTTATGCACGTGTTCTTTTTTTCTCTTCTATCACTATAACGAGCAATTTCAAACCACCGATTGAAAGAAGCTTTGTTCTCATGGAAAATAAGTAAAGTCAAATAGCGATAGACGTTCTTTTATATGAAATATTTCCTCATACACTTGTCGAACAGAATAAACTATACGATTCACCAGTCACTCTCTCGTGAAGTTGAGGTCTCGTATTTCTTTCGAATGATAAATCTACCGAAATTGAAAACGTTCTTTTTTCATACGTATAACGTGAAATTGATGAAATTTTTCCTCACCTTTTCTTATCTTATCATATACTCCGAAGAGAATTGCTAGATAAGGACGGCAAGGGCACACAATCAAACTGAGGCGTGTTTTTTTTTAATTTTTATAGACTTTGCTCTGCATGAAGAATTATTTGGTATGTTCGATTTGTCGGCGTCGTTCATTTTTAGGACGTTTGATTGTTTTATTTATTTTCATCGGAATATTTATTCAAGTACAATATCATTTATTTAATAAAAAGCCTCTGGAAACGAATTTACAGCAGGAAACAATCGAAATTAATTTACCGGTAAAAGGACGACAGTTAGCTTGTACAGGTGATCCATTAAAACTATGGTGTAAAAATGTAGTTGATTTTTGTAATTCATCGTTGTCTATTTATCAGAAATTATTTATTGTAACAAAATCGATCGTTTTACAACCGAAGTTAGCGATAGGAAAACGAACTGGCGGTGAAAATGTTCAAGATGTTCTCAATCAAGCTGAAGAAGATGAATATTTTAAATATGAAAAAAATTTTCTCCAACATTCATGTCAAATTCCTGATCTATCTAAGAATGTTCCTGTTAGCCAATTATCGAATATTTTCACGTCAATGACAACATCTAATATGTCATCATCGATTGAAATTATCAATCGAACGACAATTGCAGTTACTCGACAAGATTACGTGAATATTTATCATACAATTACTGATCTATATACATCTTATGTTCTATGTCGATTCATTCGAAAAGATCCGAAATCTGTTCAAATTCTGTTTCTTGATGCACATCCAAAAGGAAATTTAGATTTACTTTGGTCGAAAATGTTTCATTCATTTGTTCGATTAGGTCATTTGAAAAATCATTCATCGATTTTCTATAAAGAATTAATCTGGGCTCAACCACAACCAACATCTGAACTCGATCTACAACAAAATCATCGTGAATCACTAAGTTTTTTCTCTGATTTTCGTGAACATATTATTCAACAATTCGATCTTAATCCTCAATTAAATCTAGAGATAAACTGTCAAAAATTGAACATTCTCTTTCTTGTTCGACATAATTATGTTGCTCATCCACGGAATCCATCGGGAAAGATCTCTCGCCAATTAGAAAATGAACAACAAATTCTTAGCGAATTAAAAACGAAATTTTCTCAATATCCAACAATTAATTTTACATCAAATCATTTCGAAGAGATGAGTCTTCAAGAACAGCTCAATATCGTCTTAAATACTGATATTTTCATTGGAATACATGGTGCAGGATTAACACATGTTGTTTTTCAAAAATCTAATCGAGCATTAATTGAACTTGTCCCATCGTCAGCCATTGGCCACCATTTTGAACTCTTATCATCGATTAACAAAGTTCGATATCTTCGCTGTGCAATTGAAAACGGTTCACCTCAGACTACAGAGAAAATCTTCGATTGTATTCAATTAAAACTTCAAGAATTATGTCCGAATATGAATTCAATGACAATTTCAACGAACAAGACAAATACATAACATCCTTGACTTTGTTGATGCAGGGAAAAGAAATACAACAAGCTTTTTTACAGTCAGTTTTTCTATATGCAACTCTTATCTTCTGTTTTTATTGTTTATTTGTTCACTCAATAAATCAAATATTATTGAGAAATTCAATAGATTGATTTAATATGTAGACAAACTGAGTCCTAATCGAAATTGCGTACATGTTTTGATTAATTTGTAAATGAAACACTTGAAGTTTAAACGAAAAAAAGGTTAACATTCATGTTGATTTTTGCGTTTTTTTTTGGTTACTCATTCGTCTTTCGCTTGAATAGTTTAAAATGCACGATTTCTTTTGTTTGCTCTTTGCGACATAAACTTCCAAAATTCATTCTACATATGGGCAAAACAGCTAGTAAACAGTTAAACGAAAAGAAGTCTACGTAAAAAAAAACTTGTTCTCAAACGATACAAAAATTTTTCGATTATTTAGAAATCTTCAAGCAAAATCAACATATGAACCAGCGTATGAATTAGATCGTGAACCAGTCGATCGATATAGACGATCATACAGTCCAAAGGATAATCGACTATATAATCCAAATAACAATCGACCAGTAGAATTATCATGGCTACAGCAGAATAATTATCAACACAATCATCATCACCATCATCAACATCACCATCATCATTATGTGCCTAAACAGATACCCATAGCTATTAATCGTTGGTCGAATGACGATGATGACAAACAAATGAGTAATAAAAATACGAAGACTTTCATCGACGAATATATTCGACAGTAGATTGTTATTTATCTAGTTAACAGGACTTTTTTTCTTATATAAAAAAAAAACGTTATTGATCATCAATATTTTTTTTCGCCAATGTAAATATCTTTTATTGGATTTTGTATAAACGTACTCATCCCCTCCAAAACCTATTTATCACTGTAAATATTATATTGAGTAAATTTACCTATCGTCAACAACATATCAAATGAAAATTTTCGGTTTTTTCTTTCGTTTCTTCTCCTTCTTCTTTTGGCTTTTTTTCTCTCATAAGACGATAAAATCAGTTTCGAAGGTGTACCGAAGAAAAAAAAAGCACGTATTGATGATAATCGTCGCCAACACCATCATCGATACGATACAAAAAATATCAAGTTCGAGAAAGAAAAAAAATTGAAGAAAGGGAAAAAGGGAGACAGACAAGTATCAAACAGATTCTCTCGCTTTTTTTGCTTTTTTACATATGCACGATGAAAACGCGTATCAGACTAACACAAGCAAGAAAGAAAAAAACAGCCTTTACTCGTACACATCATATATATGCAAATATACAGATAGATAGACAACCACAAGCAAAAAAAACCTGAAGAGAGTCGACGATAATGACGTTGATAGAAACATCATCAAACGAAATGTATGTGCATGCATGCACACCCACATATCATCAACGGATTCAGGCAATTGCGGCTTTATGGTCACAATCGATGACGTGTATGCTGTTCAGTTTGTCACACGTTTCTTCGTCTTTTTTTTTCTTCTTTTTTCTTATTACATATATTCAAGGTAAGCTCTATTTGACTCGAGGTATATTGAAGGGATTTCAAAGATTATATTCATTATGTACACATGATGTTTGTTCATTGATATATTTTTCAAGGTTATGTTATTGTTTATTCTTTCGTTCGGCCGTTTTTTTCCTCTTCTCTCATTACTTTTACTCTTGTTAAGTAACCACAGACAATAGTTTTCTATTAATGTAAAGTGACAGTGATATAAGCGATTACGAGCAAAAGTTCGATGATGGACAGCAGTATCGACAGATTTTTTTCTTATCTCCTGCCTACAGACTTTTGTCTTTTGTGACACTGATTGATGAGACAGTAATAATTAAGGGATGAAATGTATTATATATACGACTGAAAATTTAATGTATTTGTGTCCATAAATGCTATTGGAATACTAATTATATGCTGTTTAAAACGAGAATTTAACATTTTCCTTGTGACAACAAGGTACAGTTGTGTATGTTGATATTAATCGAATGCGTCCTTTATTTTCTCTCACTCTCTCGCTCTTCTTTTTTTCTGTAGCTTTTTCTTACTCTGAAGGTCGAGAACAAATGATAAAAATTTATCATACAAAGTTATTTCGAAGTTAAATAATATCTATTTATTTTTTTCTTCTTCTTCTCAGAAACAATTTACTGGTAAAACTTTAACAGACGATGAGATAGAGATCTCTAATGAAGATTAATTGAGAAAGAAGAAAACGAGAAATATACAGTTCAGATATGTCGAATGTTATGATACTTAATTAATGAGATTTATGGAATACGAAGGTTATTGATATAATTTTTTTCATATATATATATATATATTTCTCTTCTATTGAATAAAGAGATGGTTTTAGTTTTCAATCGATAATAATTAAATTTGCGGCTTTAGATCAAATTCTGTTCGTATCATATGAATCTTTGTTCGCTTCGTAATAGAAAAATGCTCAAGAAAACATGGAATATGAGATGTTTGATGCCAATTGAATAAAAACCGAAAGTATTTACATATATTTCTCCGTCTTTTTTTCTCTTTTTCTGCCTTCGTCATCTTTAATAGATTAGAAATATTTTGATAGACTACACATAGAACATATAGAAATACTTGTTGAGACATCGAATTGGCAATCGAACGATGTTTTTGCGATGTGCTATTAGAGCATAGCGAGAACGATGAAGAGAAACGAAAAGGAAAAAAATACAGAAAAAAAAAACAAGACTCATCGAGCAATTTTATTTTCTTGGTTGATATGTATTTCTCTCGATCGTCAGCCAGAGTCGATTCTTTTGAATAAAGAAAATGTGATGACTGGTGACGAAAAAACGCAAATTGACCTTCTCTTTCTTTCTTCTGCTTCTTCTTCTTCTTCTTGTTCGTTTTTATGTGGTAAACATTTGCTCTTCGCGTTCTCTCTCACTTACATTGATGCCGTCCCTGTGGTTTGAGGCTCTATGTCAAGAGAAAAAAATCAGAAATAAAGAGAGAAAATGAAGGAGACGCGTGCCTGTTGTAACATATACATATATACACGCATGTATTTTGAACAATCGTCATGTCCTTGCCAATTCTAATGGATTGGCAAATTCCATCATCAGAAGACCAAATCATGCATCTTATTAACCTGAGAATAATGATCGATCGTCATGCAGAAAGCATATAAACCATATATGTATATGTTAAAAAGTAAATTGTTGAACAAGAGAAAAGGAAAAGAATCATTATTCAAATACAAGTGAGTCAATTTTATAGTATTTATTATGATAAAATGAAGAATGGTTATAATAGATCACTATAGAATCAAGTAGAGTCACTTTTTTTTCGTTTTTTTTCGTGTAGTTTAATGGTTTCATCGTGTTTTTCTTTCCCGTTTCTCGTTTTTTTTTCTTTTTTTCGTCTATTCATTGTGGTCGATATCCCTCGATTCATTAGGTGTTGAAACTGCTATTATTACTTTTTCTATCCTTTGCACTAGCATTTCATGGTAAAAAAGATTAAATAAGATAAATGTAGATGTTGATTTAGTTAGTATATATCTTAATTTGCTTGACTTATGCAAGATCTATTCTCTTCCTTGAAATGAAAGATCTTTTTCTTATCTGTGGTTTTTTTCTGTGTCAATGACATAACGATGAAAGATAAAGGTGACGAACGATTCGCGTCTTCGTCTTATCTTTCCCGAGACAAATTCTTGAAAATTATAGGATTTCTCTATTCATAAAAATGATATATATATATATATATATACGTGTAAATATTTTTGCACAATTGACTTTAGAACCAATAGATTCTTTTGATGATAGTGTTCTCCTGTAAGAAATAATTGATGTAGCCGCAGTATATCATTTTTTTCGGATTCGTTATCATTGGTGCAGAAAGAGATGAAAAAGAAGAGAGAAAGACAAGAAGATAATAAAAGACGAGATGCTACTTTTTTTGTGGTCTATAATGATAGTAGTTTCTATCATTATTTATTACTCAACATAACCACTGCCGAGAGAAAGAATAACAAAAAGAAGTCAGACGATTATTCTGATTTTTTTCTGGCTTATAGCACTAGCTGTTTATATGTATGTGGGAAACGAGTTTGCATCTATTAGTAAAGAGCACGAAAAAAATTTTCTATATCGTAGATAGACAAAATCATAGATACGATATGTGTAGTACTTGTTTGTATAAATACGAGAGAGAAGAAGAAATAGTCGTTTGTCTGCCAGTTATAGACAACTTTCGCATTCATTTCTCATTTTTCTTTCCCACGAGAAAAACTAAACAAAGTAAGTCTTTTGATCGACGTAAAAGAAAAATTTTAAAATGAATGATTTGTTTTGTTTTGTTTGCTTTATGACATATAGAAAAGAAAAGCTTAAGTAAACACAAAAGATTTCTTAATTATTTGTTTGGACCTTGTTCTTTATATGTTAATGTATCACAAACTGATTACTTTATTATCGAAATAATATGCGTGTGAGAAAAGAAATTATAATCTATATAAAGATATGTCCTTCGCGTAGTATTGTTTATATTTATTACTCATGTGAAATGAACCCTAATAATAGTGTGCCTTTTTATATAGAGATAGAAATTAGATAATTTACAAAATTCTTTCATGATAGAATATGGAAATCAGTTGATTTTGTCGTTTGTAGTCTTGAAGAGATAGATGAAAGCAAATGCTTGCGTAAAGCTAAAGCACGATTCTTTATTCTTTATTCTTATTTTCAGATAAGATTCTCTTAACATATTTCCAAATTTGTCGATCCTAGTTTTTTGGGGATGGACGCAAAAATTCTCACAGGTTTTCTCCTGTGTTTCTGTTTAATTGCAAGCATATCGATATCACAAGTACGATTTCTTTTTCCATCGTTTTACAAAATGATTAACTCAATTATGATTATTTTCTGTTTGCTAGAGTGCCAATGTTAAATATGATGGATTGGTAAGGTCCGCACGACAAAACGATGAAAGTAAGTTGTTGTCACTAAAACGCAATTGCTATTTCTCCTTGTCACATAAATCATCTTTATGTACATATATCTGTCTATTTTCTTCGAATAATATTTTTCGACTCATTATTGCTTTACACGCTTATTGCTACTTGCTTTTTCCCACTCTAAATAGATGATCTTGCATGTCCACAAGGAAAAAAACCTTGTAAGGACGATAATACAAAATGTGCAGCATATTGTAATGGTAATCCCGAATGTGATGATGCTTCGGATGAGATCGATTGTGGTAAGTTGAGTAATCAATCATCGTAAATAGAGAAAAAAAAGCCAATTATTGATATCTATCAATCATTCATCTTCAGTAACAAATCCACCTGTAACTATTAATACAATTGCTTTGACTCAAGGCGCACAAACAAATAATAATGAAATTGATCGTGCTAATATGCCCGAAGAGACAACGGAGATTAATGAAGAAGCTACTCTTCCACAGATTTCAATCTTTGATAGAGAAACTGTTGCACCAGGTGTGAGAATCATATGTTACGACGATATAATTAACTGCACGATATGTTTCATTGATAGGATCGCATTTTTCTTTATTGATATGTTCTGTCTGTTTGCTTGCTTGCTAGCCAGCCAGTCTGCAAATGTTGTTATCTCTTCTTGTTTTCTCCAATTTATTTTCGTTTCGATCAATAATTCATTCATCGTTTTTTTTCATTTTAGATGATGCCGATTCAACTGTTGATGGTAAGTTATCTCAAAATGCTTTCTCAGATATTTTTCTAACCTTGTAAATTAAGTTACTAATGTTTTTTTTTTGTATTGTAAAAACATTCTTGTCTCTATTCGTACTCGTACTCGTCCTTCTTCTTTTTCCTCTACTTCTACCTCTCAAACGAAAATAATTTCCATGCACACATAAACTCTGTAGGCCTCGATAATGCGGTTACAACTGCATCCTTAGATCTTGTTGCAACGACAGATGGTCTCGCTGACGCAGCTACAGCCAGCGATGCTGAAGATGCAACTAGCGCAAATGAAGATACTACTCAAGAAGTCAATGGCGATGCCACACAAGAAGCTAATGAAGATACAACACAAGAAGCCAATGAAGATACTACACAAGAAGCTAATGAAGATACTACACAAGAAGCCAATGGTGATGCAACACAAGAAGCTAATGAAGATACTACACAAGAAGCTAATGAAGATACTACACAAGAAGCCAATGAAGATACTACACAAGAAGCCAATGAAGCCACTGATGATGCTTCTGATGCAAATACATCAGCAGCACCAGGAGGTGATGTAGTCACTGATGGTGGCGCCGCTGGAAATGAAACTGCTGATGCCGATACAACAACACAAGCTGCAGGTGTTACTGGCAATGCTGCGTCATTGATAACAACATTAGGTAGACATGAAATGATCCTGATATCGAATGGAATGACATGGTTTGTGCACGACAATATCCAGAGAATGATTAACCTTTTCTTTTCTATTTCTTTGTCTGCTTGTCTTTTTGTTATTTATTTATTTGTTTTCCATGCATGTGTTAATTTCATTTGTATATACAAACAACAACAAATTAATGTCGAATTTGTTTCTCTTTTCTAGAACCAATCGATGATAATGGTAAGTTCGATTCTCTCGAGTGAAATTTTGAATGATTTTTTATATATGCATGGATTTTTTTCTTAACTGCGTGTGTTTGTGCATGTCTAGCCTATTATTATGATGAGCCTCAAGATGAGAAATCAGATGACAATGGAAATCAACCACCACAACCACAACCTCAACCGCAACCAGCACCACCACAAACTAATGATGATGCTGAAGAAGATGATGCTATTGATGATAATGATGAGGCACAAGAAGTGACAACAACAACAACGAAAAGTCCTGCGGCAAAACCATCAAATAATGGCAATGGTAGATCTGAGGATGTTGAATACTATGATGATGATGCAGACACCGATAAAAAAGATGATGATGATGATGATGATGCCGAGGGTGAGACTCATAATAAGCTGAATAAATATCGTGGTGGTGCTCACTGCTTATAAAAATCAAGTAGCTTCTTCTCATACGTCTTCAATCAAAACACATTTATTTAATCAATTTTTAGAAATTATTTTCTCACTACCTAAAAAACGCTTTTGCATGTTAATTGCTTGTTAGAATTCATTTCATTGTCATAATGCATCACTAACATTTTTCTTTCAACTTTTTTCAGGCAATGGAACACAAATTGATGGTGATGGAGGCACGTACTAATACATTAACATTACTCATCGTGTTCTTATTTGAACACATAATCATTAAGATGATGATAAAAATAAACAAATTCTTTTGTTTTTCTTTAATATATAGATGGATCAACAACAACACCGGCTCCAAAAGTACCTGGAGGAGGAGATGGTCAACAACCAACTCAACTTCGTGTTGTTGTTAACCCTGAAGTTCTTCAAGTTCAATATGGTCGAACAGTTGAACTTACATGTATTGTCTATGGTGGTGATGCTAATACAAATATCTATTGGATTCAAGAACAACCCGAACGAGTAACTATTGATGAATTCAATATATCCTGCAAATTTTTCAATTCGAATATCTATTCTAGCGATATGCAGTTCTTGATGCTGCCAATGACAACGATAAACAAGTAACAGCATCTCAAGTTACATCACGAGCTCGTATTACACTCGATGAACCAAACAAAATCGGTACATACACATGTATGGCTCAAGATGCTTCGGGAAATAGTGGATCAGCTGTTCTTACCATGCAACAAGGTGGCGGTGGTGTCGTTTATCCACCAGTTGGACCTCCAGTTGCTCCAAGACGTATGTGAAAATCTTTCAAATGCGAAAAGAAATCGTTCGAATAAATTCTACTTCATCTATTTTCTAGCTGGTAGCCAATATTTACGTATTATTGCACCAGATATGACCGATGGTGATTATGTTGAAATTCAATGCGAAGGTGTTGCACCAGACGATGAATCAAGTGTTCAATGGTTCTTCAACAACCAAGTATGTATCAAATTATCTAATTCTAGTAGTTGTAGTTTCAAATAATCACATATTTGAGTTCAAACTAGATAATCTAACATAAAATTTCTTTCTTATTTTACAGTTAATTGAAGCACCGGTAAGTTTCACTAAGGGCTCTAGATCTATTAAATGAATCATGCTTTTCTTATCATCTCATTACTTTTTTTTCTGGAACAGACGGAGTCAGACAATGTGAGTAAATTGAGGCCAATGGATAAAGCACACTATACTAACTCTTCTTGGGCTTTGATCTAGAATAGAAACAACTTATTCGTACGCTAAAATTCATTTGTTCTTGCTTGTTTTTTTTTCCTAGCTTATCAATGATCAACAACCACTCTATCCACGTGGTAAAACACTTCATATTCGTCCAATTACACGAGCCTATTTGGGCAATTATCGTTGTGCTATTCCGGGAGGCAGTTATGTTGACGCCAACAGTGTCTTAACATTCGGAGGTGATCTATAAAAATTCAATAGTTTCTTTCGTTTTTCTAAATTTCTTTGTTTAGGAGGCGGAGGACCAAGTGGAACACCAGCTCCAGGACCACGTATATTACAAAAATGTCTTAGAAATTATTTAACTGAGATTTTTCTTTGAATAATGTTTTAGTTCCTCCCCCAGTTTATACTCAATGTAGCACTGATGAAGCTACTTGCCGTAATGGCCGATGTATTCCTCGTTCATACTTATGCGATGGCAAAAACGATTGCGGTGACAACAGTGATGAAGCTTGTGGACGTAAGTGTACAACAATTGTTGTAGTTTCTTGTTTTCGTTCAGTGCCTTCTTGTTTGATATTTAATCTATTTGTTTGTCTCTCTCTCTATATATATAGCACATGGTCAATCTGGTAAGAATAATTGTTTTGCTATATGTGGGAGGCAGTTACCTACCGCTAAATGCACAAAATAAAAAAATTTTTTTTTGTTCAAATAATATTTAAAATACAGCCGCATGCGGCATCGCTTATTTTTGGATCGAAACTTTTCAAAAATGACGTGAATGATAATAATCATGATTTTGTAACATTTTTTAGGTTCAGATGTTTGTCAACCAAATGAAGTTCGTTGTGCCGATTCCAGCCGAGGACGAAAATGTGTTCAGAAATTCTGGACTTGCGATGGTGATCGGTAAGCAATCGAAAGAAAAAAGTACATTAACATATTTCGGTTTGTTTCAGTGATTGCGATGATGGAAGTGATGAACAACAAAGCTATTGTCGTACGAAGAACAAAAAAAAAACAACGAGATTTTTTTCGAAATATTTTCTTTTTATTATTTAGAATATCTTCCTCAACCACAATATTGTCGAGCAAGTGAATTTCGATGTACCAGTGTCAATGGTACCAATGGAAATCCAGTTTGTGTTCCACGAGCATTTCAATGCGATGGTTATACTGATTGTCCAGATCGTTCGGATGAAATTGGTTGTGGTATGTTAAAATAAACAAAATGAAATCAATTGATGCATAATTTTACATTTTTTTTAAAGCTAAACCAACAATTGTCTCAACACCAGAACGTCAAGTTCAAGTCAATGTTGGTGAAACATTAGTTCTTCGTTGTACTGCTCGTGGTGCTCCAGCACCATACATCAACTGGCGTCTCAATTGGGGACATATTTGCGGTGATGGATCAGACAATGGTCGTTGTTCAATCGCACAAAACTTCGATAACAATGATCCAACACTTGTCACATGTACACTTACAGTACGTAATGTCAATCGTAATGATGCTGGTGCTTATTCATGCGAAGCACTTAATAACCAAGGATTTATCTTCGCTATCCCAGATGCCATTGTCAATGTTAATGCTGGTATGTAAACAATTCTCTCATAGATAAATGCAGAATCAATATTTTACATTCGAAATCATTTAGATGGAAGTGGTCATGTAGTACCAGTTCAATGTAACTGCAATGGTCATTCATCATATTGTGGTCAAGATGGCCGATGTCAAGTATGTTTTTCTATCGAATAAAACTAACTATCTCGATCTATTTTTCTTCAAGAACTGTCAACATAATACAGCTGGTTACAATTGCGAATATTGTGCATCAGGTTATCAAGGCAATGCTCGTCAAGGTACACCATACGATTGTCAACTAATTCCAGTCGTTGGTCCAACAGATTTCTCAAGTAAATATTGATTTGATTCAATAAACGATTTGATTCTATCTTCATTTTGGCATCAATAGGTTGTGATCCATCAGGCACATACACACAACGTGACGGACGTTGTGTCTGCAAATACAATGTTGAAGGTGACCGATGTAATCAATGTAAAGCAAGTCATTTCTATTTGAATCCAAATACACCAAATGGATGTTTACCATGTTTCTGCTCGGGTGTATCAAGTGATTGTAGTGCAACAAGCTGGCGACGACAAGCTGTTCGTATTTTCTAAGCATATTAATTTGTTTGAGAAAATGATTTTTTTGTTGTTGTATCTTTTGGAAATTAGACTGCTCTTCCATTAGGCAACTGGAATGTTGTACCCAAAAATTTCGCCACAGATCGATACGAAGCTGGTAACAAAATTAAACAACGTGACAATGGCCGTGAATTAGTTCTTGATCAAAGTTCATTGGGTCGACCAGCAGGTGATGTTCTCTACTGGAAAGCACCAAAATCAGCTCTCGGTGATGTTGTTACATTATACGATGGTAACATTGATATTTACTTTGCCAATGATGCCGATGCTAGAGAACCAGCAAGTCAAGATGAATTTATCTGGTTACGTGGAAACAATATCGATCTCGTTCACAAACTTCCACAAACACAACAATTCACACCTAACGCAAATTCAACCTACTCAGTCCCAGTTAATGAAGTATGATAATCAAGAAATAAATTTTAAAAAAAAGAAGGAAAATCTTAACTTTAAATCTACTTTTTATCTAGAAAACATTTACACGTAAAGATGGTACATACATTGATCGAGAAAATATTCTCATGGCTCTCTCGGATTTGGATACATTACTCATTAGAACCAATCCAATTGGTGGCTATAAATCAGCTGTGTAAGAAGAAGAAACAAATGTTGATTTCTTTTATACGTATGTGTGTTGTTTAGCCTTCGTGGTGTTACATTGAATGCTGCTGCTCAACATGGTTTTGCCGATGCTGCACCAACAGTTGAATCATGCCGTTGTCCAGCTAATTATACTGGTACATCATGCGAAAAATGTGCCGAAGGTTACGGTCGTCCACATCCATTGGTTGGTATCTATTTGGGTCAATGTTGGGCATGTCAATCGATCTGTAACGGACGATCAGATCAATGCGATCGTGATACTGGCAAATGTTCAGTACGTTGTTGTTTTTCTATCGAGAAACATAATTTTTGCTTAAATATTATTTTTCAATAGAACTGCCGAGGTAACAGTGAAGGTGATCGATGCGAACGTTGTCAAGCTGGTTATGTTCTCGATGGTCACAGCAACCAATGTGTTCCATCAGGTTCAGGAGGTTCAGGAACCGGTATTTACATCAATGGCAAACAAATTGATCCATATGGCACACAATTTACAGTTGATCTCGATAGTACCCGATCGGAACAACGTATTCCAGTTCAAGTTATCGTACGTGTTTTCGAATGAAATTAGTTCTTTGTCTATTTCTCTATTTGAAGAACGCTGTACCACAATCAGTTGTTTGGAGCCGTGCTGATGGTAGTCCATTGCCACATGGTGTTTATCAAGAAGGTACTGATCTCGTTATTCGTAATCCATCAGCCGAACATGCTGGAAACTATCTCTGCACAATAACACATCCAGATGGATCTGTCGAACGATTCAATGTCTACTTGAACCATCGTGCAGGTACACCTGCTCCAGATCTTGGTAAGTTAAACAAAACGAACAAACGATCGACTAGTTTTTTCTACGAAATTCTTTCAATAATATAGGAAGCACCACTGAGAAACGACCAGGTTATATTTATTAATATTGTTTTGTTTTTGTCTAAATATCTTTTCCCAACGAAGAAAAAACTTCTTCTTTACATATTCTTTTATTATTTCTTTATCTGTTTTCTTCTTGTGTTGAAACAACTAATTATATATATACTTTCGAATAATAAATTTTCATATTCATTTAGGCGGTCCACCACGAGTTGCTATTCAACCACGAACAATCAACTTAAAAGAAGGTCAACGTATGATTGTTCAATATTCAGTTGCTGTATGTCGAATACGATTTACTATCGAAAGCTAAAATTGAATATTTATTTTTAGTCACATGATCCAATCACTGTTGTTTGGAATAAATTGGTCAACGGATTCTATCAACCAATTCCATCATTGTTCACTGTTGAACCCAATCGTCTTGTTCTCAATCGTGCCACACCAGATGCTGCTGGTACATATCAAGTCGTTGTTAGCAATCGTCATGGTGAAGATAAACAAGAATTAAACATCAATGTCGAACCAAGACGTTCACGTCAACGTGGTCAACCACAAATCCGTTTACAACAAACTCAATATCAAATTGGTCAAGGTGAAACTGTTGACATTGTTCCAAACATTGTTGGACAAACTGGCGGAAGTGTTACATGGTCAAAAGACGGATCAACTCAATTACCTGAAGGTGCTTTCGCACGTGAAGATGGCTTCTTACGTCTTACAGGTCAATCGAATGCTATCGGTGGTCAATATCAAATCACTGTTACCAATGCTCGAGGTCAATCATCAACACAAACAGTTAATGTTCAATGGGTTGGATCGCGTAAGTGTTATTTTTGAAAACCAAACAAAATTCTCTCATATCAACAAAGAAAAAATTAAAACAACTTCTTTCTAGCGAAACGTTCTTACCGTCACTTTGAAGCAAGAAATTAAACATTGACCAAAACGAAAACTATATATTTTCGTAGATAGATCCTTTAGTATATTCCCTGTTGTATTTGTCTGTCCGTAATAATTAATGTAAACCAAAGAAAAAAAAAGCATAAACTAGAATCTGAATATTTTTATTATCTATTTTCTTTTGAATATACATATATATAATCATGTCTATTTTTTAATATTTTAGAAAATCCACAAGGATACGAAGGTAAGAATCGAATGTCTGGATTGATCGGTTGATATTTTTGTTTTCTTCTCACAAATGCTTTCGCTTGAAAATGTTTTATGCTAATTGCTTTTTTTGCTTATTAATTAATTCGCTTCATAGTTAATCGATATCAACGAATTCAATGGAATCAAAATCAAATCATTTTGGACGAAGGACGACGTCTCGAAGCTGTCTGTCGGTCAGATACCGATCCATCACAATTACGTTTAGATGTCACACGAAACAACCGACAACAACGTGAACAAATACCACTTGGTCTTTCATTTTCCAATGGCTATTTGTCATTGGGTGCTGTTACTCAACAAGACAATGGCTTAGAATTTATTTGTTCAGCAAATGATGCATCGGATCTCTTAGTTCTTTATGTTCAGCCGAATAGTAATGCTTTTGCGAATGAAAATCATGTTTAATTATACGCTTGCTTTGCATCCGCCGTACTCACTCGTGTGTGTGTTTGTTTTTTGTTTTCATTTATTGTTAAATATTGAAATCGCAAATAGAACTTTAATTGAAATGATCTCTCTCTCTCTAGGTGGTCATGGTCAAGGTGGT
>Ga0209930_1002442_pt1 | contig 22052 bp, 28 predicted proteins | sample ThiBiot_500_biof_2_FD_183948 | JGI IMG/M metagenome (GOLD analysis project Ga0209930, IMG submission 183948) | Wastewater bioreactor microbial communities from Cape Town, South Africa - Thiocy_cont_500_biof (SPAdes) | ecosystem: Engineered > Bioreactor > Thiocyanate-remediating >... | reverse complement strand
TCACACACGAGACACGAGACACGAGAGAGACACCAAGCAAGCAAGCAAGCAACGAGCAACAAGAAGCAACAAGAACCAATCGATGAAGGAACAAAGAACAGCACCTCCCTCCCTCAACCAACCACTCACTCACTCACACGAGCCTCTTCTTGATGATGATGACGATGATGTATTTGATTGGTGTTGGATTGATGACATCGTCCAATATGAGCGATCTCAAGAGAATTGGTGATCGTGTGAGTGTGAGTGCTGCACGACGAGAAGGATGACGATTGAAGAAGAGGAGGTGCTGGATAGTATCGTCATATCATCGTGCTCTTGTTCTTGTTGATGGTGGTACTGGTGGTCTTTCGAGATCGATCACATGGCGCAATGCGATCTGGATGGTCTCAAAGATGCGAGAAGATCTCGAACAAGAGCTCGTTCGGAATCATCGACATCGCCGACTCATCGACCAGCGATCGAATCATCGTCATCGTCGATACTGCTTGCTTCATCCATGATGGTGCATCTCGATGACGATCTGGTCGCCAAACGAACTTGGTGTCGGCAAGCCATTGATTGGCTCCAATCACATGCACTCGATGGCCTGCCGTGAAGGCGATGAGACCTCGATGCTCGTCGAATGCAACTCCATATGGCCTCTCGGAGCCACAATCGAAGGACGAGATGTGATGGCCTTCGTGAGTGAATGATTGCAATCGATTGTTGTAGTAGTCGGCGACGATGATTCGGCCTTGGTTGGCGATGCACACGCCATACGGAACCTGGTACTGGCCTGGTTGATTGCCATGAGAGTCGAACTCGAACAAGAACGAGCCATCGATCGACGACAATACTTGCACTCGATTGTTGTCGGTATCAGTGACGATGATTCGACGTCGATCATCATCGATCGCAATGCTTGATGGAGATTCGAACTCGCCAGGTTGAGATCCTCGCTTGCCGATGGAGAACAAGAACGAGAGATCGATCGACGACAAGAACACCAATCGGTGGTTGTGGGAATCGACGATGATGATGCGATGATGATGCTTGTCGATCGCAATGCCTTGAGGATTGTAGAACCCGAGATATCCTGATCCACGATGGCCGACACTCGACAAGAACGATTGCTCGCTCAATGACCATGATTGTACTCCATGGTTGCCGCGATCGATGATGAGGATGCGATCATGATCGTGATCGATCGCAAGGCCGTACGGATACCTGAGGTGGCCTGGTTGCTTGCCTTCCTCGCCGAACTTGGACACGAACGAGCCGCCATCATCATCATCGCACGAGAATACTTGCACTCGATGATTGTAGCAATCGACAACGAGCAAGAGACCTCGATGATGGTCGAACGCCAAGCCATGAGGGTCGTTGAACTGGCCATCAGCAGTGCCTTCTTGCCTGGTGCCGATCGAGAGCTTGATTCGAGCATCACGATCAAGAGCATCGTCTCCCATCTCTTCCACTTCAATCTCTCTCTCTCTCTCACACAACGACAAGAGATGCTCCAAGCTCCAAACTGCTCAAACCAAAGAGATGAAGATATGAAGCTCTCTCTCTCTCACACACGAGACACGAGACACGAGAGAGACACCAACCAAGCAAGCAACGAAGCAAAGAGCGACAAGAAGCAACCAATCGATCTGTTGCTTGCCGCTCGTTGTACGCACCGACCTCTGCCTTCCTGACTATGCACATGGCGCTCGAGGATGCGTTTGTCTCTGACTCTCAGAAGGCAGTATGTACTGTTGTTGTTGTTGTTGTTGTTGTTGTTGTTGTTGTTGTTGTTGTTGTTGTTGTTGTTGCTGTTGCTGGTACACTGCGAACCGCCCCACTCACGCTGGCGGTGGCGCTTGCGTGCGCAGATCGGCGAGCACTCTAGCGGCTTCGGCCTCAAGAAGATCACGGCCTTCGGCTCGTTTGCGTTGCTGGTGAACAACATGACTGGCGCAGCGATCGTCGATATACCTGGCCTGTTCCAGACGGCGGGTTGGCTGACGTACGTCGCGCGGCGCCGAGTTACTTGCAGCGGCCGCTGACGCGCGCGCCGCATTCATTCGTGCTCGAGCGCAGGCCAATCGCTACGACGCTCTTGATGATGGTGATAGCGACGTTTGCGTCCGCCATGCTTTGTCAAGGTACGCCCTTGGTGCGCTGGCACTGCTTGCTGTACTGACTGCTCGCGGCCTGTGCGTTCGCAGCCATGGCTGCCATACCCAACAACGGTACCTCTCGCGCCACACACCAAACACCGCCACACATGCACTCGGGCCCCTTGTGCGTGTGTTTGTGTGCGTGCAGAATCGACCAATGCTGACCTACCAGCAATCGCTGACTTCACGCAGGGTCGTATCGAGCTGACCACGCTCTCGAAGCACTTCTTTCCATCCGTACGCCCACTCGGGATGTGATAGAGAGAGCGCGTGATATCTAGCGTTCCTTTGATGTGCTTACACTCGCGAGCGCGGCATGTAGTGGGGATACTGGGCCACACAAGCGATCCTCAACATATCGTTGTTGTCGATGAACATGTCTCGCATCATTGTGTCGGCTCAGGTACTTGCGCCGCGCTCATGCTCGCGCTACGTGCGCACCACTCGTTCATTTGGGGGTCCATTCTTTGCTGCAGGCCATGGATTGGATCATACTGCACGCATTCAAGTGGAATGGCGCGCTCGAGTTCTATCCCAACTTTGGCTTCTCGCAGGTGCGTGCCGGCTGCCGCGGCGTCGTGCTCCGCCTCCGCCGCTCTGACGTTATGGTGCTTCTCCAGGTGACCACCATTCAAGATGGCGTCATTTCTCCATTTGATGGTGCTATTGTATTGAGGTACCGCACGCCGCAAGCCATTCGGTGGTGCTCGGCTTGCGGCTGATCGATTGCGTGTGCGCCGTGTGCGACGTGCAGTCTTGGCTTCGTGGTACTTGCAATCGTATCTGTGCCGCTTGGATACTTTAATCTCAATGATCAGATGTGGGTCCAAAACGGTACGCGCACACAACTTCATTCATTCATTCATTGATTCATTGATTCATTCACTCATTCATTCATTCATTCATTCATTCATTCATTCATTCATTCATTCATTCATTGGAATACTGGACTATTTGCCATTTGTGTATGGTGCTCACAGTGGCGTTCCTGCTGACAACAGCAGTGTTCGTGTTTTGGTTCGTCATCTTCTTTGTGCTGGGCTTCGACTTTTCGTACATTCCAGTTTGGGGTAGCAACCAAACTCAAGTACTCGGCACGACAATCTTCAACTACGCCTACGTGATCACGATTCCATCGTGGGTCAACGAGAAACAAGACGACGTGTCGATCAACTGGTCGCTCTGGTACATAATTCACGCGGCGCCTCGGTGTAGCACGCCATATTCTCTCCCTTCATGAGTGACCGCCTGACCCTACTCGTACTCTGCCTCTGCCACCGCCCCCTGTCTCGTTCTCTTTGCTTCTAGGTCGTCGAGTATCTTTGTGACGCTCTTCTTCTTGGGCATCGGGTTGTTTGGAGGGTACATATGAGAATGCTCGCTCGAGTAGCGCATCAACACCTCGTGTATGAACGCTGGTTGCTGTTGTGCTAGTTGGTCACTGCAAATCGTAGGTGACGAGAACCTGTTGGATGCGTTGACGAATAACACTACCGGCACTCTCAATCTCATTAGTCTGGTACGTACGCCACCCAAACTTACTAAATCGCAATCTCTCTTGCTCTCTCTCATCCCTACTCACTCGCTCACTCACTCCCGTCTCTCTCTCTCTCTCTCTCTCTGTTCTCCTTTTCATGAAAAGTTCTTATCGTACGGCTTCCCGATGATTGTGTTGTTGCCGGGAATACCAATCTACTCAATTATTGTACGCTACAACTTGGTTGAGAGCAACATCTGCAAGCCAGGATGGGCCAACTTTTGGGGCGTACTCTTTCCGTGGCTGCTTTCGATTCCAGTACGACGCGCCGCTCGTCGATTGCTTCGCGCATTTGCATGCAGAGGACGTACACGTGCTGAACCAACTACTGCAGTTCTGCACGGGAAACGGACTCGTGACTGTGATCAACTGGACGGCGCTGTTCATCAACGGCATCATCAACTTTATCATACCGATGCTGCTGTATATTGTGGCCAAGAGCTCGGTGTACAATGCAACTCCCGGTGGTACGTAGTGCAGCACCTCGCGGTTGTTCCGCGGGGGCTCATACCTATCTCACAAGTCTACGTGGCTTCGCGCGTGGGCCACTCGCGCTGTGCAGATTCTGCCGTGAATATTCAACGCGATAGGCTGCCATCCTTCTCCGAAGCTGAGTATGTCTGGCACGCTGACTCGCTCACTCACGATATCTCACGATATCTCACTCACGATATCTCACTCACTCTTGCTCGTGTTATGACAGTGAACCATACGATGCAACGCCGTGCTTGAAGTTGCCGTTCTATCGCCGATGCCTGCCAAGCAACCCAGTGTATCTGGCGTGGTTCATGATGACGCTGATCACTGAGTTGATCGTAGTCGTGATTGTGCTGGATGTGGTGGCTGCCTTTGTATAGATAGATAGTTTCAACGACGATTTGATGTTGTTGCTTGATGGTGTTAGGGTAAAGGAGAGCGAGCGAGCGGCGACGAGCTTGTATGTGATATATATGCGCTGGATACTATCTCTCTCGTGTCGCCTGAAATCGACAAAAAAGGCGCCAAAGCCGCAGTGCTTCCCGCCAAAATCCGCGGTCCCACATCACTGCCTCACTGCCTCTCCCTCGTCCCGTCGTCATCGCCTCCCAACCCCGCCGCCGCCGTCGCCCACACCCCTCGCCTTTCGTTCTGCCCGTGCCACCGCCGTGCCATACGCTCCTTCCTTCCTTGCTCCCCTCTTTACGCCCCACATCACTGCCACCATGTCGTCGTCGTCGTTCGAGGAGCCACCGGCCAGTGCCGTGATCGATGTTACGCAAGCTTTCTCGCCGCATCACGGCACGCCGCGCAAGGTCAAGCCCGCGGTTCAAGTTCGTCTCGAGGGCTCGCCGCGCAAGGTCGCGACGCCCGAGCAGTTGCGTGAGCGCATCGACAAGGCTGCGCAGCGCAAGCACGTACGTGTTGCCGCGCTGTCGTGTATGCCTAACGTTGGTGCCACTCACACACACTCGCTCTCGCCCACTCACCAATGTAGGAGACCGACTCCAAGAAGGCCGATAAGGCGCGTGCCAACCTCGAGAAGGCCTTCTCGCGTGCGGCCGCCAACAAGACGCGCGAGAAGGAGAACGACCAGGATTGCGCGCCGTCGGTCGAGCAAGTGTCGCAGATGCACGCTGAGCTGCTCGCCGTCTCGAAGCGCTACGACGAGCTCGTGTTCGGTGGAGAGCCCGAGCCCATCACCGACGAGGAGCTCGCAGCTGCCGAGGGTGGCGCTGTGTAAGCGCAGCCATTGCCGCCGCGGCGCCCGCTGCCACAATCGCGCTGCAACCTCGCGCTAATACGTCGAGATTGCGAGTGCCACCGTGGCGAGCGTATTTGCTGTGCGTGTGCGAGTTGCCGTTACCACGCTCGCTCATATGGAAGCAGTAAAGAATGTGTTTGTTTCGTTGAGCCGCGCCACGAGCACGACAAGGGAGAATGCGCGCGAATAGAGCACGCGGGACGGCCCGTCGACGCCCCAATAGATGGGTGGGTGGATGGATGGATGGATGGATAGAGAAAGGGCGACACATTGAACATTGAGCATACACACAAACAAAGAGAGCGAGAGTAAGCACGAACACACACACATTCACATGCAAGTGTGTTGGGGGCACCAGTTCGTGGGACTTAGGCGTTCTGCGTCGGGTTGGCAGTGCCAGGCATCGCTTGCAAGCCAGGCATAATGACGTACGGCACCGGCGCGCCATCGGGGCCAATCACGTACGGAATGGCAACCGGGTACGGAGCATGCATGGGCGGCATCATGTCGCCTTGCGGCATCGGCATCGGCATCGGCATGCCCATCGGCATCGGCATCGGAGACGGCATCGCGGCCGGTGCCTCGTGCATCGACATACTCATGGGAGTCGGAGCCTACATAGCATAGAGAGAACGCAACTTGTCAACAGAGTTTGAAGCACGCGAGCCCACCGCCCCACCGCCCCCACCATCACTACGCCTAGTCGCGTCTCCTTGTGGTAACGTACAGGCCTCGAGGCGGCGGCACTGCCGCTCGGCACGTAGGCCGACAGAAACGGGCCATCGTGCATCATCTTGATGCCGTGCTGCGAGACCTGGCGCATCCAGTCCCAGCTCTCAACTCTGCGCAATTCAATGAGTGTGAATCTCGTGCGTGTGTGGGAGCGAGAGAGAGAGAGAGAGAGAGAGAGAGAGAGAGAGAGAGACATACGGCACCGAACGAATCTCCTGGCACATGGCACACGGCGCAAGGCACGGCAAGCAGTGCATCAGCAGGTCGCCGAGCGAAAGGTCTGGGCGACCGACGTGCGCGCGGGTGCGCAGGTTGCGGCGCATGTTGCCCAGCATGGTGACCGAGAGCGCCGTGCCGAGGAACGGCACAAAGTGGTCGAGGCAGCCGAACAGGTACCACGGCAGGCAGTGGTTGACGACGGCGCACTCGTCGACGCCAGCCGACGAGGCAGCCAGCTTGCCGAGCGCACACGGCGAGCAGAAGGTAAAGTTGACGCAGCAGTACAGGCCGTCAGTAAAGTTGGCCGGAGAGCCGCAGCACGGAGTGAGCTCGCACGACGTGCACGAGTTGTCGGCGCCCCACGTAAAGTGGAAGCCGAGAGGATCGGACGGGTCGCCAGCGGACGGCGGCGGCGGCTGCTGTTGCGGCTGCTGCGACGAAGGCGTCTCGGAATCAACGGCGCAAGGCACATTGGGGGCGATACCCGATTCCTCGGAGATCGGAACGACCGAGTACTGCGTAGAGTCGAGGCCCATGGTAAAGAGAGAAGGGGAGGAAGCACGAGAGGACCGAGCACAAGGTGGTGTTGTTGATATGCGAGAGGCACAGCTGGTGGTGGGGGTGGTGGCGAGAGGCAGCAGCGAGCGGAATGGGACGAGAGCGAGCGGAAAAGTCGGCGGAGCGAGATCGATAGCTTCCTTCCTTCGTTCCTTCCCTCTCTCTGCCCGCGTACGTGCTGCGCAAGCTCGTTGCCGGTGCTGCCGCTGCTTGGCTCTCGGCTCTCGTCGCCAATGCTCGACTCCTACCGCCACCTGTGGGCGGCCGACTCATGGGACCTCGAGGAGCTCCCGCGTTACTCGGGCTCGATCGCTCTGCAGCGGCCGTTCGCTCACCAAGTCGCTGGCCACGATCCGTTCGTCAAGGCCAACGACAACCTCTTGTGTAAGCCGTTGATTGCGCGCGAGTTCGTGCTCTTCGTCCAGATGCAGTGCGAGTCGCCGACCTTGCGCGCCTTCCTCCCGCCGATCCTCGGCTGCGTCACCATCTCGAGCTCCACCTTGCACTCGTTCGAGAACTCGTTGCTGCCGCTCGTCGAGGCCGAGATGGCGCCGTGGGCGCTGCGCATGCATCGCAAGCTGCTCTCGCTCCCCGACACCGCCATCCCATCCACTTATTATATCCTTCCCATCCTTCGCATATCGCTCGCTCCATCGCTCACGCAACCGTGTTCCTTCTTAACTCCACCATGTCGCCGCCTCTACATTTTCTAGTGATGCGCGATCTCACAGCACCGTATCGCAAACCATGCGTCATGGACCTCAAGATTGGCACGCGCCAGCATGGCGACGATGCCTCGCACGCTAAGCGCCTGCACCAGATCGAAAAGTGCAACATCACCACCAGCTCTCGCCTTGGATTGCGCATCTGTGGCCATCAGGTACGCTCCATCCTCATCGGTATCCTCGCGATTACGAGCTAACCTAATGTGCGACGCCACAACAACAACAGGTGTACGACTCGGATACCAAGAGCTTCCGGTACTTTGACAAATACCAAGGCCGCAAGCTCACGCCCGACAAGTTCATCGCTGGCATGCGCGCCTTCTTCTGCACCACCGACAACCTGCTGCGCACCTCGATCGTACGCCGCTTTCTCGACCGAATACGCGAGCTGTACGCGATACACAAGGCCGACCATCCCTATCGCATGTACTCGAGCTCGCTCCTGTTCGTCTACGAGGGCATGCCGCTTGACCACAATGCCAGCTCTGGGTCCTCCAACAACACCAACACCAACACCACCACCGACTCGGTCGACACGCCGATTTCGCCCTCCGTCGCCGCCTCTGCCTCTGCATCAACGTCGGGTGTAGCTGATACATCAGCAGAAAGTCGTCTCGAGGCCCCTCGCCATGACGAGCTCAATCACGACTGCCACGAGCACGTAGGCCAAGACGAAGACGGCGACCACATCGAGTTGCGCATGATCGACTTTGCGCATACGCACCGCCTCGAGTCCGGCCACGTTCAAGACGACGGATACCTGTTCGGCCTCTCGAACCTCATCGATACGCTAGAGACCATTCTCCAGCAAGACGAGCAACACTAGCTCGCTTGTCTACTACTACTACTGTTACTTGCTTACGCTCGCTCGCATCCTGCCCTCTCGTCGATTGGATTCTACTCGGTAATCGGTTTTGTTCATCACCGCGGCACCGTGGCCGCCAAGTCACCACCCTACCCGAGCAATGCTCTTGAGACACCAGAGCTACGGCACTACATTGAGAGAGAGAGAGAGAGACCATCGCGATGCTGCTGCTACTACTGCTTCTACGTGTATCATCATTATTTCCAGCATTGCTGTTGTGCATTGCTGAATTGTACTTATGATTTCATTCATTCATTCATTGATCATCCCACTCCACACCCGCATCACACACCAAACGAAATATACCCAAATAGTAGTTAGGTTAGTTAGCTTGTCAGTTTAGATTGATAGAGAGCACGAACGTTTGTAGTGATGATTATTGAGCCCACTTGTATCAGCATCATCGTCATTCCTTCCTTCTGTTGTATACTCGTACTTTATTTGCCTTGGAATCAGTCTCATTCACAACAGCCCATCCACTACATATATATGACATGATTTGATTGGTAGATAGATAGTTTACACTCTTGCGGTGCACCATCGCACTCAAGCCGTCATCTTCTGGAATACAAACACTGCAAACAACTCTGCGTGTGTGTGTGTGTGTGGGTGCCATTAGCATAGCTGTGCAATCTCCCGCTCGTTGTCAACATACCAATGTACTGCAACTCGATCGATTGGAGCTTTCCCTTGACATACTTGCCCAGGACATTGTGATAGGCCTTGTGGTTCTCGTCGAAAAAGTCTTTCAGGTTCGTGCAGTCTAGAATCTCGAGACCAAACTCGCGCGCAGTACTGAGCGCCGCCGAATGAGCTTCGTCACACGAGCCTATGCCTCCTCGCGCTCGCTGGCTTCACGACATACCGTAGGAACGTAGGGCAGTGGATCATAAAGTACGAGGAGCTCGCGGCCGTGTTGGGCACCTGCACGCGGAAGCTCGAACCAAAGGTCGAGAAGGTCGACGCGGAACCGAACTCGATCGTGAACAGCGGCGTCCTGAAGGCTTGCATCTTGGCCTTCTGTGCCTTCCACCAAATCGAACTGCTATCGTGCATGATGCTGTTGCCAGACGACGTCAACAACGACACGACCCTACCGAGTCAATACAGGCCTGACGTTGCCAATCGAGTTACATCAAGCTGTATCGCTCGCGCACTCCTTTCACTCACCCAAAGAAGAAGCCACCAGGTTTCAACAAGTGGCTCACGTTTTGAAGCAGGCTTCGGAGCGCCTCCTCGCTGGCAAACATCTTGTCGACCGCATTGAAGAACGCGACCAGATCGTAGGCAGCTGTGCATATAATGCCGCCGCCGACGCACCAGCGTATGAGACGCACGCCAGCGCATCACGTGCACACCACGAGAAGGTACATACTCGCTATCGGAGGCGCTGGAACGATGGCGCTCTTGAATGGTTCACCTTGCAGCCACGTGGTCTTGAGCGAGACTTCCCCTCGTGTCCGCTGCGAAATCGAGATCGATGGTCGGCAGCAAGCACCAACAACCAGCCGCGTGCGAACGAACCAGTCGCTCCTGAGCACGGCTCAGATGCTCGGCAGATGCCTCAACGCCAAGATACGACGTGACTCCAGCTCGACTCCATTTGCCTTTTTGCTCACATGTGTCGCACCGTCACTAATCGGCCACGCAATGCCAAGCATTCATTGACCTGGTGGCACACCATACCGACATCGGAACCGGCGCGACAACACAACTCGACCATCGAAACCTCGCTATCTGCACCATCAGGCGATCGTGTCTCAAGTAACGATGACACGACGTAATGTGCTAGGGTCTCACGCGCCCAGTAGTGCAGGCCAACATGATGCGCAACTGCCGAGGCCATTACGAGCAAACGAGAGCGCGCGAGTGAGCGAAGGACAAGAACACTACTGGCGCCTGCTGCTGCCTCGTTCATCTGCTTCGTTCTCGTGTTGCGTCACCACCTCCTCCTCACCGCCTCTCGCCACCTCCACCTCGTCTCTCCTCCTCGTCTCACCTCGCCCTCTCTCTCGCCTATTGCTAGTGAGTCTCAGAGATTTGATTTACTGTGAAACATGGAAGAGATCGGTCTCGCTGATCCTCGTGTATGTATCGTGGTAGAACACGAGCGCGCCTTGGCTCTTCTTGCTCTTCTTGCTGCACGTGGTTGGTGACTCACGATGAATGAGTTTGGTGGGTGCGTAGGCTACGTCGAACGATGGCGCGAGCTCGTCGTCGTCGTCTGGCGTCTCGGAGGAGGACCTCTACAAGCAGCTGAAGGAGAAGCAGCGGCTGCTCGAGTTCCTGTGCATCCAGGAGGAGTGCATCAAGAACGAGCAGAAGAACCTCAAGCGCGAGATCCTGCGTGCGCAGGAGGAGGTCAAGCGCATCCAGAGCGTGCCGCTCGTCATCGGCCAGTTCCTCGAGATGGTCGACAAGGACCACGCGATCGTCGACCCGACCAACGGCGGCCGCTACTTTGTGCGTGTGCTGTCGATCCTCGACCGCGAGGAGCTCAAGCCCTCGGCCTCGGTGGCGCTGCACCGCCGCGGCCACGATGTCGCGTCGCTGGTCGACATCCTGCCGCCCGAGGCCGACTCATCGATTCAGCTGCTGCAGGCCGGCGAGAAGCCCGACGTCAAGTACACGGACGTCGGCGGCCTCGACATTCAGAAGCAAGAGATCCGTGAGGCAGTCGAGCTGCCGCTCACGCACTTTGAGCTCTACAAACAGATTGGTATCGACCCGCCGCGTGGCGTGCTCATGTACGGTCCTCCAGGCACCGGCAAGACGTACGTCTCTCGATACTCGCTCTCTCTCTCTCGCGCGCGCGCCTGTTCTCTATCGCTATCACTCTCTCTCTCTCTCACTCACAACTACGCGCTCAATGTAGTATGCTCGCCAAAGCCGTCGCCAACAACACCAACGCGGCCTTCATCCGCGTGGTCGGCTCCGAGTTTGTGCAAAAGTACCTCGGAGAAGGCCCGCGCATGGTGCGCGACGTGTTCCGTCTCGCCAAGGAGAACGCACCCGCCATCGTATTCATCGACGAGATCGACGCCATCGCCACCAAGCGCTTCGACGCCCAGACGGGAGCCGATCGCGAGGTGCAGCGCATCTTGATGGAGCTGCTCACACAGATGGATGGCTTCGATCCTGCCGTCAACGTCAAGGTCATCATGGCCACCAATCGAGCCGACACGCTGGATCCTGCTCTGCTGCGTCCTGGTCGTCTCGACCGCAAGATCGAATTCCCGCTGCCCGACCGCCGTCAGAAGCGCCTCGTATTCCAGGTCATCACCTCCAAGATGAATCTCAGTGATGAGGTAGACCTCGAGGATTGTACGTCTCTCTCTCGCTCGCTCTTGCTCGCTCGTTGTGACAATCGGCTTGCCATTTCGATACTAATCCAACTATCCATCACAATCTCTCTCTCGCGCGTGTGTGTGTGTGCGTGATTCTTGTAGATGTATCTCGCCCAGACAAGATCAGCAATGCCACGATCGCCGCCATCTGCCAAGAAGCTGGCATGCAAGCCGTGCGCAAGAACCGCTACATCATCCTGCCCAAGGACTTTGAGAAGGGTTACAAGTCGCAAGTCAAGGATAGCGGTGACGAGTTCGGTTTCTACCACTAACAACGAACCTACCGCCACACAGCTGAGACCAACAAGTGCTAGCACCTATTCTCTCTCTCAATGTCACAAGCTCCTCTTCGCTCCAATCAATCACTTGAGAGAATGTCATGTGTATCGCACTGAGATATAACTATGATTCAATCATTCCCACGATGCCGCCCACGGTAGAGCGATTCGGCCGCCCACATGCCCGTTCGCAGCGCGCCTTCGACGGTCGCCGTACTGAGATAATCACCCGCCACTACGACACGAGGCTCGGAGCAAGTGGCTTGCTCGCCGTGGCGCCTGCGCCCATGTGTGCGAGCGTGCCGCCGTGCCTGTTTGTCGTGGCACTGTTGCACACGAGCGCTCATGCGATACCGCCCGACCGAGTGGATCGGAATGGCGTTGCGTCGTGCAGTGAGCTGCAGCAAGCTGGCGCGCTCGCGTACCGGCAGGCCGAGCTGCAGCGCTCGCACTTGGTCCCAGCAAGCGTCTGCCAGCTGCTCGCGGTCGTCGCCGTACACACGCATGGCCTCCTGGCTCCACTCATGCATCATGTACACGGAGAGCGCCTCTTTGCCAGCTGGCAGTGAATGCCGCTCGAGCTTGCTCGAGAGGAAGGCCATGGCCGCCACGGTGCGCTGGCCGTCGCCCACTTGGTACACTGACGTCACTCGCTCGTCGTGCAACTACACGACGCACAAGCCAATGCCAACATTCCAAAGCCACACGGATTAGCACCACTGCGCGGCTCGGAGACGTCTCGCAAGCACACAGTCGGTGGTTCTTCGAAGCGTACACGGCAATGTGCTACATCCTCGTGCTCGAGCAGGAACGTCGCGTGCACGTTGCTGGCATACTGCTGCGTCTCGAGAAACTCGCGCACATGGCGGTGCACGATCGATTCCGGCACCTCGGTCAAGAGACGCAGCGCCACGTCGGCCGTCGTTGCCAGGACCAACTCGTCGACGTGCGGCAGCTCACACTCTCGCTGCTGCTGCGTGCGAGTGTCGCGGAATCGCACGTGGAAGCTCCGTGCGCCAGTGTCGCTGTCGCTCGCTAGCGCCACGCTCGTGACGGCGCACTCGGTACGAACCGACACGTGTTGTGAGAGCAGGCTGGCGTCCACCAGCCATTGGCAGAGGTTATCCATGCCATCTCGCACGCAGTAGAACCTGCTGTTGGGAGCCGCGACGAGAAGCGCTCGTAGTAGTGCTCCTGTGCTCCAGTGAGTGAGTGAGCTCCACTGAGTCGAGGCAAGCTCCTCACGCACCGGATGCAGTCTCGCACGAAAAGTACCAGAACGACTCGACCGCCGGTCGTAGCACGTAGTGATAGACTCGCGAGCCGAAGCGCGAGAGCGCGAGCGTCGCCGCAGAGCTCTCGAGCGTGTCGTACGCGGCCAGCAACCTCGGATCGAAGAGCGACACGCGGAACGAGTCGAGCACCACCATACGTGCCGCCTCGACCACGAACCTCGCGCGATCAAGCATCGACAAGAACGGCAGTGCCACGACGTGCGCGAGCGAGTCGAGCGACACCAACGCCGTGCGGCCAGTCAGACTCGGCGGTGCTCGCTCGGCATCAATGTCCGCCTCCGCGTCCGTGCCAGTGTCAGGCGCTTTGTCGCAGCGCTTGAATAGAACGGCGCGTCGTTCGAGCTCGATCATGTGGTCCTCCTTGCCAAAGATGCGCACGTAGTTCCACAACAACGAGTAGAAGCTCGCGACGAAGCCGGCGCCCGTGTCGATCGGGAACGTGTGCGTGCGGTCGCATCGCGTGCGGCCGCCAACCAGCGCCTCGCATTCGATCAGCACGATCTCGCGCATCGATTGAGGATGGCCGTGCCGTTGTCGCTGCTGCTGCTCCTCTCGCTCGCGCAGAACCAGATGGAAGAGCGCCGCACAGCCAGCGGCTCCGCCGCCAACGATCACCGTGCGATGCACGCGTTGCGCGACGCGAGTGGGTGCAGCATCGCGTCGTCTCCTGCGCTTGCGACCGATGTTGCCGTCGTCGCCATTATCTTGAGCGTCGTCATCGTCATCGTTGGCAGATGGCAGCTCGGCGATGCAAGACGGCAGAGGCCTCACCGACGGCGCAAGCACGCGAGCCAGCATCGCCAGCGCCAAGCGCCCGACCGCGCGCGAGATCATCGCCATGTGCGCGACACCGATCGCCAGCGCGAGTGGCATCACCACCAGCATCACAGGCCATGAGACCAACCAAGCTGACGGCAGCGCCGTATCGAGCTCGGTGGCTAATGGTGTCATTCACGCGCGAGCAGCAGCAGCAGCACACGCGGCAACGACAACGACAACAAGATCCGCTGCGGTTGCTTCGTGCGAATGTAGCACCGTAGCTCTTGTGCGTGTGTGATTGTATTGGTCTGGTATTCGCTTTGCTTTGCTTGCACAATGAGGAGTATTATCGTTGTGCAAGGAAGGAAAGAAGGAAGGCTACCTGGCCTGTCTGCCTGCCAGCCGCGAGGCAGGCAGCGAGGGAGCGAGGCAGTGGCTCACTCGCTCTTGACAGCAGCCGCGACGTTGGTATTGATCACGCCAAAGATTCCGTCGAGCTCGGCACGCGAGGCCTGCGATGTCTTGGCGCTGAAGCCGTACGGCACCTCGAGCAGGCCCTCGTTGAGGCCCTTGAGCGTGCCGTCGGCGTACTCGTCGAGCGGCACGCCGAACGTGTGCTTGCCGGAGCCGCCGAGGTCCGTGTTGACAGCCGGCGGAATGATCTCGATCACGCGCACCGACGTTTCGCGGAGCTGGTGGCGCAGCGAGAGCGTGAACGAGTGCAGTGCGGCCTTGGTGGCGCAGTACACGGGCACCTGTCGGAGGTGAACGAAGCAATGGCAGAAGTAGTGGTCGTGATGGCGGTGATGGTCGTTAGTCACGGATAACGGTGGTAGCGAGGGGAGCGACACCGTACGCCAGCGATGGGCACGAACGAGAGACCCGACGTCACGTTGACGATGGCAGCTTGCGGACGCGTGCGCAGGAAGGGCGCGAACAGCTGCGCCAGGTGGATCGGCGCCTCGAGGTTGATGGCGAGCTCGCTCTGCGTCTCGGCCCACGACTCGTTGGCCAGCAGGTCGACGCGGCGCTGGATGCCGGCATTGTTGATGATGACGTCGAGGTTCGGGTGCGCGGTGGTCGCCCACTCGAACAGCGCCACACGCTGCTCGGCGCTCGACACGTCGGCGACGTGCGTGTGGATCGCCGGCAGGCGCTCCTTGATGCTCGCGAGCAGCTCGCCACGGCGGCCGAGGATGATCACCTCGTTGCCCTGAGCCAAGAGACGCTCAGCGAGCGCCAGACCGATGCCCGAAGAGGCGCCGGTGACGAGGATCGTACGGCCAGTGAAGAAGCTCATGATGACGATGGGTGAGGGGTCGAGGGGTGGTGAGGGGCAGGCGAGAGGGCGTGAGGGCGAGGCGGCGATGGAATGAAGGTGGCTCGCATTGCGTCGATCCGGGCATTTATCCGCTCGCAAGGAGGCTCGGTGGCCGAGGTCGCTGGCTGACTCACGCCGCGTCACGCAACCGCCACACGTTATTAACGCAACGCCACGCAACGCCGCGTCACTGCAACCCCAAATGACGCCGCCCAGGTTCACGAACGTGACACGACGCGAAGGAGGCCAAGGTGCCGCCGAGCCCGAGGTGCCGCTCGCTCGTCTATTCTCAGGCGCCGGAAATGTGATCGAGCGCGTGAGCAGGCCTCACGCGCAACAGCCACTCGCTCTCCTCCTCACTCTCCGTTGCTTCATCCTCATCGCCATCCGCATCACTGCTCGTGCACCGGCCATCTGGCCCTATGGCTGACCTCGAGCTCGGAGGAGGCGGAAGCGTGCTGGTGAATCGATCAACGCGCGCTGCTGCGGCGGCAGCGGCAGCGGCCGCTTCAGCGACACCGAGCTCGACGAGCACGAGCGTGTACCTAGACGGCAGCACGAGCTCGAGCTCGAGCGGCAAGCCTGACAATGTCGCCTCACGCGCCGTTGCTCGCTTGATGCGCTTCGGTGGTGGCGCATACTCGCACGACGACATCAACTACGGCGAGCTGCTGATCGTGCTGCTGGCCGTGCTGCTGTTCGGCATGGTCGGGCGGCCGTTTGACTACTCGCTGGCGCTCGCGCTCGCGTTCCTCGCCTTCGTGCTGCTGCATCCCGACAACGTGCTGCTGGCGCGCTACTGCGGCATGAGCGACGCGGCAGTGCTGCGCTGCCGCTCGTGGTCGCTGGTGATCGTGGCCTTCTGGAGCGTCCTGCACCTGGGCCGATACATGGAGCACTGGCGCGACATGGAGCTGCGCAAGGTCTCGTCCGCGTGGCCGGCGGCCTTCATCATGCCGGCGCTCGCCGCCACGGCCACCGCACACTGGCGCACGCACTGGAGCGTGCACGCCATCCACGGCTTCGTAGCGCTCTTCACCTTCTGGCACAGGTAGGTCAACGCAACCTCCGCGCTGAACTCATTGACTGATGGATGGATTGCATGGATGGATTGCACGATATAGCTGGCTCATGTACTTGGCACTCGTTCCTGCCGCGGTCGTCTACTCGTCGAACCACTTGGTGCTGCTTGCTGAGCGCCGATTCGAACGGCATCTCCATCAACGAGCGCCACCATCACCGCAGCCCGTGCTGCCGCCGTCGTCGTCGCTCGATGAGCACGAGCCAGCAGCACTCGGCACCTCATCGTCGTCGCCTCCGTCGTCGTCCTCACCCGCTGCAACGACAGAAGGAGCATCATCGAGCAGCACTAGCACTAGCAGCAGCAGCAGCAGCACCTCGACGTGTCGCTTCCAGACCTACAACACTCGCGAGGCCATGTTGTGCTGGCTCTGCGTCATGGCCTTGGGCTTCCCGCTGTTCGCTCTGCAAGCGCCGGCATTCCACCAACCGATGCCGAGCTCGACGCGCTTCTGGCGCGACTATCCAGGCACCCATGCCGCGCATCTGCCCAACAGCCGCGCGGTGCTGAACCACTGGCGGCCGCACACGGCGCGCAACTTCACCGTGGCGTACCTCGGCGACTCGGGCGCCGACACGCAGAGCGCTCAGATCCTCGGCTTCGCGGCGCGCAACTCGGACCTGCTCGTGCATCTCGGCGACTTTGACTACATCAACTCGCCTCTGCTGTGGGACCGCATGCTGCGCTTCAGCCTCGGCGGCGCGGGTGCCGGTCGCGTGCTGTGGACGCCCGGCAACCACGACCTCGAGTCGTGGAAGCTGCAGCTCTACGAGGACGTGTGGTTCCGCAACACCAACATGACCTACGTGGCCGACCACTGCGTCGGCCAGCCGATGCTGCGGTGGGTGTGCACCATGGGCGGCGTGGTGCACATTGGCGCCGCCGAGAACCTGCTGCGCATCGGCACCGAGCGCTCGCACTCGCGTTGGTTCGACCAGCAGCTCAAGCGCTACCTCACTGCGCCGTGGAAGGTGTGCGTGCTGCACGTGGTGCGCAGCCGCTTCGCGCCCGACGGCCGCACCAACCGCGTCAGCTGGGCGGTCTTCGACACGTGTCGCAAGCACGGCGCACTGATCGTTGTCGCGCACTCGCACTCGTACGCCCGAACGCTGACTCTCTCGGCCTTCTCACCCGCCGTGCTCCTATGGACCACCGGAGGCGAGACGCCCGAGCCCAACGGCATTGTGCTGTCGCGCCACCAACGCACCACCGGCCTCATCGTCTCGGGACTCGGCGGCGGGCCTCCGCGCATGGCCAAGAACGAGAGCAACGTGCCATTCTACTGGGGCGGCATCGGCTACGCCACCGAGAAGGACACGACCGACGGTGGGGCGCTGTTTTGTACCTACTCGTCGCTCGACAGCGCCAGCTGCGAGTTCCGTGTGCTCAACGGTACTGTCTTGGATAGCTTCCAACTCGTTACCGATCAATCGTGAAAGGCCTTCCATCCTTCATCATCGTAGTCATCGTCATCGTCATCGGCATCCTCATCGTCATCATTCGTTCGTGTAGAGTTGTAGCATATACCGGCCCTCATCGTTTTGTTGTTTTGCATCGTTTCCATCTTGTGCTTCTTGTCAATATATCTCAATCAAATCAATCAATCGAACCGAATCAGGCACCCGCAATACTACTGAGCAATCTTGATTGCTATCGTTGTTGACGATGTCAGTCAGAATGATTTCAACGACAGCAGCACTCTTTCTCTCTCTACTCTGATATCTAGCTATGTACACGAGCGCACTGTCGAGCACGCCCTCGAGCTCGAGAGCCTTACGCTCGCTTGCCGAACCACGTGTTGTTCTCCATGTACTGGCGATTGCGCTCGCGCTCCTCCTCGAGCAGCCGCCAGCCCTCCTCGTCGATAAAGTACTTTTCTCGTATCGCCTGTAGCGCCACGCGGCAGCGATCATCATCACATATTCGACGTCAGACGCGCGTCGCGCCACTGCGTACGCGCGAGCAACGTACGGCGGCCTTCTCGGCAAACGACGTGAGCACCGCCTCGCGGAACTGCTGTACTTCGAGCTCGTACACTCCGCGCTGGATCTCGAACTCCTTCTTGAGCTCGGCCTCTCGTGGTCCGCGACGCTCCTGCATGGTTGGCAGTGGGGCTCGCTGGCAGTGAGCACACTGCGCCTCAAGCGAACATCGGCGCCTCGTGGCGCGTACGTACATCGTACTTGGCCTCGTGCGGCAGAATCTCGTTCGCGTGCGCCTGTGCCTCGTGTACTGCAGGCAGCACGCATGAGGGCACAATCACTCGACGCGTCTCTCTCGTCGCATCGCATCACGTACCGAGGGCGGATACCGCAGCGAGATGCGTGTCGGCGAGCATGAAGCCGAAGATGCCATTGCTGTGCTTCATGGCCTGCACGAGCCCCGCCAGGCTCTCGGTGTCCTTGTCGTTGCGTCGCGTCTGCACACCCAACGAGCGAACGTTCGCTCAGACCAAGTCGATGGCGCTGTGTCACGATCACACGCACCTCGAACTCGCGCAGGAAGTAGTCGATCTCCTGGCCGAGCACAGCCGAGTGGTCAAAGTACTTCTCCTGCAGCGCCACGACCTCCTTGCCGACAAAGTCGCTCCTCGAGTCGGCGAGCGATTGGTACCACGAACTCATGGTTGCTTGAACGCGCGAGCAAGAGACGAATCAAGCGAGAGTGCGAGGTTGGAGCGCGCAGCAGCAACGAAGCGAATGGCGTCGTCGAGGTCGCGCTCGATGCTCCATCACTCGCTCGCTCGCTCGCCTGGCCGACCATCAGACCGACATGGAGGTTCTCGGTATCTCTCTCAGTATCATCACGGCCATCGCGGCGTTGCTCGTCGTGGCACTCTGGTTCGTGATCGTGTGGCAGTGGCGGCCGTTCCGCGCGCCGGCGGCCTTCCGCTTCACGGACGCACACGTGCTCATCACTGGCGGCTCGTCGGGCATCGGCAAGGCCGTCGCGCACCAATGCCTCGCCCGCGGCGCCAAGGTCTCGATCATTGCACGCACGCAGGCGCGGCTCGATGAGGCGCAACGCGAGCTCGAGCTGGCTCTCGAGGCGCGCCTCGGTGCCTCGGCTGCCGCCGGTCGCGTGCGCGCCTTCGCGGCCGACGTCACGGATTCCGAGCAGCTGGCGCTCGCGGTGCGCGAGGCCGTGGCGGCCTCGGGCGACGTCGACGCCGTCGTGTGCAGCGCCGGTGCCACGAGCCCCATGTACTTTGACGACCTGCCGATCGAGCAGTTCGAGTACCAGATGAGAGTCAACTACGTCGGCATCGTGCGCACGGTCAAGCTGCTGCTGCCGTCGATGAAGCAGCGCCGCAGCGGCCGCTTCGTGTTCGTGGCCTCGATGCTCGGGCACGTCGGCATGTTCGGCTACACGGCCTACGCGCCCACCAAGTTCGCTGTGCGAGGCTTCGCCGAGTCGCTCTATCCCGAGGTACGTCGCCTCGGCGTGCCACACGCTCACACTCACGCCCGTCGTCGCTGACGGACGCGTCGCGAGCGGCAGGTGCTGCCGTACAACATTCACGTCTCGGTCTCGTACCCGCCCGACACCGACACGCCCATGGTACGCTTGCTGTCTCTCTCTGCCCATCGTGCTGTCCATCGTGCTGCCCATCGCGCTGACACTCGCTGCCTCATCTCTAGTACGAAGAGGAGATGAAGCTCAAGCCGCTCGAGACCAAGAAGATGTCCGAGTCGAGCTCGGTCTTCTCGCCCGAGTACGTGGCGCGTGAGATTGTCGACGGCCTCCACCATCACCGCTTCACCATCACCCACGGCTTCGGTACGCTCGAGTGCGCTCGCTCACCATTCACCTGCCTCCTTCTCGCTCACGGATCGGGATCCTTGCTGTGCGTCGGGGCCATATTTGTGTGTGCAGACGGCAAGATCCTGGGCATCCTCGGCAGTGCGCTGCAGCCTCCGTCGGGTCTGCTCAACGTCCTGCTCGAGGTGCTGACGCTATCGCTGTTGCGATTCGTGTGGGTGTTCTTCATTCTCTCTGGCTGGTTCTCGATCGCCCTCGATCTCGCTCGCTCTCGAACTCTGGCCAACGCCACTACTTCAAGTTCTGCCGCATCGACTGCGACCGAGACCGATCCCATTCTCAGCGGATCGCGTAAATAGGCCACACGGTCCTCCTGTTGTGCAAGAAGGGTTGCGTTTTATTGCTGGATTGTGTGCTTGAGTGAGCGCTCGGAGTGCGAGCGAGCGAGCGAGCTTGAGGCGCAGCTTCGTGCTCTTAGTGGGCCGTCGAGGTGGTAGCAACCGGCTCGATGTGCGTCTCCTCGATCGGGAAGAACGAGCCCTCCTTGCCGTCGTACGTCATCACGAGGTAGCCGTCCACCATGCGACCGCTATACTTGGTGGCGTCCATGCCGAAGCCCTGGAACTTGATGGTGTTCTGGAAGACGGTCGCACGGCCGAGGTAGATCATCGTGTGCGGCTCCGAGACCTTGTTGACGTTCAAGGTTGCCGTAATGTGGCCGACGCCACGCTCGTCCATCTCGCTGCACCGAGTTGCCAGGCGCATGAGTCGCTCGATCCAACCACTGCTAAGGCGGCAGCTCGTACCTAGCGAGAGCAATCGCCGTCTGGTGCAAGCCTTCGATGGCCACGATGGCGGCCGCAACGACGTACTTGATGTTCGAGCCATCGAACAGCAGAATGTCGTGCTTCGACAGGAACTCAAAGTTCTCCTCGCCTACCGCCACGCACGCACGCACATAAGCAACGATCCTCGGATAAGGCGAGCGCTCTCTCTCTCTCTTTCTCTCTCTGGAACGAGAGCATACCAAGGTTGTGGCGCAATCGCTTGTGCACGGCGTTGTGCTCGTTGAAGCCAGTGAGCGTGGCGATGATGGCACCGCAAGCTCCACGGTCCTCACGCCACGGCGACTCCTTGGTTCGGCCCCAAATGACGGCCGTCGGCGTGTCCAAGCGGCCGACGTGGCTCTGCAGGTCAATGTTGACCGACACGAACGAGTACGGATTGCCGCGGTAGAGCTTGCGGCGAATCACGGGGTCCATCTGGTGCGCCACCGTCACATGCGCCAACTGCTCGCGCGTCGGTGAGTACCACTGTGCACATTCTGGCTACCGCTGCTGCTGTCCCCGGGAAGAGGACGTACGATGCGGCCGTTGTCGGTGCCTCCGCCAGCCGGAGTGAATCGCTCGACCTTGACGTCGCCGAACTCGCTGAGGTTCGCGAAGCGCGACGCCACGAGGCGGTCATACACTGGAACCGTCGCGGCTTGTACGCGGTCACCGCAGTTGGTGTGCGCCTGCGTCACGATCACCGACGGCAGCGAGAAGTCGGCTCCGGCTGCCGAAATATCTCCCGTGTCGGACGACGCTGCGACCGACGAGAGCTGCAACTCGTCGCGCACCATCTGCATGCCGTTGAGGATGCAGTAGCGGTCCGAGATGATCTCCTGCAGGAAGATGTGGTGC
>Ga0209930_1002439_pt1 | contig 22068 bp, 15 predicted proteins | sample ThiBiot_500_biof_2_FD_183948 | JGI IMG/M metagenome (GOLD analysis project Ga0209930, IMG submission 183948) | Wastewater bioreactor microbial communities from Cape Town, South Africa - Thiocy_cont_500_biof (SPAdes) | ecosystem: Engineered > Bioreactor > Thiocyanate-remediating >... | reverse complement strand
GAATAGAAAGATTAACATGTGTAGAAAGAATGTAATAGTATGTGAGTCAATCACTGAACTGATCTAACTTCAATTGAACTGAAAGTTCGATTGACTCTAGGTATTTATACCTAGAGAGAGAAGAGAGCGAACATCTTGCACATATAAATCTAACAAAGAATTCATGAGAAAGGTAATGGAAATGAGATCATATAACGATAAGTCAATCTATTGCTTCAGATTTAAACAATGTAACACGATTAGCATTACAAATCTCGGTGAACGATGAACGACGTCAACTGTTCGACTGAGGCACACCATGTGTGAACGTCTTTGTTTGTTCTTTTCCGCTTCATTAATTTTACTCGTTCTGTTGTCGCCAGGTGTGAATGAACTTCTCTCTATCATTGAGTGTTTCTTTTCTTTCTTCATTAATTCATTCTGTCTCATTGATCATCTTCTTAATTCTTTGATTTGTTTGTTCTTGGCACACTAGTTTTTATGTATCATTATTTTCAAGTCGTGGCTTTCGTCAGCAGATTTTATATTCATTAAAAATAAAACGAGATCCATTCATCAACATGAAATTAATGAATCAATGCTTTGATTGCTTATTAAAAACCTTCTTGTTTTTCCCCCCGTGTTTAAATGTCATTTGTTCATATTGTCTATGACAATGATCCCAACATATTTTTACATCACGTTTTTTTTTTGCTTTTCAACTATTTGAGAACTAGTTATTGTTCAGTAAACCGTTAATAAAATTACAGTCTATTTCGGAGATGGATTGAACTTTGCAGTAGCAAATAATATCAGTGACATTCGCTGAGTAATCGTTACTTTTAAAGTCATAGATTTTTCTTATCAGTTGAGATGATATCTATCGAAGAGAGTTGTCATATTCTTTTACATCATGTTTCTTCAACAAACGCGTATTTCATCATCTGTAAGCAATTTTGAAAATTTGCCTAATGAATTAATCTATGTTCTATTTGATTATTTGTATTATCATGAAATTCTTGATGCATTCGATCAACTTAATTCTCGTTTTGTATGTCTATTAGAAACCTATCGAAATTATCATTTGAATTTGGTTTTACAAAAGAATAAATATGAAAAACGTCTTCATTCAAGTCAAATTAAGTCGTTGACAACGTTTGTAACTTATTACATGCGAATTAACAACGATTATTTCGATGCTTATTTGCATCCAATTGATGAACTTCACAATCGTCTCGAATGTTTGTCTGTTTGTAAGATGGGAGGTGGTAATCTGTATTTTCTAATTGAAATTCTACCCAAATTCAAACAATTAAAAGCTCTTTCAATCGATTATAATACTGACATTGACGATCGTCCTTTTAGAACCGCTGAAATACGACAAATAGTCCTGTTTCAAATATACACATTGAAATGTTTACGTTGGAAAGGAACGAATTGGTTATTTGTTTATCTTCATAAGTCTGAAACTACCGAACAACAATCATCAATTGAATATTTTCAATTTGAATATGCTAATCTATCTGACATAATCTGGTTGAATGGCCATTGTCAACAATTAAAATCATGCAGCGTTTCAGTATCTCAATCCGATGCTGAAATTACCAATGAACTACTTTCATCTAAATCATTTCATCAATTGATTCATTTGAAAATCAATAATGTCACTTCAATAAATGACATTCGTTTAGTATTCGAATGTTTAACACAGTTAACTTCATTGAAACATTTAGAAATACATGGTAAATGTGAAATTGAACATGATATGATCAATGGATATAATTTACAAAATTTGATTCAAACATATTGTCCACAATTAAAAAGTCTGAAATTCTATTTTTGTTCGACAGTTCAATGGGAACAAACACAACCTAGAACACTTATTCGAACATTTATGAATGATTTTTGGTTAATCGAAAAGAAATGGCTCGTCACTTGCGCTTACCAAAAATCGTTAGATATCGTTTATATTTACACGATACCTAATTGTATTCAACGGAAATTTTTATTTCAAAAATCATGGGAAGAAATTTCGACATCAACTACAGCGAGCAATGTTGAAGATTTAGAAGTGTATGAATTTGATCTATCGAATAGAATTCATGAATCAGTTATGTCATCTCATTATCTAACTATTAACAAGTTCCATGAACTTTATCTTCATATATTCTTTGATCGATTAAATCGCATTTATTCTCTATCAACAATTAAACAAGTCGAGTATGAAGTTCCAGTTCGATGGCAATTATTATCTTGGACCAAAAACTATTATCAAAATTGTTCAACAATGAAAGTCAACTATGATAATTTATTACCGATCAGTCGAATGGATCGATTTTTTATGCGAAGTTGTTTTCAAAGAATCAAATCGTTAGAAATTCAATGCAAGCAAAACAAAACTCTTCATAGAAAAGAAGTCGAACATCTATGTTCAATGTTTCCCAATGTTGAAGAATTAAGAATGGAAACAGCTGTTGTCATATTGGACTTATTTATTCTTGTTAGACATTTCGAACATTTGACTTACTTATGGGTTAGACACAACATGCGTCAGGAGTGCGTAGGGCTCGAATCGAGTTTAGCACATGCAAGAAAGAGTCAATTTAAAAATCAGCAACTCTCTTGTGAACCCCATCGAAGGCATTTCGTATTTTTTATTAGAAATGATTTTGAAGGAGAAAATTCAAATAAATGAAGGCGATTGATTGAAGATTTGATTTAAAATCACTTGTAACTGCATCAATTAGCTTATCCACAAGGTCATATTATTATCGGTGGAAATGGAAGAGAAAGTGCAGCAAATCAATTGAGTGTTGCATTAGTAGTATATTTAGATGATGAAAATAAATTTAATTGGAAAGAAAAGAGGTTATTTCTTAGTCATTTCATTTACTTTTCTCAATATTTGGGTTTTTTTTCGAAATTTCTTGTCATTGTGTAACATATGAATCACGATTAGATTGACAGAAGATATGCGTATACAAATCCCTTTCGATTTAAGCCTTTGCTTGACAAAAAGGAAACGCAAATATGTCAATAGAAATTTTACCCAATGAAGTACTTATTGAATGTTTCGAGTATCTTGATGGAATGGATATTTACTATGCATTCGATCAATTAAACTCTCATTTTCAAGAACTTATTCGCAGTCTTCCATTGTACGTGAATTTTCAAAATGTTGAAAAACGAAAATTTGATCAATTCTGTGCAATTATTTCAACAAATTCACGTGTCAAAGAACAGATTTATTCATTACAATTATCAAATAAAAGTCTTTGTCAAATTCATTTATTTCTTTCATATTTTCCAATGAAACAATTTTCTAATCTTCGATCATTGAGTTTGGTAAATGCAACAGAAAATGACCTAGTAAAGTTTACATCCGACATAACAACATTTACTCGATTGTCATCTTTTCGTTTGATCGATTGTCAAAAACCAATAGAAAATAACTTCTTTTTCGTACCAACATTACACCTACAAAAATTAACAGTTCCGAATCTATTTCGACATCATCAATTACTTTGGAATATCTCATCGATTACAAGTTTAACAATGACTTACTGTTGTCCAGTTGATTTTCATGAAATTTTAAACCAAGCACATGCGTTAGAATATTTAAATATTTATTTTATTCATTGTAATTATTTCAACCAGGAATACGTCGGAGAAACAACACAAGTCATTCATCTGAAAGAATTAGTTATAAGTCAATTTGGGTCCTGTCTCGGTGAACTATTAGTGATGTTAGAACGTGTGTCAAACTTAACACGTTTAACAATTGATGTACATCAAGAGAATGCGACTTTCAAGGCAAATCATTGGCAAGAATTAATTACATCTTCATTACCGTTGTTGAAGAATTTCAATTTTCGTTTTCACTTTGATGATTATGATTCAATTAATCCATCCAACGCTTATAAAGATTGGAAGCAATTCCAAACAGATTATTGGGAAATAGAAAATCATTGGTTCACAGAATATTCGTCAGATGATTATCATGAGGAAATCTACACGATACCATACCCATTTGATACATATGGTTTCTGTGGAAAGCAATCAAAACGGATCTGTCGAGCAACAAATGGCGAACATTCTTTTGACAATATTACAGATCTTATTATTTATTTCGATGAGTTTATCTATGATAAATATCCATACTATTTTCCTCACGTTACATCGTTGTCACTTGATAAACAGAGCTGGAAACATGTCGGTATTTCTTTCACCAACAAACATATAGAAACATTAAAGACAATGATCAATTTCAACGAGATAAAACACTTGTGCTTTACAGACATTTGTACGATGAAAACACCATTGATATTACTGAATATGCTCAGACAAATGCCGAATCTCTTCTCACTAGCAATAGACGATCCAGATCAAATCATTCCGTTACTTAATAATGACGAGCTATGCGAATATTTAAACAAAATGATCAAGAGATTGGATATTGCAGCCTCTTATATGGCTACTAAAACTTATAGTTATACAAGCGGTTTGTATAGATTTCATCGTCTGAATTATGCAGAAAATGTAATTGATAATTTGTATGTAACAAACAAATTCTGGGAAACATTTTCGAATATTGAATATGTAAAACATGCTACTCGTGATCAAGATTCGATTGTATTTTTAATGCAACGTTTTCCCAAATTACTTCGCATGCAAATCTGGCTAATCAAATGCTCATTGAATTCTGTAATAGCTTATCTCAAAGAAAAAGCCAGTAAATTAAATATACAGATAGCTACGAATGTAGATTATTCGGGTGGAGAACTGTCAATATTATCAATATGGTTAATACGAAATTCTTAATTTGAAAAAATATCAATAGCGCAAAAATTTTTGTATTCGATTATTTAACCAATCGGCAACGTACATGTTCAATTGATTGTCTAATCTCATCGAAGCAGGTTGATATAGCAAAGTAGCATTGCTTCCACTTTGACCTGTAACACCGGCTATGGTCGCACCATTTAATTCATTAGCCAAAAATAACTGTATTCGATTATTCGGATAATCAGCTACATACATATTTCCCATTGGGTCAAGTGTAACATCAGACGGGTCATTAAGTGTAGTTGCCGTTGCTCCTTGTACTCCGAGAGTTCCTGCTAATTGTGTCCAATTACTCTCTCCAAAACGCCATCGAACAACATTTTCACCTAATGAATTAGCTATAATCACACTATTTGTTACTAAATCAAGATGGAATCCCCAACTACGATTTAATCGTGCATAAGTATCTCCACAAATATCTCCACCTGCTACTTGCACACCTGAAGTAGCATTGGGTAAATAACGCATAACTCGACAATTGTATGAATCTCCTATGTACAATATACCAGTGTTCGAATCACGTTGTAAACCATGTGGCGACCATAACGTATTATTTTCTCTTATAGGTGTACCATTTCCGGCAACAACTTGACCGACCATACTTCCTCGAGCCCAAAATACTACTCTATGATTGTTATGATCTGATACATAAATATTTTCATTATCGTCAACGATGATACCAAGAGAGTGTGAGAACAAATTCAAACCACTGCCAGAAATTCCATTGGCACTACCAGCTACTGTTACACCTATTTTCGATCCTTTGAGAAACTTTTGAACTCTATTATTACCACGATCTGTGACATATAAGTTATCTTGCCAGTCTAATGCAAGATTCCATGGACGATATAATTGATCTGGACCCGTTCCCGATGAACTTGCATTGCCTGCAACAGTAATTCCAGTTTTATTCCATTTCAGTACAGCTATTCGATCTAAAATAAGATGCATCTTATTTCGAATTATATACGTTTTGTTTTTCTGAAACCTGTTGGCTTCGGTTTAATAAATAAAATTAGAAGGATAACTGCAACAATACTAGTAGCCATCAAAAGGAAACCAATTGATAGAGATATTGCTTTGCATTTTCTAGAATATCTGCATAGATGAATTTGTCGAATACATGTTCCATTATCAAATTTTAAAAAAAACTATGCTACTTTTTCTTTTTCTTCAACTGACGATGATGATTTTGTACTACAGCTGTGTCACTCAAACAACTCGAAACTTCGATAGATAGTTGTTTCTTAAATAATAACCATATTTTGATCTATAATGATCTCGAGTACAATTTTCTCTTACTGATGCCAATGATTGAGCATGAAACGATTTGCTTTTTATTGATGACTGTTTCTTACGTGAATATTGTTTGCTACCGTCAAGTCTATTTCTCGAACGAATGGTGACATGAATAGTTTTCGTTGAACGATTTGAATTGCGTGTTCGATTCAGTCTTCGTTGCTTTCTCATTTTGTTGTATGAAAGAAAAGACACAAGAAATTCGTTCTGTCTAGACGCACGAGTAAGTCTTCAAAGATACAAGTGAATACATGATGTGGCTTTTTATTTTTATTTCTTTTTGATGAATTCAAATTTGTGAACGCACTGACGCCATGAATCAAGAACGTAAAGATTGTTATCTTTATCGAATGCTAAATCTATTGGATATGCTAAGCGTCTGACTTTTGTTCGATAATGATATTCAGCGATCACAATTTCACCTTCGATTGATCCATTAAACCAACGTATCACTCGACCATTTCCCCTATCTGCGACATAAATAGTTCCTAATTTATCAGCAAAGATTCCTGAAGGACCTAGGAATTGTCTCAGACTACCTCCAAATCCCTGATCACCAGCAACAACTAGCCCTTCTGTTGCACCTTTCAACCATTTCATTACACGATTATTTTCCAGATCGGATACATAAATAGATTCATTGTCATCGACAAAAATGTAATGCGCGAGAAATAACTGATTGAGATGATCACGAACAACTGTTGTTCCTTGTTTTTCTCCTCTTTTCCATCGTCGGACCTTTCCATTATCAAGGACATAGAGATCACCCATCTTATTCATTGCTAAGCCACGACACATAATATCCGAGATAATTATTTCACCACGTTGACCATTTTGTCGAGGCCAACGAACAATGCGTGTGTTCCGATAATCCGCGATGATTAATGCATCATTGTAATAATCAATGATAACATCAACTGGATGATTCAATTGATCATTTCGATCTCCTTGCCCATTTCCACCAGCAACAATTCGACCTTTCTTGGCACCTATCTGCCATGCGACAATACGATCATTGTCTGTATCAGTTATATAGATAGTCTGATTATCAATATCAAAATCCATTCCAGAAGGATTGTTAAGTTGATCTAATTGTAGACCTTTACCATTTCCTCCAGCAACGATACTTGAAGATTGATTCCATTGTAGATCGATGTGAGGATAAAATAATGTGTCTAAAAAACAATAACAAATTAGCAGTCTATTCATGTGATTCAATATTCGCATTAAGTCATTACTTTTTAATAATAGTACGATACCGAATCCTATTGAATAACCAGTGATTCCCGAAATAGTGAATACTAGATAATGTATGCATTTGAAATTTGATGGTCTCGAAGCTTGTTGTTCAGTTGGAATATTTACATATTCATTTCGATTGGATCTATTTTGTTCGCTCGCTTGCATCTGTCTCATTTAATCTGCAAATATTTCATCATTAGACTCAACGGCAAGAGAAAAAATGGCCTTTTATTTTGTTCCGTTCTGCATTCCAATGGATACTGATATGAGAGAGGGAAAGAATGTCGATGTTATAAACGTGTTTTTATCCTTGCATATTTTTTTAATCTTTTGAATAGATCTGAATTAACATATCAACTTTTCATTTCAAAAATAATAATAATAGTGAAAAAACTAGTTTCACTTAGATTTTCTTGAATTCGGATACCATTTTTTCTCTCTTTGAAATATTAATACAGAATTGAAAAAACATGGAATAGACATATCATCAGCATTTGTCCAATTTCTTGCTGTTGGATCGTACAGTTCAGCACTACTAAAAGTATTATACGAATTACGCATTCCACCAGCAACTAGTACTTTTGTTTTCATTTCAATCAATCAATCATGAGAATGAGGTCTCAAAATTCAACATCATCAATTCGCCCTAAAATACGGCGCATGTCTCAATATGAATTACAGAAATTATTTCCAAATAAAAGAAAATGGAAGCGAATTTCTCCGACTATATCTTTACCGATTCATGTTCGAATATTGATTTTGTTACAAGCTATAATGTATGAAAAAAAGAAAATTTTTCTTAATTTCATAGGACTCGATGAATCGAACAAGTCGAAAATCATCTTCATTCAAACTAAACTTAAAAGGTCAATTCAACGAAGTGACAAAAATCAAGCATACAAAAACTATATTTGGAAGGTAATCATCTTCTTAAATTTTCTACTTTTACTCTTCTTCTTTGATAGCAAACGAATATTTCATCGGTTATGTCTGATTGTAACCGGTATAATCTCGGCGATTTTATTAGCAACACTAATCACATCAATGGTCCTTTTCTGTATGTATATTTCGTATTCATTTTCTTTTTCTCTTTCATATATTTAACTAGCAATTAAAACAACAACAACGACGACGACTACTCAAACAAGTATAGTTAGATAGTTTTTCCCGTTGAAAGAAATTCTTTCTGTTAAATTTTAGCTGCAACATCAAGTACTAGTGTCACAACGACAACTAGTACAAGTATGTCGTTTTATATAATTCCTATTGAGATTCTTTCTTTTTTTGTAGCATCAACAACTCAAAATCCACTGTTAGCATCATTTAATCACAATGCTGCTGGTACTGGTTCATGGAAGTATCGTAGTTACTCGTATTATGCATCTAAAACAGGTTCAGTAACACTAAAATTTACTTTTATGACAAGTGCTAATTATATTTGGTATCTCGATGATGTATCCGTACAAGATTCAACATCAACAGAAAAACTAGTAAATAGTAATTTCGAAGGAAGTCCATCGCTTACTGGCTGGTCAACAGGTTCGACTATTTTGTGTTCATTATCGTCTGGTATATCAACAACTAGAAGTCATTCAACAAGTAAATCATTCTATGATTATTGTGACTATGTGAGTAATTGGATTTATCAATCGTTTACTGTTACCGATGGCGAAATCTATAATGTTAGTTTTTGGTTTTATTTGGACAAAGTTGCATCATTGTTACTTATTGAAACTATAGATGTTGATATAACCATTACTTAATCATTCGACGGAATCTCGGTAAAAAAATAAAATATATGAATTAGTGACAAAGATAAACTAATAACTATTCGTTCTTATTTAAAAAAAGAAACAAAATCTACTTTTTCATTCGCATTTAACAAGAGTGGCATCTCATCAAATGGATTTTGAATGCGAGAAAATTGTTTTTTTACTGAATTAAAGATGAGTTTATGTCTGCATATTTCCGTGCTCTTTGAAATTCTTCTTCAATATTATTCTGAGTAAATAGTCTTTTCGTCGAAGTAACTAGAAGATCAGTTTTGAAACAACTAAAACCGACGAATAATTCCAAAATATCCTCTTGCCAATCATGATTATCATTGTTGTTGTTGTGCAATAGATTGTTCATATGTGAAAATCGTTGATTTAATTCGACCATAGTTATAGCATTCATTTCAACTAAACGTCGCAATACTTGTAAACAACTATTACATTGATCTCCTTGCGATAGTTTAAGATCAATAACTGCGAACAATTTGTCAATCACATCTCGATCATATACGTTTTTCAAATTTTCCAATTTCAGTGATATTTCACCGTATTCATCATCTTTAAACCATTGAAGCATATCAATAAATTCATCGGTAAGCGTATCAAAGCAACTATACAATCGTATCAATGATTTCCTGTCTTTTTCGATGTTTTGAAAGCGAAAATAGAGTTCGCTTTTGAACTCATCTTCGTCGAAAAATCTTTTTTGAATAGCATCACGAAATTTATTCACGTTTCGATCAATAATTTGTACGGCTATGTTCAGATAATTCGGTTCAGGATCAGAAAGATAATTGCTATTGTCTTTACTACGCAAATAATTGTACAATTCTTCTACAAAAGAATCCATTTCTAAATGATCTAACATGGCCCATCTATCGTAGATATGAAATAAAGTTTGTTGCAATACTACATGACTTTTCTTGATAGGATTTATATTCCATTTATCTGTGAACCAATTTATAATCGTTTCAAATTTGACATTGGTATGCTCAGTAAATATTAAACAGAATCCTGCTCGAATAGAAATAATCTCTGATAATGAAGTTTCAAAGAGAATTGTAAGGATAGTTTTGATTTCATTTGAAATCTTGAAAATTAATTCTAATTTCAGTAATTTCGAAAGATAATTACCATGGGCTAGTAGGCAATTTGCTAGTATATCTTCTGAATATGTATTCCACGAGTAAATCAGTTTCTCCAAACTAATCATTGTACTTTCTTGTATAAAGATATTGTCTTCATTTGTTTCTGGATGAAAAAATATTGAACTAAGAGCATTCATAATCGTCTTTTGAATTTGAGGAAATTGACGATCAAGAAGTAACTCGAAAATGAATTCATATAATTCAATAGGAAATTTCGTTTTGCTTGGATACCATATAGAACTTTCAATAATCCATTTGATGACAACAGCAACAGAGTTGATTTTGTCAATTCGTATTTCTTCATCAATTAATGTTCGAATATGATTGTTTAGATAGATCAATAAATCTGTTGAATATACGCGAATCATCGATAGAAATGGTTGATTCTGTTCGAAATTGAGAATTAATTCTAAAGTTTCCTTGCGACTAATCCATGAACAAATCTTTGAAGAAAAACAAGCGTTCGATTGTAATTTAATCAGTATTTGTCGGAGAATGGTGAGATCGACAACTGATGAACTGATAGTACTCGTTAGAATCGGTGCCAAACGAAGTTTTTTGTCGATGTCAAACATTTCGTGAATGATTTCCATTAGATTCGAACTGTTTGAACCCTCACTAATCAATTGTAATGCAGCATAGTATGCGAAAAATCGTAATTGCTTATTCAATCGATAATCTAACCATTTCTGCATTTCGAGAAGAGCGTTTCTTTCAATCAATTGACAATTGTATAAGCCATCAATAATCTGTTGAATCTCGTTTGCATCCCAATTTTGCAAATACGTCGTAATTTGCATTGCTAATTTCGATGTCATGATCGTTTTGGGTATCGGTAAAACATGATGTTGTTGTTGATTGTCTCTTGAATAGATCTTGAGAATTTGAGCATCAAAAGCTAATTCAGCTAAATACATAGTTGAGAGAAGACACGTACTTGATGTTGTAGTTGTGAGATAATGATGGAGTATCGTTGAATTAAAGTGAAGTAGATCAGACAAATTCATCTGTTGTTCAGAAAAGTTCGATAGATAATTGGAAAGATCGGAGTTGTCTAGTTGTTGTAATGCAATATATGCTGCTTGCTGCTCTTGGGATTGTGAATTGTTTATGGATTCGTTTAATTTTTGGCCAATTATATGAGCCATGTTTTGAAAAGATGTGGGAAAGAATTCGTATGCTGAATAACAACGAACAAACAGAAGAGTCGATGTCAACAATGAAAGATCGGACAATTGTGATTCCAAAAGATTTATCATTTCCCATCGTAAATAATCTCGTTGTTCTTCATGAAAGATCATCGGATCTTTCATGTCGAAAATCATACTTAATGCAACAGTGCGTAGAATTCGATCGGATATATTCGTTAGAGTAAAACATATTTCTTTACTTTCATCAAGATCGATACTCATTTTTCTTGGTATTGTTGAGTATTTACGAGAATAATATCGATATCGAACTTGAAAAATTCGTGCAAGAGAAATCGATGCGGCGAAAAGTCGCACATCTTTCTCGTGATTTTGTAGCGTCGCTTTTGAATCACGAATACGCTGCCGTTCGATTTCGATAAGTAGTTTCACACTTTTTGGTTGATTTTTAAATGAATCAAACAACTTATGTTTATTCATTGCTTTCCGAAAAGCTTCTCGATCAGTATTTCGTAGCTTATCACTCGTAAAGATTTCACGTTTAAGTGCAAGAGCATAATTTTCCAGCATGTATTCTTTTAACATCGATTGTAACGTTGGTAAGGCAAGATCAAGATTGAAATCATCCTTATCAGCAACTTCCAAACACAGCAAACATTCGGACAAGAGTATAACTGGTAGGAATGAAGCTGGAGTGACAATCATACAGTGATATAATGGTTGTAGAGATTGTGGAAGAAAAGGAAGTGCACAGACGATTTTATCTGATGGTAAAGGCAGTAAATGAATTTGTTTAGCTATGTTTTCAAGTTCGTTTTTGCCAATAAAATGTAAGAAGTCCGGTTGGCAATGAAAATATCGATCGATACGATTTGGAGAAGAGAAACCCTCAATACTACGTCGATTTGATACATGCCACAAGTCGAGTTTTTTCCATGCACATGCACAGGCTATTGATAATGGCAGAGATTGTGATCTCACTATCGGATCCAATGTTGAGATTATGGAAGAGACGTCAAGCGTTCGATTAATAGTTATCGGACTCGGATTGCATAATTCCTTTAAATAGAACCATGTTTGCTTGAGCTTTTCCAATGCTATTGGTAATGCTTGATATGTAGCATATTTTCGATAGATGAACAGTTGTGAAACTCCTCGTAAACAGATCAAAGCAATTAAAGTGTCAACAATAGCAGGGGAGCTCTCGGTCGGTGAAGTGTTTTTAAGGACATTTTCATATTGTTCAATAAGTATTTGTACTTTAATTAGATGAGAATCTTTGATGTTAATTAAATATTCAATAATTGGCTCTATGATTGAAGTTTGACGAAACATATGTTTCAGTGAAAAGTTCATGTTAATTACATCTTTACTGTTTTCAATTACATATATTCCACCACATACGGCAATAATTACCGAAAGTATCAACGGATGCATATTGCATATGATTAAATTTTGATTAAAAATTTGTTCAGTTTCATCATCGAATATTGGTACTCTTCGTAAAATTTGATCGCGAAGAAATTCTGTCGACGGATTTCTCTGATGAAAAGAACACAATTGTCGGTAAATTACCGATGGTATTTGTTTTCGAACGGTAATACTTGTGTCATTATACGTTGCATTTTTCAATGGAAAACATCGGCAAAATTGCAGAAGAGATCGATCGTCTTTCAAATACAATTCCATCCATTCAATGATAAGATTGTCCGGCAATTTCGATAAATTCGATATAAAATATGTACTTCGAATAATATCCGATGGATGATTCAGTAAATTGTTGAGTGCTAGAAAAATAATTGACGTTGAAGGTAATTGAAATGCATCTTTGATACCATCAATGAAAAGAAATATTCCGAATGGAATCACATAATCTTCGATTTGTGTAACAAGAAAATGACAGAATCGATCGTATTGATCGCGTGACCATTTCCAACTGATCCAGCCAAAAGCCAAAAGAAGCGACTCACGAAAACGAGAATTGACTGTAAACGAAAGTATACGTTTTGCAATTTGAATTACATCAGAACCTTCGACAAGACTTTGTGCAACGAAATATTCTTGAAATGATAAATGTTGAAAACCAAATACTTGTAAACCTTTCTCGCTGGCAATGGCTGTATTGGAATCGAGTAAAAATAGAATTTGCTTCGCATACTGCTGCAATTGTTCACGATTATTGAAGATTTGTTGTCGTTGTAAACTTATACAACATAAACGATGTATATCAAAAGCATCAATGAGTCCTGATGATGATTTTAAATGAAGATAACTGGCGAGATCAATAAGAAATATTTTTACAAGCTTTTCTGAAATATTTGGTTGTTGTCTATTCCAAATACGTAATGCAGTTTGAACTGCACGATCGTACACTTCGACACGAGTTTTCGGATGAAATTCAGTCATCGATTGAAAAATACATAGACATATTAATGATAACAAAGCCGAGTTTGATCTTAATAGTTCTGAACAATTTTCGAAAATTGCTTCATCAAACGATATTTTCAATGTTTTTTGACTCAAGAAAATCTTCTCCAGACTTGTGCTCACTGATTGCAACCAATTATTCACAAATTTATTTGCCTCTTCATGATTCATTAGTGCCAACGTATAGTGTTGTACATAGGAACTATTGAGTGGACGAAACTGATAACCGACAATTCGACTTGTGACGATAATCTGATTCCCACCCGGTTGGTTCGGTGATTGTGTTTCAATGATCTCGCCATAGAACATTCTATCATCAAATGCCGAGATAAAATCAGGTGCTCGAACATATTCATCGATGAATTTTTCAACTAGATCTACCATATCAGCTCGCTGTCCAACATCAGAAATTTCATCAAGTCCATCGAGTAAAATCAATGTACGACCATGACATATCATTTCTTTCAAAATGTGACTATCTTCAACATGACAATAAGATTTGGCAAACCAAGTATGTTCACCAATATAATCGAACAATGTTTTTGTTGGATGTTGATTTAACCATTCGGCAAATTCACCGATTCGAACTAGAATAGGAATACGAACTGGAAGACAAATGCCATCTTTCAAAGTCACTTCTTTACGATGGCGACGAGCTGCTTTAGCAAAAACATAAGTCAACCATCGGAGGAGAGTCGTTTTTGCGCTGCCTGGATCACCAAGAATGACGATCCATCGATGACATTCGAGTATTTCCTCGATCGTTTCGATTTCATCGCTACTTTCCATATCGATTTGTTGGGATGGTAAAAAACTATCAGGATCATCGTTCGTGAACGATTCAGAATTCAAACTATTGAATGATCGATAAGACCAACGAATAGGAATTTTAATAGATTTCAATTTTTCTTGCATTTCTTGTCGATTTGCATACGTAGATGAACCAATTTTGCCGAGTAAATCATCAATATCGTCGATCAGACCATGTATCTCTATTGTTGAATGAAATGAAATACATTTCTGAAGATATTCATCCAAAAAATTTCTTTCATGTCTATCGAGTAATACGTTGAAATTGTTTCGTTCGACTTGTAATTCTCGTTGTTCCAAGTCCTTTTCGATATTGATCTTTCTGAAAAGATTTTTTCGGTTACCATCATTCGATTTTTCTAATAAACAAAGAAGATCATTACGTAATCTCTGCCAAAAATCTGTCGACAATGAATCATTATAGTCCATTAATCGTTTCAAATATCGACAGAATAATCGAACTTGATCCGTCTCTGATGAATCGAATTCAATGAGACGATTAAGAAGATCACATGTATCGATTAATCGAGTCTTCGTATTGACAGTAAAGATATCCCATTGTGGCATGGTTTCCAATATTTGATTAATGGAATCGGTGGCACGACGAATTACATCATTCATTTGAAATAATTATAATAGAAAAATATGCGAGCGCAAATATTAGTCTTCTTTGTTGATAGAAAAAGAAAATAAATATAGTTAATGGCGCACGTGGTAGTGTGCAATAAAACTGATAAGCCCACTAGTATTCAAATGGCTAACAACACGTGCAACCATACATTCATAAATATATAATTTGTTTATTGACTCTGGTCGATTGTTAAGTAAAAAGTTTCATGATTTATGTTCAATAGAAACAAAATATTTAATAATCGTGTTTGATTTAGAGTGGTACTCATGAGAGAATATTTTGAGTGATGAATGAATTTTAATTAATTCATTATAAGTGAGACTATTATGCGTTTCTAATGAAGCAAATTCTGTTGAGAGAAAGATGAGCTAAACTATCGATTGATGATTAAATATTTTATTTGCGGAAGATCAAAAAAAAACGAATGTAGAAGCATCATTAAGAAAACTAATTGACAGTATTAAGTATAATTGAAAGCATATGCAAATATAAAAGCAAAGCAGAAAAAATTATGTCAAACTATTGTTTTATTTGTTAAAGATTTTGCTGGTGCGTTGATATAAACAAATCGTTGAATATGAGGTTTTTTGCGTTTGTTTGCTTGTCGTTTTCGTCGCAGATATTCACGATCTTCAGCAACTGGATCAATACCAAAACAATACTTCAGTATATCCATTACGATAATACACATAGCAAAAATAAACATGAGAAAAATTGCAAGTGAAGCAATGACTTTCGAATAGATTCGATGACGAATAATCTTCTTAGAAATAAAGTCAGTGTTGACCAGAATAACTTTCACTAAGACATTGACATGTATAATTATGCTCGAGTGATCAACAGACTCCTTTGTTTTTGCAGGGATTATTGATGCAATAGTTGATCTTGATTGCACAATTGGGGCCTTGCCAACCTTGACGGCATGTAGCTAAGAAAAAATAGTTTCAAAAACAGTAAATACCATTATTTAAGCATTTTGGTAACTTACGAGTTCGATAGTTATTTTTACACTGTGTACCATTGAAACCAGACTGACAAGAGCATTTATAACTATGGTTATCGTTTGTACAGTTTCCATGATTACCGCAAGGTTGAAGCATCGAACAGAGATCTTCAAGCACGTTACAGTTCTTGCCTATATATCCTGGTTTTGTGCAAGATAATGGTGTAGTGTATTTTGTTGTTGATGATGAGGAGGGTGTAACAGTTGAAGTTGTTGGTGTTGTAGCGGTTGATGGTGTAGTAGTTGAAGCTGATGACAATGTTGTTGATGATGAAGAGGATGTAACAGTTGAAGTTGTTGATGTTGTAGTAGTTGAAGTTGATGACAATGTTGTTGTTGTAGCTATAAATAAAGCGCTACAATTTTTCAAGCAATAACTTTTTTTCTCAAAAGATACAATGTTTGATTCTGAGTTAGTATACTGGAGAATAATATCGAATTAATAACAGTATTTTTAGTAACTTTAAGCGATCTACATCTACTCGATGAAATTTACAACAGAACATACATGAATGTTAGTTGATTTTCGAAAAGAAAACGATCTATTTCTTTGTCGTAAAAATATGATGTTATGCATGAACACAGTTTCTTTCGACTAATATAACTCTACTGATGTTACTCATTTCATATTCTTTAAGAGAGCGATGTTTTAATCAGTGTTTTTTGAAGAATTGTACCATTATTTATAATATAGCCACACAGTTGATAACAGCGAAGGATCGTAATGTAAATGAGCAGTTTTTAAAAATAAAGCGTCAGTGGAAAGAAGCTAACTATTATTTGAAATTTAGATTTGCTTACATTGAAGACATGATGCAATCGGTTGATTGGCACAGACTCGTAGTTCAATATCATCAATAGCTGCATCATTTCCATTTTTCCCTCCAATTTCTGTGATCATCAGCAATGTAACGGAATCGCTTGTGGAATTAAATAACAAAGTATGTTTAGACCAAGTCAACTCATCAAAATCCGGTATTTCATCGGTGTTGTTTTGAGCAATTTTATGGGTGTCATTTTTAGTAGATCGAACTTCAAACCGAATATTGGGTTTTGGTGCTTTCGACGATTTTGTTACCACATTCACTAAATAGGCAGAAAATTCGTAACATATTCCAGTACATAAACCATTAATATTCATTCTGAATAGTTCGCTATATTGTTCTCCCACATTGATAAAATACATATATCCACCAGTATCATTCTTTGTATGGTCAAGACTTCCAAAGTGAAAAACTGAGATAATATTAGGAATGCTATTTACAAAGGCAAACATTCCATTGTCTTTCGGAGATGAACTTTTTCTATGTCTAGTGTTGGTGAAGTTGAAATGTTCTGGGTTTTTATTGGAGTATTGTTCGGTGCCATTGCCGAATGTAATTAAGAATACCGATTTTCCACTAACTGTATCATTGATCGGGGGTGACCCATTGCACTCTATAAAAAACGCAAAACATTATAACTTTTTGTAAAGAATATTCACTAACAAGAGGAAACGAGAGTTTTTAATCCGATCATGCGACAGAATTGGATCGAACTGTTTCTCAATGCTTAAATTGAATGATATAGTTCACCCAAAAGTTTTATCCATGATTATACTTGAATTTCAAAAGTAAATATTTGTAAAGCACTATGTGTACATGGAATCACAAATAAAATGGGAATTTGGCAACAGTGAAAGAATTTCAGAATACTGTTATCAGCAATGAATACGATTTTTTTTATGACAGTGTGAGGGATTATTTTCAAGCATTACCTGATATCCTACTGGACATAAGCAAAAAATTGTTCGGGTAATGCAAAGAAAAAGAAAATCTATTATATATAACTATATATTCACCATAAAACATGTAAATGTTAATATGCAAATCGTGACTTTCTCTTTATCATGTACGTCTATCCGTTGATTATATATGATCACGATCTGTTAAGCAAAAAAACTGATACTTTTCAACATATTCGCTTGCAATCAGAAAAATATCTTCAATAGAACTTTCAAAACAATTTATTTGCAGATTTAGTTAATTTACATCAAATGCATCAATATATTGTTTTTTTTGTTAAATAATAGAATAGAAAAAAAACATAAATATTGAATTAATGCATTTGATTAATTCTGATTTGTTGATGATGACCGTCGATTTAACTGAATCATATGATAATATTTTTGACACAGAATAAAAACAATTAAAAACAATGCTATTAAACCGGCGAGTATGAAAAAATAAATAAAATAATGTGGAATATAGTTCGATTCTGTTGGACACTAAAATAAATGAAAAATATTATAGAAAAACACAAGGAATATTTTCATCTGGTAGAATTACTAGAAAACGTAGATCATCTGTACTGTTACGTAAGGCAATCGAATATCCAGCAACAGTATACGATCCTATGGCTCTTGAGAGATAGTGAAGTGCCATAAACAGAGTTTGACCAGAACGTGGTGCAAACTCGAAAACGAATTGTAAACTTGCTAATGAACCGAAAAATTGAGCTAGACCAGTAGTTATATATTGTGGAACTTGAGCAAGAGAAGTTAAGTCCGAATACGTTTGATCTAAAAAAGACATCATTGCATACACAAAACGTTTTTAATAAGATAATTTTACTTCCAGGACATTCTTTCTGACGGACTATCTCTACTGTTCCAGCTGTGATCATCGTTATTATAGCAAAACACATACAAATAATAAGCTTTTTCGATATTCCCAATACTCGATTTCCTATGAGAGAATAGTTATAGACAAGCATTTTGAGAATGACACCAGCAGCTGTAAAATAAAAAAATTTATTTGCATAGAAATTTTTTCCATCAGAAGTCATTTTACCTAAACCTACTATTGGTAAGATAAAAAGCATCATGTTATATGCTACGTCAGAATATGGTTGACTTGCAATTGCCATTGTGAACAGTTGTGTTTGAAAAGCTTGAAAGACCTCAAGAGAAAATTTTAAAATGTTGCAAATATTCGAAATTATAATTTTGCTTTTCGTACTTGTGCGTATGTGATTCTTAATGGTAGTGTAAAAATTAAAATGAGAATTGCATTTCGAAATAATTTGACATCATCAACAATACGGTCAAGAAAGTTGCCATTATTTTCCACTTTAGCATAATCGAGAAAAGTCAATGTTTGTTGGTTTTCTCGTGCTAATTCTTCTACTTGGTCATGAGTTTCATTTGCAGGAACATTCAATATGTTCATTGAAGAACTACGTGTTTGCTTCCTCTGATTACGATGTCGAGTCCGTCTGTCTTGTAACCACGTATGAAATGCATTTCGATACACTGGAATGATATTAACTAAAACCGAATCATACGGTCGATCATATATAAAATAACGTCGACCAGCAAGAAATAATAGAGCACAAATGAAAAGCATACAAATTGAAATTGCATGCAATGTTGGATAAAGCCGGGGACCGTCTGGTATAAATGTAACTATGACTAAGTCGATGAATCCAACTATGTTTAAAGTAATGAGAAGTTTATCAACATATTCTGCAGCCATGTCTGTGTTTTTTACTTGCTCAAATCCAAATACCATCAGATTAATTCTCATTACACCAGCACCGAATGCTCTGCCGATTAATAAAATAGTCAGTTCAGAGAAAAAATTTAAATCGAAATCAATACGTGAGAACAATTGATCCAAAAATAGCTGATATACATGTTGGATCACCTCGAGCAGTCTTATTCTCATATATTGTTTCATTACGAAAACACAACAATGTTTTACCGTTGACAACCAATGCAAAGAATATAAATCCAAGAAAGTAAAATGGAAAACCTATATAACAGAATATATTGCAAATATTTAGCGCTATCCTATGCAGAATATATATCACCAATGATCATGGTTTTCATTCTGCCTAATTTTCCATCACTTATACAGGCAAAAATAAGCATTGTTAAAAAATATGTTCCTATTGAAAAGAGAATATTTACATTGTATTAAGCAATATGTATTTCACTAAATTCACCGTCAAATGTATATCCTGCATTGGAAACATATGGACCAGTCCAGTTAAGAGTTTCATTGTAGTGCAATGAACCTACTACATTATTTGTTAATATTTCATATGCCACATTTTCTAATAAAATGCAAAAAAGAACGATATTCAATGCTAATCGTTTGTGAGATGCTGAGCGAGTATCTCGATTTTCTAGATTGATATTGTCGCTAAAATTTTGTGACGTCGATTCGCCATCACTTGATACATCCATTAAATAATAACAAAATAGTAGAAGTCTACAGGAGAACAAAACTGTAATCAGTAATAAAAAGATATATGTGAATGAAAGCAAACACTTGCATTTCTACAAAGCACAGATAAGAAATTACATGCAAACTATAGAATTGTTATCATTTTTTTTGGTAGCAAAGCTTTTATTTGTATAATCAACATTTCATGTGCACGAGTATACGGAGAGAGAAAAGAACTGAAGAAGAAAAAGAAAAAAGTTAAAACAGGATAAAAGGACTGATACACATGAACTGTCGAATAAAAGCCGACGAAAAGAGAATAACAGTTGGACCCATGACGTCACGTCTTATGTCCATGTAAGATTTTAGATTACTATTTGTCTATTGGTTTTGATTCTCATACTCAGGTGATGTCGTTGTAATTCGGCAGCTGTTGTTGTTTTATTCTTTTCTTCATCTATAATCGAGATCAAGAGAGAGAAAAATCTTCGTCAGCTAAGTGGCTGTTTCGCGACCTCTTGTGTACACGTGTGAGAAACAGAATATGTTGGGCTGTATATGACCGCGTATGTGTTACCTCGACGTATATTACGAAGAGAAACGAGCAAACATTTAGCTGATTCGAATTTCTTATTCCGATAAACCATTTTTCGTATGTATTCCGCTGGCCTATCGATGATCTTGTTTCACGATGTTAATCTTAAGATAGAAGTGTGGTGATTTCTTCAGGTTCCATGTAAGATGTGTTGTAACTGATTACGCAGTGTGATGTCGTTGTTTGTCGTTGCAGTTTGAATTGCCTTTTGAAGAATTTCGACTGCATATTCCTTGATCTTTGGGAGTTGGCTGGTCGTGCGTATATATTTTGTTGATGTGTAGATGGGTAGACCGAGTGCTGCTCTGATTGCTTTGTTTTGGCAGATTTGTAGTCGGTCCCATACTTTTTGATCAGCCGTCGACAGAACTGGGAAGCCATAGACTATTATTGTGCGCACTAATGATTTGTAGATGTTGATCATTGTCTTGTTGTTGGGTTCGTACGCTGATCTCGCTAGATATTGAAGAAGTCCGATTCGTGGAGCAATCTTCTTTTCTATGTGTTCGAGATGTGTACGCCACTTTAATCGTTTGTCGATGATAATACCCAAGTATCGTGTGTGTTCCAGAGGCTTGATAGTGGTGTTTTCAACTTTAACTATCACTGGATTCTTGTACTTTTTCCTTGGGTGGAGACTGAAATGAATCAGCTCTGTTTTTGTTGGTTGAAGTTTGAGTTTCCAAGACTTGCACCAACTTTCGAATGCATCTATGGATTGTTGTAGTCTGGCCGTTAAATTTTTAAGTGTGTGACCAGATGTCCATAGTGCGGTATCATCGGCGAATAGTCCGTGTTCTGTATGAGGTGGTATATCGTTCATGGAGTCTGCCGTGTATAAGATGTATAACAGTGGTGATAACGGAGATCCTTGTGGAGTACCACTCATCAGGTTGAACGGACGCGATAGCACATTTTCTATTTCTATGGCTGCTGTTCGGTTGTGTAAAAACGA
>Ga0209930_1002438_pt1 | contig 22068 bp, 18 predicted proteins | sample ThiBiot_500_biof_2_FD_183948 | JGI IMG/M metagenome (GOLD analysis project Ga0209930, IMG submission 183948) | Wastewater bioreactor microbial communities from Cape Town, South Africa - Thiocy_cont_500_biof (SPAdes) | ecosystem: Engineered > Bioreactor > Thiocyanate-remediating >... | reverse complement strand
CAACGTGCCGCTGGCGGTCTGGATCCTCGAAGGCTTCATCTCTGGCGTGCCACGCGAGATCGACGAGACGGCCTTCCTCGACGGCTACTCCTTCCCGCGCTTCTTCGTGAAGATCCTGATGCCCCTGATCGCCAGCGGCATTGGCGTCGCCGCCTTCTTCTGCTTCATGTTCTCCTGGGTCGAGCTCCTGCTCGCCCGCACGCTCACTTCGGTGAATGCCAAGCCGATCGCCGCCGTCATGACCCGCACCGTGTCGGCCGCCGGCATGGACTGGGGCGTGCTAGCGGCGGCCGGGACCCTCACCATCCTGCCCGGCGCGGTGGTGATCTGGTACGTGCGCAACTATATCGCGCGCGGCTTCGCGCTCGGCCGGGTGTGAGGAGCCGCCATGGAAAGCCCCTTCGACTGGATGGCCTGGACGCCGGCGACCGCCTGTTTCTTCGGTGTCGTCGCTCTTCTTCTCGCCACCATGACCTGGTTCGCCCTGGCCCGGCCGGAGGTCGAGCGCGTCGGCGTTCTGGGATTTCCCACGACCCGTGGCGACAGGCTGTTCCTGTCGCTGGTGGTCGCGGCGATCACCCATCTCGTCTGGATCGGACTGTTCGGCGTCCAGACGATCGCCACCTTGCCCATAGGGGATGGTTTCGACGTGTCGAGCCTATGGCTCGCCACGGCTCTCTCGTTGGCCCTGGCTTTTATCCTGTTCCGTATCGTCTAGGCCGACGCAACCAAGAAGATCCGAACTGCGCGGACGTCATTGCAGCCTGTCGTTCCTGAGGAGGAAACCATGAGACGCATGACAGTCAAGGTCCGTCCGTCGACGATGGCCAGTGCGCTTGCGATGGCGGCGTGCCTGGGCGTGTTCTACAGCCCGGCGCATGCCGACGAAGCCGCGGCGCGGCGATGGATCGACGCCGAGTTCCAGCCTTCGACGCTCTCCAAGGAAGAGCAGATGAAGGAGATGCAGTGGTTCATCAATGCCGCGAAGCCGTTCGCCGGCATGGAGATCAACATCGTCTCCGAAACCATCACCACCCACGAGTACGAATCGAAGGTGCTGGCCAAGGCCTTCGCGGAGATCACCGGAATCAAGCTTAAGCACGACATCATCCAGGAGGGTGACGTCGTCGAGAAGATCCAGACCCAGATGCAGTCGGGTCGGAACATCTACGACGGCTGGATCAACGACTCCGATCTGGTCGGCACGCATTTCCGCTACAACCAGACGATCGCGTTGAGCGACTGGATGACCGGCGAAGGCAAGGACGTGACTTCGCCGACGCTCGACGTCAACGACTTCATCGGCAAGTCCTTCGGCACGGCGCCGAATGGAAAACTCTACCAGCTGCCCGACCAGCAGTTCGCGAACCTCTACTGGTTCCGCTACGACTGGTTCACCAATCCCGACTATAAGGCCAAGTTCAAGGCCAAGTACGGCTACGAGCTCGGCGTGCCGGTGAACTGGTCGGCCTACGAGGACATCGCCGACTTCTTCACCAACGACGTCAAGGAGATCAACGGCGTCAAGGTCTATGGCCACATGGACTACGGCAAGAAGGACCCGTCGCTGGGCTGGCGCTTCACCGACGCCTGGCTGTCGATGGCGGGCAACGGCGACAAGGGCATCCCCAACGGCCTGCCGGTCGACGAGTGGGGCATCCGCATGGAGGGCTGCCGGCCGGTCGGCTCCTCGGTCGAGCGCGGCGGTGACACCAATGGCCCAGCCGCCGTCTACTCGATCGTCAAGTATGTCGACTGGCTGAACAAGTACGCCCCGCCCAATGCCCGCGGCATGACCTTCTCCGAGGCGGGCCCGGTGCCGGCGCAGGGTGCGGTCGCCCAGCAGATCTTCTGGTACACCGCCTTCACCGCCGACATGGTGAAGCCCGGCCTGCCGGTGATGAACGACGACGGCACGCCCAAGTGGCGAATGGCCCCGTCGCCCAAGGGCGCCTACTGGAAGGACGGCATGAAGCTCGGCTATCAGGACGCAGGATCGCTCACCCTGCTGAAGTCGACGCCGCTCGCCCGGCGCAAGGCGGCCTGGCTCTACATGCAGTTCATCGTCTCCAAGACGACGTCGTTGAAGAAGAGCCATGTCGGCCTGACCTTCGTTCGGGAAAGCGACATCTGGGACAAGAGCTTCACCGAACGGGCGCCCAAGCTCGGCGGCCTGATCGAGTTCTACCGCTCGCCGGCGCGCGTGCAGTGGACGCCCACCGGCAACAATGTGCCGGATTACCCCAAGCTTGCGCAGCTCTGGTGGCAGAACATCGGTGATGCCTCCTCCGGCGCCAAGACGCCGCAGCAGGCGATGGACGCGCTGGCGGCCGCGCAGGACTCGGTGCTCGAGCGTCTCGAGAAATCGGGCGTCCAGGGCGCCTGCGGTCCCAAGCTCAATCCCAAGCAAACGGCCGAGTTCTGGTTCGCCAAGGCCGAAAAGGACGGCACCATTGCGCCCCAGCGCAAGCTCGCCAACGAGAAGCCCAAGGGCGAAACCATCGACTACGACACCTTGATCAAGTCGTGGCCGGCGACACCGCCGAAGCGGTAGGGCGAATGTGACGTGCCATCCCGAACGAAGTGAGGGACCTTTACTGGTCGGTAAAGGTCCTTCGCTGGCGCTCGGGATGACAAATCCTTCTTCACCCCGGCATCGGCACGGTGAGGCCGACCTTGACGCGGTCCATGGCGACGAAGGTGCGGAAGCGCTTGACGTTGTTGTTGCCGAAGAAGAGGCGCCGCGTCACGGCCTCGTAGTCGGCCATGGTCGGCACCAGCATCACCAGGACGAAATCGGCATCGCCGGTGACGTAGTAGCACTGCTGCACCTCGGGCGCGGCGGTGAACTCCCGCTTGGCCGCATCGATCAGGTCGGCGCGCTCACTCTCCATCTCGACCTCGACGAAGATGGTGATGGGGTGGCCCACCTTCGCAGGGTCGAGCAAGGCGACGTTGGCGCGGATCACGCCCGCCTCTTCCAGCCGCTTGATGCGGCGCTGGACCGCCGGCGCCGACAGGTTGACGGCCTCGCCGACCACCCGCTGCGGCGTCGTATTGTCCTTCTGCAGGACCGCCAGGATGGCGAGGTCGAAACTGTCGAGCGTCATGTATGGATGTGAATCCAACGAACCAAACTTGCAAGATAAGGGGCTAAATACAGCGCATTGCTCGCCGGTGAAGCAATATATTTGCGCTCCTTGCTGTCATTTTCGAAGGGCACTGCATGTTTTTGCTCAATCGTCATCCGGATCGTGGCCAGCCGCTCGATCCTGCTGATGCCGCGGCCCTGGGCGAAGCCGCCGCCCTCGAAATCCAGCATTTCCTGGCCCATCGCGCCCACCACGCGGCGACGCCGCTCCTCCACCTGCCGGCCCTGGCCGCCGAGCTCGGCCTCGGCGCCCTATATATAAAGGACGAAGGCCAGCGCCTCGGCCTCGGCAGCTTCAAGGCGCTGGGCGGCGCCTATGCCGTCATCCGGCTGGTCCTGGAAGAGGCCACTCGCAAGCTTGACCGGTCGGTCGACGTCACCCACCTGCACGCCCCCGACGTCGCCGCGGTTGCCGCCGGCATGACCTTCGCCTGCGCCACCGACGGCAATCACGGCCGCTCGGTCGCCCAGGGCGCCCAGCTCGTCGGCGCCCGCGCGGTGATCTTCGTCCATGGCGGCGTCAGCGCCGGCCGCATCGAGGCGATCGCCCGCTTCGGCGCCGAGATCGTCCGGGTCGCCGGCACCTACGACGATTCGGTGGCGGAAGCCGCGCGCGTCGCCGAGGACAAGGGCTGGACCATTGTCTCCGACACCTCCTGGCCGGGCTACGAGCGCATTCCGCTGCTGGTCATGCAGGGCTACACCGCAATCGTGCACGAGGCGCTGCAGCAGCTCGCCGAGCCCCCAACCGCCGGGCCGCCGACGCATGTCTTCGTCCAGGCGGGCGTCGGCGGCGTGGCCGCCGCCATCGCCGCACACCTTTCCCTGAAGTTCGCCGACAAGCGCCCGCGCTTCGTGGTGGTCGAGCCGGCGCGCGCCGCCTGCCTCTACGAGACGGCCAAGGCGGGCCAGCCGGTGAAGGTGGCGCACGGCGCGCCGACGGTGATGGCGATGCTCGAATGCTACGAGCCCTCGCAGGTCGCCTGGCGCGTGCTGGCGCGCACCGCCGATGCCTTCATGACCGTCGAGGACGAGGAGGCCGTGGCCGCCATGAACCGGCTCGCCCGTCCTCTCGCGCAGGATCCCGTGATCGTCGGCGGCGAGAGCGGTGTGGCAGGCCTCGCCGGCCTGGTCCACGCCGCTACCACGCCTGAGATCGGCGCGAAGCTTGCTCTCGACAGCGCGTCGCGGGTCCTCGTCGTCAACACCGAGGGTGCGACCGATCCCGCTCGCTACGCCGAGCTGGTCGGCCTCGACCCCGCTACGCTTCAACGTTCAGCATCCCTCTAATCTCGACAATGCGGGCAGCATGACCATGAAGATCAATCTCAACGCCGACATCGGCGAAGGCTTCGGCGCCTACGACATCGGCAACGATGCCGACCTGATGACCGTGATCCGCTCGGCCAGTGTCGCTTGCGGCTTCCATGCCGGCGACGCCAACACCATGCACAAGCTGGTGACGCTCGCCAAGGAGTGCGATGTGAGCCTCGGCGTCCATCCCGGCTTCAACGATCTCTGGGGCTTCGGGCGCCGCAAGATCGACATGGATCCCAAGGATCTCGAGCTGATGGTCGCCTACCAGATCGGCGCGCTGCAGGCGATGGCGCGCTATGCCGGCCTGCCGGTGACGCACCTGAAGCCGCACGGCGCGCTGAACAACATGGCCGCCGTGCGCGAGGATTACGCGCTGGCGATCGGCCGGGCGATCCAGGTGGTCGATCCCGACATCATCTATGTGGCGCTGACCGGCTCGCAGATGGAGAAGGCCGGCCGCGCGCTCGGTCTGAGGGTGGCCCGCGAAGGCTTCGCCGACCGCGCCTACGACGACGACGGCAACCTCGCCTCGCGGTCGATTCCCGGCACCGTCTACAAGGACCCGGAAAAGGCGCTGGCGCAATGCCTCAGCATGGTGAAGGACGGCTGCCTCACCTCGCGTGACGGCAAGCGCGTCGAGGTTGGCGTCGAGACGATCTGCGTCCACGGCGACGAGCCGACCGCGGTGGCGCTGGCCCGCCACGTGCGCAAGGGACTCGAAGCCGCCGGCTGCCGTATCGTCACCATCCCGGAAATGTTGAGCTGATGATGATCGCCCAGACCTCGACCACCATGTCCCGCCTGTTTGGCGCCCTCGCCCTGCTCCTCGCCGCGACAGTGACGACGACGGCCCTCGCCCAATCTTCCGACAAGTATCCCGACAAGCCCATCACCATCACCGTGGGCTTTGCGCCCGGCGGCACCAGCGACGTCGCCGCACGTATCCTGGCGGAGCGGCTCAGCCAGTCGCTGAAGACGACGGTGCTGGTCGACAACAAGCCGGGCGCAGCGGGATCGATCGCCGCCACGGCCACCGCACGGGCGACGCCGGACGGCTACAAGATCATGCTGTCCGATCCCGGCGCATTCGCCATCAACCCGATCGCGATGCCGCAGAACGCGCGCTACGATCCGCTGAGCGACTTCACGCCGATCGCGCTGGTCGGCCAGTCGCCGCTGGTGCTGGTCGTTCCCTCGAACCGCCCCTTCACGACCGCCAAGGCGCTGAACGACCACCTGAAGGCGAACGCCAGTACCGCCAACTATGCCTCCTCGGGCAGTGCCGGCATCAGCCAGTTCGGCGCCGAGGTTTACCTCAAGCGTGCCGGCGACCTCTCGGCCCTGCATGTGCCCTATCGCGGTGGCGCACCGATGATGGAGGCACTGGCCAAGGGCGAGACCGATTTCGGCGTGGCCGTGCTCGCCTCGGCCATGACCATGATCGAAGCAGGCCAAGTGCGGCCGCTGGCACTGGCTGCGCCCAGCGCCACGCCGGCCGTTGCCAAGGTGCCGCTGCTCGAGCAGCTCGGCCTGCCCGGCGCCACCATGACCTCCTGGGTGATCATGATCGGGCCACGCGGGATGCCGCCGGAGATCGTCGATCGCCTGAACAAGGCGATCAACGACGCGATCGCCGATCCCGTCGTGCAGGAGCGGCTGCTGAAAGCCGGTATCGAAACCTACAAGCCCGCGACGCCAGCCGAAACCGGCAGCTATCTCAAGCAGGAGGTCGAACGCTACAAGGCCTACCAGAGCGAGCTCGGCGACCGGCTGACGAAGTGAGGCGTCTCTTCATTTCCGCTCGCCGCGGCACGCCCGCGCTTGGTCCCTCAGCCGGCCGTAATCCGGCATGAACTGGCCGACGACGATGCCGTCGCGGCCGAGTTTCTTGCGGATCTCGTCCATTTCGTCGGCGGCCGCCTCCTGCTGCTGATGGCTGTAGGCGACCTCACGCGGACAGGCGGCCGGCGGGCTAGAAGTTGCCGTCGCGCAGGCGCCGATCGACAGCATCGGGAGTGCGAGGACCGCGAGCGTCCGCGTCATTGATCGTCTCCTGTCTCTCTATGGTCTTGGCGTTCTGGTCGGCACGTTCGGCGTCGCGGCCGGCCTGGCGCAGCGCGCCAGTGAGATAGACCGCGACGCCGGTGAGCACGACGGCGACGATGCCGGCGATCAGCCACTTGGCGATCGGTCGGGCGAGGAAGGCCATCATGGCGCCAACCCCTTCCCCCCTTCGAACATCACCCGCTCGGCAGTGCGGCGTTCCACCAGGCCGGGCAGCACGCCTGTCGCGCCCCGGTTCCAGCGATCGAACTGGGCGGCGGCGCCCACGGTATTGCCAGCATTCAGCAGCCGCAGCAGGGTCGAGTTGCCGAACTGCGTCTGGCCGACGTTGTAGACGAAGCTCGCCAGGGCATCGTACTGGCCCTGGGTCAGCGGCACCTCGACCCGGCGCTCGATGCAGGCGGTGGCGTACTTGATATCCTGGCGCAGCCAGGCCTCGGCCTGCTCGGCCGTGCAAACATCTCCGCGCCTGACGCCGGCGGTGTGGCCGTAGCCGATCGTCCAGGGCTCGCCGGTCGCGGGATTGCCGGGATCGGGATAGGCGCGAAGCTCGAGCCCTTCGTAGTGCTTGATCAAGGCGATGCCGGCGTCGCTCACGGCGAGGTCGGCAGTCCTCTTTGCCGGGACGGGCACGGCGGCCTTCATTTGCGCATCGCCGCGAGGGCAGCTTCCACGACCTTCTCGACGCCCTCGAGCGCATCGGCCAGCCGGTTGTCGCTTTCGATCTTGCGGATCGTGACGTCGAGCATCTGCGCAGCACAGGCCCTCACCTCGGCAAGATGGGCCTCCTTGGCCTCGTGCAGCGACCGCCAGAGGTAGACGACAGCGACACCCAACGCGAGCGTGACGCTGCCCACGATTCCGAACTGCGCCCAGGGGGCAATGATCGCTCCGGTAGGATCCATGGCTTCTTCCTTCTCAGGGCTCGCGGCGTCTCGCGACGCTGCAGGTTGCTACTCCATGACCGACAGGCTTTGTGCCGCACGTCTCTTCAAAGCATTGAGATACATGGCCCGAACACGCCTTTGTTCGTCCGCAAGGTTTCGTTCTGGCTCGTCCGACGGGGGTGAGCCACTGACGACGATCCGGATCCTTCGATCGAAGGCCGGCTCTGATAGACGCACCCGCTCGGCAACGCTGTGTACAGTCTCGCGTGCCCGCTCTCGGCCTCGTCCGTCGATGCGAGGTGACATCAGCGGAAAACCATCCTCCATCACCGACCGTCGCATCTCTGGCGTGATGTCGATGCCATGCACTGGGATCCGCCTCCCGTTTCTGTTCTCGATCCAGGAGTCGGCGACTTCAGCGCCAAACCTCCGGCCAAGCTTGCGAACGACATTGGGCAGCATGTCATCGTAGAAAGCGAACATATCTTCGCCACCGATGAGGCGTCCGTCCCCAGGGATGACGCTGGCCCCCTCATATTTTTCCGAGTCCATACCCTCCTCTCTAGAGATGCGCTCGGCGAGATCTCTGCCATACATGCGAGAAAGCTTGGCTATGCGGTCGGGTGGCTCCACCACCCTCGGCTCCAGTATGATGAAGCCTCTGCGATCGAACGCGACAGTGTGGATCCCTCCATCGACGTCACTCCAGTGGTGGATCTCACCAAGCTTCCCTCTACGGTGGTAACGCTTGACTATGGTCGCTCCAGTTTCCCAGGTAACTCGATCATAGCCGTGTTCCGCAGCGTAGCCGATGACCCGCTTCATCGTAAGTTCCGGCCATGCCTTTTCGAACGGAGAGTGGGGCAGCTTACGGCGCTCCTTTTGCAGCTCGAGCAAGCGGGTCCATAGGTCGGGACTTCGCGACAAAGCCGACTGGATTTCGGAGCTATTGTTCATGTCGAGGCCGGGCTCTCTTCTCAAAAACTTAGCCTCCACTGCAGCCCTTTCCCTATCGATCTCGCCGATAGTGCGCCACCGATAACCCTGATGCCGCCCCTCCTGGTGCCAGTCACTCTGCACCTCGGCAAGATGCAAAATCCGCTCGCCATGCGAACCGGTCCGCTGATCAAAGCGTACGTGTGCCAGAACATTGTTCTCGGTCCAATGATCGCTTTTGTACGGTTTGTCGTTGGCACGCTCAGGCATAAGCAGCAACAGCTCGCGATATCCCTTACCGCCTGAAAGTCTGAATCTGCCTATGTTCCAGGTCGAGCTCCCACCGCGCTTCTCGATCTCCAGGACCTGAATTTCGTGCGCCTGCAGGAAGTCGAGGATTTCCTGCTTGGTGATGGGCTTCTCACTACTTGGTTTTCCATTGCTAGGCCTCTTGGCGCGCCTCACCAACCAATCGTCGAGACCGACCCACTTCAGTTCCGCGGCCTTCACGCCCTGCAGATTCTGGATCGTGCGCCTCCACTGGTCGGGCACCATTTCCTCGACCTTCAGGTTTTCGACAGCGCGCGTCAGGGCGGAGTAGAAGCCCGGCGCGCGCCGATCCTGGCGCGGCGAGAACTGTGGCTTGTCGTCGGGCTCTACGCCCCGCGCTCTGACTTCGGCTTGGGTCTCAGATGGGAGAACGCCTTTTTCGCGTAGTCGTCGTTCTCGTTCGCTCTCCGCGTTAGCTCTTCGCGCTCGGAGAGCGTCAGCGTCCTTGAAATTGACGAGGTATTGGACTTCGTCGGCGGTGAGGGCGCCGGGTTCGACGCCGAATGCTTCTCTGATTTCATTGCCGAACCTCCTTTCGATCAGGGCAAGGTGACCCCGACGCGGTGCATACTGGCCACTACGACTGGCGTTTACAAGAGTAACCACCCCGGCAATGCGACCGCCACCTGCCTGGATGTGATTGGCGAGCTCGGCGAGCGTACCGCCAAGAACGGAGACATCATCGACGATGACGTAACTGCGGCCGTGCTCGACCGGCCCTTCGAATTCAGGTCGGGCGATCAGCCGGCCCATGGCATCGGCGCCCGTGTGAAAGGCACGCACGGTCTGGCGAATTCCCCTGGCGACGTCAGCGCCAGTGGCCTCGGCGTAGTAGCGCGCGAGAAACTCGGGAATCGCGTTGTGCCCCGTAGCCTCCTCCGCGACCACGGGCACGTAGAGTGTATCCGGTCCGAACTTGGCCAGTGCCGTCTCAACTTGCGCCGGTCGGACCAGGCCGCTGACTAGACGAGCCGCGGCTGCCCGATCTCCTGACTTAGCCGCTTTGTAGTCTCGGTGCGCTTTGATCCCCTCATCCGACTTGAACGTCGTGATGGTAGGGGCGTCGGCAGGGATTCCGTACTGGCGCGGTGAGAACTGGGGCTTGCGGGAAGGGTCGATCGGGACAATATATGGGTCGTCGCCAACAGGCCCTTCGGGTTTGGTGACGCCAGGGGCCTCCCCCGATTGGCCTGTCCCGGTTTTGGTACCGGGGGAACTCGCCACTCGGAGGGAGGCTTCGTCTTTCCCAACGAAGTGGCTGTAGTAGATTTTTCCGTCGTTGCGCTGCTCGACGACAACCTCGACATTCATCATGCGCTCGCCGATCTGAACCGGTGCAGCAATAGTGTGGTAGGCGACGACGTTCGCTTTTCCCTTACGTTCGGGCTCAGATTTGATGAGGCGTCCCTTGCGCAGGATGTCGGGCAGCGCAGCGACCAATCGCAACTTGTCCGGATTTGCCGAGGCGTATTTCATATCGCCTAGGCCACGCCCAGCGAAACTAATCGGCCCCAAATCGGGACTTACGATCGATCGTGCCTGGAGTGCCGTTCGATAGAAGCCGAGAGATGCCTCCCGCAGGACCTTGATATCGGCCGTTTCCGGCGCGAACTCGTCTGCAGCTACTCGCGCTACCGGCTCTACTCGCGACGAGAACTGCGGCCCTTCCAACCTCGGGCCCTCCACCGCGATCGCCAGAGGCTCGGCCGGTGCCAACGGTGTTTCCGCAGTTCTTGGCTGGAACGGAACGACGTCGCCCGAAGCGGACGCAGGCTCGGGCAGAAGCGTATCAACCGGGCGGCCTGTCGTTCCAGGAATCGCATGGCCCTCGGGGTCGCGGTCCCTGATGCCGACATAGGGGTCCAAGGTCTCGCGGACCAGCTTTTTGCCGAGGTCCTGGCGGAAGTCGGCCAGGATCCTACGGAGCCCCACGGCTTCGACAGTGCGGCCAACGTTTCCAAAGGCTTGGCGCTGCTCTGGGGTGTAGTCGCGGGCTCGGTTTTCACCGGTCACGCGGGGCGAAAGCTGAGGTTTACTGGATGGGTTGATCGGCACAACACTTAGGTCGTCGCCTCCAATTATTTCGCCAGCGGAACTCGCTGGCCGGGAGGAAGCTTCGTTGCTTCCAACCGACGGGTCTGGCGTCGCCTTGACGAGGTCGGCCTCGGTGAATATCTTCCGACCAGAGCCGGGCGAGGCATCGCCTCTAAGGCTGTCACCTCTGGGGAATTGGACCCCAGATGCCGCTCCGGCGGAACCGCTCGAAAGAGCCGTTGCTGACAGTCCTCGGCTCTTTTCTCTGTCGATGTATCGAAGCCGACCAGCAAGCACCTGCTCCTTTAACCATGCAGTGGAGCGAAACTTGCCGTACACGCTGGCAACGCGATTGACGACGATATGATCGCCGGCCAGATGAACGGCCGCGATGATGGGGTCGCCATTCCGATCCTTGGCATCGAGCAGAGCGACGAGTGCGTCCCGTTCCGTCGCCGAATCGAAAACTGCGGTCGGCCTCTCGAGCAGGTCAGGTAGACGCTCCAGCACGGCCTGCGGCACGACATGTTTGTCCCGGGCGGCCTTGAGTACTGTTCGGACCAGCATGACGAGAGGTAGGTCCGGCGCACCTGCAAGCCGCAACGCCTCCGATGTCCGGCCTAACGTCAGTGCCGTGTTGGGAAGCAATCGGCCGATCGTGGCATCGGCGACCTTCCGCGCGAACTCGACCCATGCTCTGGGGCGCAGACGCGGCGAGAACTGCGGGCCCTCGACCCTCGGGCTCTCCGCCGCGATCGCCAGCGGCTCGACCGGCGCCGGCTCCTTCACCGGTTCTGGCCCCGCCTCGGCTGGCCGAGAGGAAGTCTCCTGCCCTTCACCGAGCTTGCCGACGTTGAGGGCGTCGAGCTTGCCTCGCAGGAAGTCGATCGCGCGCTGTGCCTCTGCTGAGGCCTGGCTGCGCTCATGCATCAGAGCAGCTCGCTCCTCCTCAATCTTCTTCAGCGCATCCGCGTGCTCGGGAAAGAACTCGCGCCTCGTCGGCGCCAGTTCTCGGCCCAATTCGGGCTCGATGGTTTCCAGGATGATGTCTTGTTCACGTTCGAGGCGCTGGCGCTCGGCCCGACGCAACCCCGGACGCGCGAGCTGCTCCTCGATCGCTCGGAGACGAGCCGTCGTATTGGCGTCCGCCAGATCCCCGAGACCGATCTGCTCGGCTTCTCGGTGGATGGCAGCAACCCGACCCTCCAGAGCCTTCAGCTTCTCGTCGACGGCGTCGAGCTGTCGGAAACTGTTCGGGCTCACTTCACGGGCGAACTGCTCCAGGTCGCGATCCGACGCCCGTCCTTCAGGTAACTGGCCTTCCAGACCTTGGACCCGAATAGTCTCCGGAGCCTGCAGGACACGTCCCGCCGCGGTCAGCGGCGGTGCAGTGCGGACCCGGTCGGTCGTACGGGTCAACTCGTCGAGGCGTTCCCCCGCCGCACGACTCCGTTCCTGGTTGGCACGATCCCGCATTGCCACCAGCGCCGCGTTCTCCTTCTCGGCCTGGGTGGCCAAGCGCTCGACATAGATCTTGACCGCGGTATCGCGGAGAGCTGCGAAGTCGTTGAACCACTTCTGGGCCTCAGTCGGCGGCAGCCTGTACTCTGCCTCCGCCCTTCCCTCATCACTGAAGAAGAACTCCCGCAGCCGCTCCATCGACTGGCGAATGCCGGTGATCAGCTGTTTCACGACACTACGGGCCGCCTCGAAGCCATAGCGCGCCTCGATGCCAGCGATGATATCGGGCAGGAACTCCCGAAACTTGGGCAACTCGGCAAGCGTTTCGGCCGCGAGTTCATTGGTGAGATGCTCTTTACGCGCCGCGGCGTGCTGCCGATCGCCCTCCGGCCCTTCGGGGTAGGCTTCGCGCCTAGGTGCCGTCTCGCCGAACAGATTTTCGGCGTGTGCCCATCCCTCGGCGTTTGCTTTCTCAGCGACCTGCTGGCGAAAGATGGCACCGAGGTTCGGACCACCTGGAACCGTCGTGTTCTCGACCAGATGCCCGACCTCATGCGCCGCGACCTGTGCGGCGTTGCGCGACGGATCGCTCGACAGGAAAATCGTATCCTTGTGGCGCGATGTCAGCACGACGCCGTCAGGCACTGCCTGATTGCCCTCGTAGTAAATGATATCGATACCCATCTTGCCGTAGGCATCGCGCTGCGCATCTACGAGTGCCGCCGCGATCGTGCCCTCCCGTTGGGTGCCGTCCCAGACCTGAAGGCGCCCGACCTGCCCTTCATCGTTGCGAAAGTAGTAGCTGCCGTCTTCGGCGCGTTCGACGGTCGCGCGGTCAACGCTGCCGAAGACTTCACGCAGGTACGCGTCTTTCTGCTCGGCGCGATCGACGACCTCCCGGGCCATGTTGATGGCGTCGTCGACGTTGCCAGCATCCATGACCTTACGGCCGACGTCCTGGGTCGAATGTGGCTGGGTACGCTCGGCTGGAAGGATACGCTTGGCCGCAGCCTTCAATGCGGCGCCACCTGCCGGCAGGAAGGCGCCGGCAAGTGCCGTTTCGCCGAGATGTTCGCCGAGGCCTTGCGTCACCGGCCGGTTCGGATCGTGGTTGCCGCGCGCGATGACGTTGTCGGCCAGCGTCGATATCTGGCTGAATGTCAGCAGAGTGCCGCTCGACTTCGCCATTTCGGTCGCGACGGACACGAATTCGCCCTTGAAGGCTCGCGGGATCCTGTCCATCACCGTCAGGGCCTTGTGCATCGGTACGGCGTTGAGGCCGCCCTGCACGAGGCCGCTGATCGCCGCGGCTCCCGCCGCATCCTCATCGGAAGCGCCGGCTTTCTTGGCCTCCTCGTAATTTCGACCGAAGGCCTCGACGCCACCGTAGGCCACCATGCCGGGGACGCCGCCGGCGGCACCTGCAAGGAGGTAGGGCACAAACCCCGCTATCGTCTGAGCCGCCCGAACGGAGAACCGATCCTGCTCTTCCTTCGTCAGCGGAATGGCCTCTTCCGCCCACTTCGTCGCGCGGCCGCCGGCCGCCGAGACTTCACGTCCGACCTCTTTTGCGCTCTCGCCGACCTGGCCGAGGCCGGTCTCCTTGGCCGGTCGCATGACGGCGACATCGGCCTCGAGCTTGGCGCGCATGTCCTGCCGCTGCTGTGGATCGGCATCGGCATAGCCCATCGGATCGTCTGTCGGCTTCACGCGCTGACCGGCGTCGATGCGATCCATCACATCGAGCTGCCGTCGGGTGAACGCCTGGGCATCCTTCACCATGCCCTGGATTGCGGTGCCGGCACTCTCAGTCAGCGCGCCGCCGGCACTGGTGAGCTTGCCCGGCGTCGTCGCCAGGGTCTGCCCGACGGCCTTGGCAATACCTCCCAGCGTGCCGGACTTCCCTTGCTGCTCGTTCTCCAGTGCTGGCGCGGGCTCTGCCTCTGCTGCCTTCGGCGGCGGCACGAGGTGACCGATGATGTCGGCATCTGCAAAGCCAGCCTTCCGCGCACCAGAGACGTCGAACCCCACCTTGGTGGCAAGATAGTCCGCGATCGCTGCGTCGGAGAACCCGGCGTTGCGGGCACCGGTGACGTCGAAGTCGAGAGGGGCGGCCATGGGTCTACCAGCTATCGATCAGGCCAGAGCCGGCGGCAGGTGATCCGGACGGGCCAGGCGGCGGCCCGCGGTCGAAGTCGGAAAGCTTGGCGCTGCCGCCCGGTCCCTGGACGTTCAGCTTGCCGTTGGTGGCGAGCTGGCCCGCAATCGAGTTCAGGCGCTGATTGAGCGCGGTGATCTGCGGATCGTACTGCTGCTTGACCTGCTCGACCCTTGCTCGTGCGCGCTGCAGCTCGGGATCGTTGGGGTTGGTCATCGGCCCCGGCGGCTTCATCACCTCCTTCAAATCGGCCTGGGCCTGCTGCAGGTCGGTCGCCCGCTGGCGCGTGAGCGCACTCAACTGCTCGGTGGTCAACTTCACGAGCTCACCCTGGGCCCGGGCAACGTCGGGGTTCGAGAACTTCACGGCATTGCCGTCGGCATCGGTGAGCTTGGTCACCTTGCCGTCGACCGGGTTCACCAGCGAGGCCGTGCCGTCGTCATTGAGCTTGAAGGTGTTCGCCAGCTTGAATTGAGCCGCAATGTGCTTTTCGTTTTCGGAAGCACGAGCAGCGATGTTTTCGCGCGCTGCCTGGAGCTGCGCACCCGCCGAGATACCGGCCGTCGTGATCGACGTCTCGTTCTGCATCTTCGTCCGGCGCTCTTCTGAGTCGCGGTTGAGTTGGAATTCGCCGCTCTGCCAGCCACGCTGCTTCTCGGCCGCGGTCTCGGCAAAGGCTGCGGTCTCCTTGCGGCCAAGGCTCTCCCGTTCCATGGCGAGGTCGTTGGCGAGCTTGAGACGCTGCGTCTCGAGCTCGGCCTTCTGGGCCTCGACGTTGTAGGCCTGGAAAGTCTGGTTGAGCGACTTGCCCATCTCCGAAAGGCCGTTGCCAACATTGAAGACCATGGCTCAGGCTCCCCGCTTGAAGTTGGCTTCGGGAATGACGGCGTTCGGCACCGAGGCCTGCGGATCGCGCAGCACCCCCACCCTGCGCGCCATGGCATCCATGGCCGTAGGGTCCTTCATCAGCTGGGCGGTGCGCCCGCCGAGCGCATCGAGGCCCTTCACCGGAATCCGGAAGGTCTGGAAGACGTAGGCGGTGAAGATGCGGGTCGCCTTCGCCAGCTCGTCGTTGCCGACCTTCACGATCCGGGCCCGATCGGCGAAGTCGAGCGCCTTAATCATCAGGGTCATCGCCGCGGGGATCATGGCCTGGGCCGGCATCGTCCCCCGCGACTGCTTGTGCAGCATGACCACCAGGTTGACGGCGCCGCGGGCGCAGTCGCGCATCGGGTCCTGGCTCTGCCGCAGCCCGGCGAGGATGCCTTCGGGCCCACCGGAGAGGCCGGCGCGCATACCGGCGACCACGATCTTGTCGTAGGCGTCACGGGTCTGCGGCAGCAGGCTTGCCTCGATCTTGGCCTCGGTCGCGGCCAGGAGCTTGTTGTTCTTCAGGATGCTCATGCCGGTGCTCCCGTGATCTGGGTCGGCTTGGTGTAAGCGCTGTTGATCAGGCCGTAGGCCGTGTTCGAGGACTGCGGCTGGCCGGCGACCTGCGGGGCCGCCGGCGCCTGCGGTGTGCCGCCTGTCGGGATCGAGTTGATCAGTCCGCCGGGACGCCGCGTCGCCGTCGGCACGGCGCTGGCGTTCTCCAACTGGGTCTGCAGGAGCTGCTGCTGCTGTCGGGCCAGGTTGGCCTGGGCGAGGTTGGCATCGGCCTGGGCGTTGTAGGCGGCGACCTGGGCCGGCGTCAGGCTGTTGGTGGCGCCCGAGACGAAGGCGCTGCCGGCCTGCAGGAGGCTACCCGCCAGCGTGTTCGGCTTGCCGAGGAAGTCGAGGATGCCGGACACACCCGAGCCGCCGCTGCTGCCACTGCCGGCGGTGAGCTTGCCGGTGACATTGGCCACGCTACCGCCGGCGTCGGCTTTGGTAACAGTGGCGCCGAGCCCGGCGTCAACGGGCTGCGGCTTGCCCGTGATCGCTGAGGCGCCCTGAGCGTTGCCGTTCACGACGGAACCGGGCGTTGTCGCCGCGTTCGGGTCGACGGAGGCAGATGATGCCGGTGGACTGACCCCACCACTCGTCGCCGGATCGAGCCCGGCTCCACCCTGCACGGAGCCGGTCACAGGCTGCGTCGCCTCCGCCGTCTGCACTGCCGGTGTCGTGCCGGCACCAGTATCGACGGGCGTCGCACCGACCGAATCGCCCTGCCCGAGCGGAATGCCGAGCTGTTCGGCTTGACGCGCCGGCATCTCGCCCGAGAAATGGCTGATCGGATCGACCGAGGATTCGACGCCGGACCCAATCCCCGAGCCGCCGATGGCATCATCGATTCCGTCGATCCCCGAATGCTGCAGCTCATGGAGGCTGTTGCCCACGGTGATGCCATCGACCGGAGTAGCCGTGGTGGCGTTGGCTACTTCGGTTGCCCAGACGCCGGAATCCTTCGCGACCTCGGCTCCCGCGGCCGTGGCGGCCACGTTGGCGCCTCCCTCGCCGCCCATGCCGAGGAACGAGCCGACCTCACCTAGTAGCCCGGTGCTCTGCGCAATCGCACCGATGCCGCCGATCGCGCCAATGACCGTGCCGGCGATTTGCAGTTCCTTCACACCGGTGATCGCGCCAACAGCACCAACCGTGGCGCCGACGGCGGCGACGATCGCCAGGGTGGTCCCGACTTCCGCAGCGATGCCGATGGCGACGACGGCACCAACAATAGGAATTACTGGCATGCGAGCCTCGCGAGATGAGCCGGCACGTCGGTCAGCCGGTAGTGAAAGTCGTAGGCGTCCTCGCCGATGCGCTTCATGCCGACGCGCTCGTTGAAGTGCTGCTGCTTGCGGTCTTCCTTCGGGGTGCGGGTCTCGAAGTAGCCATGGCGGCGGTGAAGCTGCATGCAGCGGTTGGCGAAGAGCTTGAGGGGCAGACGGTGGCCGGTCTCGAAGGAGACGTAGTGGAACTCCGGTCCCTTCGAGACGAGCACGAAGGCGAGGTCGCCCTCGATGTAGAGCGGTTCCAGCGTCCAGCCCTCGAGCGCGGCGCGGTACTGCACCGGCGTCACGAACAGCAGGTCGCTCTTGCGCGCGTACATCAGGTCGACGAGGTCGCTCATGTGGTGCCGAACTGTTCGAAGACCAGGCCGGAGCCGAGCGCCGGAACGTTGGCCAGCTTGGAGAAGATCGCGAGACTGTCGTTGAGGTTCTGAACGGCGTTGTTCAGTGCCGTGGTCTTGCCGTCGCGCGACATGTCCTTGTTCGTCGAGATCTGCGACATGTACTGCAGCATCTGATTGTAGACCTGCGCGGCACCGGCGGAGGCCTGCAGCAACGACTTGTTGTCGTTGGTGAGCTGGGTGATGGCGAGATCGATGCCGCCCTTCTCCTTGATGGTGGCGAGGTTGCCCTCGTTCTGCAGGGCCTGGATCTTCTGGGCGCTCTCGTTGTTCATCCCGGCCACGAGCTGCGCCGAGGCCGCCTGCTGCTGGGCGATCGACAGCGAGGTGTCCGACTGGATCGCCGCGAGTGCCTTCTGGGTCTGTGACTGCAGCTCGGCCACGGCCCGGTTGGTCGCATCGGAGCGTTCCGCGATGCTCATCTGGGTGTTGGCCTGCAGGTTGCCGAGATAGGACTGCGTCGCCGACTGCAGGTTCTGGACAGCCAGCGAGGTCTGGTTCTGGCGGTCCTGCGCCGTCAGGGTCGTGTCGGACTGCAGTTGCGCGATCTGCTTGGAGGTCTGGCTCTGAAGTTGTGCCACCAGCTCGGCCGAGCGCGTCGCCTTGTCCTGGGCGGTCAAGGTCGTGTCGGACTGCAGCTGGGCAATCGCCTTCTGGGTGTTGGACTGCAGCTCGGCCACATCCTTCGAGCCCGCGATCTGCTGGGCCGTGAGGGCGACCTGGTTCGAGGCCTGGGAGGCCTGCGACAGCGCGGCATTGGTCTGGCCGGTGTTGAACTGGCTGGTTTGCGTCCCGAGCTGGGCGTTCTGCAGGGCCGCCGCGTTCGCCGCCCCGGCATTGGTCGCCAGCGCCTGGTTCTGCGCGCCGGTGGTGTTCGTGGCAGCGCGGTCGAACGTGGCGGCGTCGGCCGTCGCGATCGGCATGGCGGCCTGATAGAGCGCCGCCTGCCCCGCCGTGACGGCCTGGCTGGAGTTGATCAGCCCGCGGGCGTTCATCTGCGCCCGGGCATTGGCCTCGGCCTGCTCCATCAGCGGCGAGCCCGAGGCGATGATGTCCTTGAGCTGGCCTGCCACGGTCTGGTTGGCGCCGACCTGGAAGGCCTCGGGCTGATAGGACGTCGCCTGGGCCTGCTGTGCGGTGGCCTGTGCCGGGTCGTAGCCGGTCACCGGCGCGCCGCTGCTGCCGCCCGGCGGAGACGTGCCGGGCGTCGCCGAGTTCATCCCCGGCGCCGTGTTGATCAGCCCCGGCGGCGGTGTCGCCGGCGGCTGCGGCGGCTGAATGACGGTGTCAGCCATTCGACGGCTCGCCGCCTGCATTCTTCGCCTCGGCCGCGCCCGCCCCGGCCGCCGGAGCCGCCAGCGCGCGCTCCGCCTGGCTGCGCACGGCGACGAAGGTGTCGAACACCTCCGCCAGCGGCCGCGTGCCCAGCGCATTCAGCACGACCTGCACGGAGGCCGCCGGCAGCTTCAGTTCGATGATGGGATTTTCCATGGGTCTCTCCTGTTGAAGGGTGAAGGATCAGGCGACGCGGACGGCGCGCATCCAGGTGGCGTTCGGCTGGCCGCCGCCGCCGCCCAAGGTCGTAGCGAGGATGCGGCCGAACACCGACGAGTTGCCGATGGCTTGGATCCGGGCCGTTGTGCCGCCCGGCAAGAAGCCGCTCAGAACAACCGTCGTGCCGGCACCGGAAGCCCAGGTCGCCGTGAGCGCCGAGGCGTAGACGTTCGACCCTTCGATCAGACGCGCCTCAAAATTGGCCGCGCTGTTGTAGTCCTGCAGGGTGATGCCGGCGGTCACGAACCACGTGCCGCCCGCCGGCAGCGCAATCGATGGGCCGTTGAAATAAGAGCTCGTGTTGTTGAGCGCCACGTCACCGCCGAGGTTGGCGCTGAGCTGGGTGCCGCCGATCAGCAGGGTGCCGTTGTAGGGCGGCAGGAACACCGCATTGCTAGCCGCCGCGTTCTGCGCAAACAGGTTCGTGAAGCCGGACGACGACCCGTAGAACGAATACTGGAAGGCGTGCATCGCCTTCCAGCGATTAACCGTTCCGCCGTTCTCCGTGTAGTTGTCTACGAGGGGATACCAGAACGTACCGCCCGGGAAAATCGACAGATAGTTGGCGTTGTTGACGCCAAAGTGCAGGTTCGCGTTGTCCGTGGTGCGGATGTAACCGGCACCGCCAGGGATGCCTTGCACCAGAACGTTGCCGAAGATGTTCCCTGCCGTGCTGTTCGTCTGGAAGGGGACCGTCGAGTAGATGGCGTTGTTCAACACCGCAAGGCGTTCAACGCCCCCGATATAGAACGAGTGCTTCGCGTTGGGAGCCGGCGCGTCGTAGAAAACGCCCGCCAGAACGCCGCTACCCGTGATCAGCTTGGCGACGGGATTGCCGGCGTTCGCATAGACAGCGAGACCGGCATATCCGTTGCTAACCGCGCTCATGTCGACATAGCTAATGGCGAAAGCATTAGCGCCACTGTTCGCATTGCCGGTGTACGATGCTACCTCGGTCGTCGAGTTGCCAAAAATGCCGAGCCGTCGTCCCGTATTCGTGCCGCCGATCGCGATGTTGCCGGTCGTGGTATCGACCGTCATCGCCGCTGTCGGCGAAAACGATGCGCCCGCCGTACCCGGAGGCGCGACCCACATCTGGAATACATCGTTGCTCGGTTCGGTCCGCCACATGGCGAAGCCGTCGCCCGTCTGCCGGCGATAGACCGCGCCGTCGTAGTAGCCGTTGAACAGCACTGCGTTAGCGCCGCCGCCTTGCAGCAGCGAGATATCGCCGGTCATCTGCAACGTCGCCGACCATCCATTTGACGGCACAATCCCGATGCCGAGATAGCCGCCCCAATAGAAGCCTCCGCTGCCCATGAAGGCGCCGCGGTAGGCATTGTTGGTGAAGACCTGCAACTCGTTGATGCTGCCGGCGTACTTCAGGCCGGCACGAATAGCCCCGGTGTTGGTCAGGCCGTTGTACGGCGTGTATGCCAACTCACCGTCTGCAAGCGCGATGTTGCCCAATACGTCGAGCCCGGCAGCGGGTTCACGCGTGTGTCCGATCACGACCCCGCGCGCAACTCCCGGCGTGGGTCCGAACGGGTTCAGATACAGACCGTAGAAGCTGCCCGGATCGCTGTTGTAGTTGCTGACAAGGAACGGCGCCTGGTTGACCGTCGTGCCGGCTGCATTCGTGACGTTCAGAATGCCGGCACGCAGGAAGCGACCACCGCCGTTATTACCGACGCGCAACAGATCGGAAGGAGCGGCAACTCCCGAGGCGCCCTGAACGTCAACCACCGACGCGGGCGTGCCCGTGCCGAAGCCGACATTGCCGCCGACAAAATAGCTGCTGCCGGCCGAGTTCAACCACACTCGACGCTGGTTCGACGTGTCGCCGACGACAACGCCGAAGTTGCCCGCGGCATCCTGTTGGACGGCGAAAGCTTCGGCCGAACCGCTTCCATTCACGATGATGAGCGGATATGCGCCGGCGGCGTTGAACGACTTGATCAGAACACGGCGAAGGCTATCACCGGGGGCTCCGGTGCCAATGCCGAGCGCCTTGCTGGTGTTGTCCCAGGTCAGCGCGCCGTCGGCACTGTAGACGCCCGAGGCGCCTGCGAAGATGACGCCACCAGCAGCGTATGTCGTGCCGGTGCCGGTACCCCCTCGATTGACGGCGAGCGTTCCCGTGGTGCCGCCGTTGATCGGCAGGTTCGTGCAGTTCGCCAGATTACCGGCACTCGGTGTCCCGAGGTTCGGTGTCACCAAGGTCGCGCTGTTGAGCGTCGGCGAGGTCAGGGTCGGCGAGGTCGCGAACACCAAGGGACCGGTGCCGGTCTCGTCGGTCATCGCCGCCAGGAGATTGGCGCTCGACGGTGCCCCCAGGAAGGTGGCCATGCCGGCGGCAAGCCCGGAGACGCCGGTCGCGATCGGGAGCGCGGTGCAGTTCGAGAGATTGCCCGAGGCCGGCGTGCCGAGCTGCGGTGTCACCAGAGTGGGCGAGTTGAAGGTGCCGTTGTTGACGGTCGGCGTGTTCAGCACCGGTGCCGTCAGCGTCTTGTTCGTGAGCGTCTCGGCCAGCGCCAGGGTCGCCAGGGTGGCGTTCGAGGCCGGCAGGGTCAGCGTCGTGTTGGCCTGCTGGGCCAAGGTCGTAGCGTAGGGGCCCGTGGTCGTGAAGGCGCCGGCGAGCGTCAGCGCGCCACCGAGTGCGAGCGCATAGGCGGTCGTGGTGAGCGCGGTGCCGCCGGGGTTCACGACCACGACGGTGTTGGGGCTGAGCGAGGTCGGCAGCTTGTCGAAGCCCTGCTGGATCGAGACGAACTCGGCCCGCATGGTCTGCGAGGAGCCCGGGGCGCGATCGCCGGGATTGCCGGAGGCGTTGTAGAACGGATTGGTCATACCCTGAGCCCCCGTCGCGGCGTGTAGTGGTAGATCAGGCTGTTGAGCGCATAGGCGCCGATGTAGTTGGTCGACGAGGCGAGCGTGACCTGCACGTTCTCGGCGGTGCCCACCATGTCGACGTCGGTCGGGGTGAGGGTCTGGCCGTCCCACACGAACTGGTCCCAGACGAACTGGTCCCACACCGGCGCGCTCATGAAGTTGGTCGGATAGG
>Ga0209930_1002437_pt1 | contig 22077 bp, 18 predicted proteins | sample ThiBiot_500_biof_2_FD_183948 | JGI IMG/M metagenome (GOLD analysis project Ga0209930, IMG submission 183948) | Wastewater bioreactor microbial communities from Cape Town, South Africa - Thiocy_cont_500_biof (SPAdes) | ecosystem: Engineered > Bioreactor > Thiocyanate-remediating >... | reverse complement strand
GAAATCGATAAAACAAAATCAAATTTTAAATTATCTTGGATTTGTTCTTCAATCTCATTCGTTATTCTATTGTTCGGTTCCAAAAGTGGCAACTCGAACATTATTAACCTATATAACTTATTTACATATTCGAGATGAATTAATTCCATCATTAACAAACAATTCTATTTCATTCAATACAAAATATTTCTCTCAAACATTTCCCGATATGATGACAAATACATCAATTAATCAATTTTTCTCTCGTTTTATTTCGGTTCTCAAATCGACTAATAATACTAAAATTCGTATTTGGTCAATATATATCAACAGAGCATTACCTCACGTTCGCCTTCAAACTCGCTCCAATTTATCTCTTCTCTCATCACCATCGTCTATTCGTGCAATATTCGTTCGTCATCCATTAGAGCGTTTAGCTTCAGCATATTCCGATAAAATTGGAACATTGAAAACTGAACCACAATCAACCTACGATAAACTTCGTCAGAAAATTTGTCAGAAATTTATTCCAATTTATTCGTTGCCTAATCAGAAGCAACTGAAGAATCTTTGTGAAAAGACTATTCCGACATTTGTACATTTTCTCGAATATATTCTCACAAGTTCAGCACAAATCGATGTTCATTGGCAACCGTATTCAACTTTATGTCAAGCCTGTGAAATCAAATATAATTTTATTGGTAAATATGAAACAATCGATGAAGATTTGAAACTGTTTCAAGTTAAATTGAGTTTGAATACAATAGACTGGAATGTCGAAAATCGTTTTTCAACAGGCAAAACTCGTGAAGCTTATCGATCGATGTATTCAAATCTATCGAAGGATTTACTTTGTAATTTAAAGAATTTCTATGCGAATGATTTGGAGTTATTCAACTATCGATTTGAAGATTATTTAGAAACTTCACAGCGACTCGATTGTCCCATTCGAACTTATCATCGTTTTCCTATCTAAATTTGATAATAAAAACAGTAGGGTTTCTAGATACAGATTCAAAAGCTGAGATTGAAATCAGATGTAGATAAAGTTAAATGAGATAATTAAATTGTGTATGATATCTCGGTCCTAGATTAAAACTGAATTTAAATTTGACGTCCAGAAATGGCGAAAGACGGAAAGAAAAAACGCCCGCTTAAATCCATAATTATTTAATTATGGTTTGCATTAAATTAGTAACAACACAGCTCTTTAAACATAGAATACAGCTATTCTTAATATAGATCACTCAATTTCATAATAGCAATATTAAACAGTGTCGAAATAGCATTGAGGAACTACATGGATTCTTCGGTATTGATACTATTGATGATACACCAGGCATTAAATCAACAGTTGATATTGATATACTCCTTTATTCCACCGAATCAAATTTCTCAGCAAATACTTACAAGACATGACAAGAAGACCTTCATGTTGTTCTCAACGAAATGTTATTTTTTTCAAACACTGCAGGTGATACAGAAGAACAAATTTTCACTCACTTCGACGCATTAAACTTTTTAAATACTTGGGTTTTTACATTGATGACAAACTCACTTTCTGCATACAAGTCGACTTCTAAACGTGTAAGCACTTTTTTGAGAAAATTTCTAATTAAAGCATCAATTTATGTGCCTGATTGCGTTTGTAATTCGTTACTTCTCAAATCTGTGCAGTACTTTCTCGACTGCACGTTTCATCATTTCACTACTTCAAGGACGATCAATATTTTCACAAAAACAAAGTTGCCGACGGTCATTTAGAAACTTTACAACAACCCGATTGTTCCGTTTAAATCTAACAATAAAAACTGCATGATTTTTTTTAATATTCAATGAGAATGTGGGGTCAAAAGGAGATTTATTTCCTGAAAGGAAATATGCATACATATACACAATGAATTACTAGAACTAAACATTGAAAAAACTCTGTACAGATCAATTGCGTGTTTATGAGTGAAGGAGAAATTGTACGAAAGCATCATAAGTAATTGAACCGGTTTTATTCGGATCAGCTTGCCCAATCATGTCATCGGCTTCATCTTCAGTTAATTCGGTGTCCCAAAGCCGAACAAATCGTTTCAATTCATTAGCATTAATCGTTCCATTGCCATCTTTATCAAAAACTCGAAAAGTAGCCCGTAATTCTTCTTCTAAATCCTCTTGTTTAATCGTTGTTGTCATAATCGATATGAATTCTCTCATATCGATGCCTCCCGAATGATCTTCATCAGCCGAACCCAAGAGTAGTTGAGCTTCATTGTCCGCTAAGACCATCTCTTTACAAAGACAATGCACAATCCAATCGAACAACAATTCGATTTCTACCTGCAGTCTTGGCAACTTGAATAATATCATCAGGTCCGACGAAACCTTTCGATTGAACATCCATAATCGTAAACGCAGCTTGAAAATCTTGAATTTTTTCAGCAGATAATTCAATTGGCAGAGATAACTTTTGTGCGCGTGTTCCACCGACTAAATCATTTTCATTGGGCTCGTCCATTCTACGGACTTCTTTTTTTTCCTTCTACTCTAAAAAAATGAACAAAATTTGCAATTTTGTTTCTCGGATTTCGGTTGTACTGATTGTTTTTTGTTGATCAAATTCATTTTCTTTAATAAATATCTCGATGTCTACTCAAGCAAATTCGAAAAGAGAAAACAGAATGAGCAAACACTTCAATCAGCACATTAGTCTGTCGATTCGTACGTACAACATCGAAAATAACAGAACAAAAAAAAAGAAAAGAAAGAAAGAAAAATACGACGTCATTAGTATTCTGGTGTATACTATAAACAATTAGTCAATGCTTGTCTAGTTCTCGGAATGTTTGGATCTATTTAATCGATTGAAGGACTCCGTTAACTCGTCTCGATTTGATTTGACCATTTTCTTCGATGATCTCGGTTGTTTGGCCATTTTCTTCAATTCTAAAAAAAAACTCAATTTCACTTTTATTGTTCAATCGAAAAAAAAAACGTTCGTACCGTGTTGTCGTTACACGTCGGCCATTGATTACTTTACTTGATGTCGTTGTTCGTCTCCCCAGCTGAGGACCAACACCATTTCTAAAAAATATATCGTCACAATTATTTTAACAGAAAAAAAACATTTTGTAAATCTACAAACCCGAATGAAAAGCTAAATGTCGACATATTACTTCCTCCGAAACCGTCACTACTGAATATATCTTGACTGTTTGAAGGCGCACGCATCGGTGAAAAGAAATTATCAAACAGAGACATTTGCTGTTGTTGTTGTGGTTGTGAACGTCTGGAAGGATTTTGATATTGAGTATTCATAAATGGATGAAAACCGAAACCTAAATAAAAGGATTTTTAAGTTTATTTCGAGTGATTAAACGATGTAGATTATGTTAGCCAAAACTCCTCTATCATGCAGCAAGAAAAAGCAAAAATGAGATCGACTTTTCTAAAAGAATGAAAACGATCTGTTTCGATCGTGTTTATTCGACCTACCGAAATCATCTTCCATGCCGAAATTTTTCATGAATTGTTCGAATATATCAAATGGATTATGAAACTGAAAGTGTTGATTAAGAAAATCATCTGAAAATCCATGGAAACCACCGGCCGATGAAAAACCACTGGTACCACCATTTCGTCCGTTGACATATCCTTCTCTACCCAATTGATCGTATCTTCGTCGTTTATCTTCTGCAAATTAGTTTTAGAAAAAAAAACGAAAAATGTTTTGTTTCTACAATCTAATTCTATTAGTACAACTAACAGCAGCAGTAGTAGTAGTAGTAGTGACGTGTTAGCTTTACTTTTCTCTCTGCGAACTTGTTTGTTTAAATTTGCTGTTTGATTTTTGTGTTCAACATGATGTTTAACACTTTTCAATGGCGAACGTTTCGATGTTTGTTTAACTGAATTCGTTCGAACCAATTTATTATCCGTTGTTTCATAAGAAATCAAACGAAAATTTCCCTTCGATTTCTCATTTGGAACTTCGAGTAACTCGATTGTTTTGATATTTTCCGGTATTTTCGATGCTGCAAACGCTCGAGCACTCGATAGAATACCTTGTTGACCGAGTCGTAAGAGATTGTCTCGTTCGTTAGTTTGAGGTGGTGTTGTTGTTGTTGTTTTACGTAGACAATTCAAGTTCATTTTCGGATATTCGATATGATCAACACGATGACGAGTTTGTTCATCGGTAAATTTCTGTTGATTGGAATTGAATTGTTTGTTTTTAGCTGCGAATGCTAATTGTTGTTCGACAATTCGAGCTAGAACATTGGAATCGTATTTTTCCGTTTCGTCTACTGTCGAAATCGTTCCCTGATGACGTTTTTTTTCAACAGTAGGTTTTGGTTTGTCTTGAGAATGAGAATGTTGAACATAATCATGAACTTTAACAACTCGATCAATGTCATTCGAAAGATTTAAATTCGAAAAACGATTCTTTTTCGTTTGATGTGAATCGACGTTAATCACTCGATTGACAAATGTGACATCGGAATTATTCTTATCAACTTCAACGTTATAATAAACTGACATGTTGATTTCATGAATCACTTGTGGTTGACTTTGTTCGTGATGATTTTGTGAAACGTCATCGTATTCGAATGTCGATGGATTCTGTTGTGTAAAAGCTTGTTCGTATTGTTGAATTTTTTCGTGACAAACATTGACGAATTCATCGTCATGAATGATTGTTCGAAATAATTCTTCGAGTTCTTCGTTTGTTCGTTCGCTATAGACGATTGTTGGGCCCAATTGATCGTACAAAAATCGACCACGACCTGAGTTTTAGTTAGTTTCGAAGGAGAAAAGAAAAACAGAACATGAGAAAACGACGACTACTACTACTGCTGATGATGATGTTGTTCGATTTTCGTTCGTTTTTTTTTCTTCTGTCTACTCACTGTCTGATAGAACTTCATATGCTTCAGCAATTAGTTTGAATTTCTCTTCGGCTGCAGCTTTATTCGTTGGATTTTTATCTGGATGCCACTAGACAATTCAATCAATGAGAATTTTCCAAAAAATCAAACAAACAAATAATTTGTTTACCTTGAGGGCTAAACGACGATATCTATAAATAGAAATCAATTCTAATTAATTGATTATTATCTTTACATATAACATACGCTTTTTTTATTTCATCTTCAGTTGCTGTTTTATCAACTTCTAATATTTCGTAGAAATCAGTCATGAATACAATTTCCTACAAAAGAAAAATCAATTTCTATTATTATTATTATTATTATTTGCAAATGTCTTTATATATAGAACGTCTCTCTTTAACATCGAAAGCAAATGCAAGGTTTCCTCTGCACTTTGCTTATTCGACGTATATATATATATATATATATACAACAAGAGAACAACAGAGAGAGAGAGAGAAGAGGCAAATGTCTTTTTTTTTGTTATTATGACGTTGTGCCTGACAATAATTATCCTTGTTACAATTGACTGCTCTTTGAATCTTACCTCGAACTGTTCGTTGAATGAATGATTTTGATCAGAAAAAGCAAAATGACCTTCACGGAACAACGAAATTACTATTCCAATGTTCCTTTAGTAAACGAAAAAGAGAATTGGTCTATGTACAAAAAAGAAAATGATCGCCGACGAAATCAATCTGAAAGGCGAAGAAACTCGGTTGTTGTTTTCGAAAGAAAATTGATAAGAATGCATAAATAATTCTTCTTGAAATCTGACGAGCTAGGAAGAAGAAAGAGAAAACATGAGTCAACGGAGGAAAAAAAGCACAAGATAAGATTTGCATTTCAGCTAAACAAAAGAAATATTAACTCTTGCTTGGCTGAATTCAGTCGTTTCGTTGTTTTAACGTGAGGAAGAAGATTCTGGAAGTGAGAAACGAAGGACATCACATAAATAAATATGTACGAGACGACATGAGAGAGAAAGAGAGAGTAGTATAGTAACTCGAATAAAAACATTTCAATTGGATCAATTCTTATCCAACAAAAACTAAATACGCATTGCATTACTATGCTACAAGCAAATGAATCATGTGCTCGAACAACACAACTACTATTATCAGCTATCAGCTGCTTGCTCGCTTGTTTTAGTCAGAAAATATGAGCAATAACAATGACGATATTCGAGACGATTCTTCGACAATGATTTCGGATTTACCCGAAGAGATTTTATTACGTATCTTTCGTTATATTCGACCCTATAAGTAAATAAAACCGGTTTTTTCCAATATGACGTCATTTCTATGTGTAATTTCCTTTGTTTAAAAGTGATTATCAGTCGATTCGACTGGTTTGTCGACAATGGGAAAGACTTTGGCGAGAGGTGTGCCGATGGCGACAAGTAAATTTCGCTCAAGGTTTTTCGAATTCTTCATCGGCCGTATCCATTCATTGGCATTTGCTCGATCCACCTGTACAATTAAATTTAATCCCACGTTTTTCCCATTCAGTTTGTTATGTCGATTCGAAACAAATGTTATATCTGTTCGGTGGAAGTCCGGATTTAGCAACATCATTGAACGATTTCTGGAGATTTGATTTATCAACACGCAGGTTTGAAAATGAAACAACAACAAAAATTGTAGATTATTTTTCATTTAAGTTGGCAAAAGATTCTTCCAACGGGCACTTATCCACCACCGAAATGTTCATCGACATTGATCGATGATGAAAATGGAAATCTAATCTTATTCGGTGGCCGATCAATGGTCTACATCGATGATTTACATATTCGAGAGCAATTGCACAGTGATCTTCATACGTATTCATTGGAAAGAAATACTTGGACCAAACATGTTCAACTCGATGAACCAGGTCCAATTTCGGATCACAGCGCATCGATTGTTCATTTTGAGAATCAAAAACGAATGATTGTTTTCGGTGGTCTAACGAGTATCAACGATCAGATATCACAACGTTCGAATCAATTATGGCAATGGGCAGATACTTGGACACAAATTCATGCTCAAGGAACTCAACCAGAACCGAGAAAAGGTTGATTTCTCTTTCGATTATCTCAATTGATAAATATTCTCGTTGTTCTTCAGGTCATTCACAATTTACAATGAATAATGAATCGATTTTGATAGTCGGCGGTTCATCTTCGACACGGATCTGTCGTGATGTTTGGCTTTATTCATTGCGTACAAATCAATGGACAGAAATTCTCGTTCAAAATACGAATTCTCTTGAACATTCTCCGAATAATGAAGATTTTGCCTTGATACCTTTTTGTTTAATACGTTCAGCAAATATTTTAGTGACCTGTGCTCGTTCAAAACGTTCGCCAAGTATTCAGCAAAGAAATGCCTACAGTCAATTTGATTTTTCTCATTGTGATAAACAATTACGAACTCTCCATACATCGATCGTTCCCAGTAGTTCAAGTGATGAAAACGATGAAACCATTCGTTCATCATTCGTCAATAAACGACCGATTTTACCGAGTAAATCTCATGAATACAATCTACTTGATCTGTCCAATGGTTTACAAATCTATCGACTTGATATTTCGAATCTGTTCTCAGCAAATCCGTTTGTAAATTGGCTGCCAAGCAAATCAACGAACGTATTCGGCAGTCCGACACGTTGTTATTTGTATTATTCATTGATTTCAGCTCGAAGTGAACTCGTTCTCTTCGGTGGCATCGAAAAACGAAAGTTAACTTTACAAAAATCTTCGCGAGAATTGAATCAAATCCGTTCGGGAACATTAGCTTTGTTCACATTAACAAATATTTCCCTATGAGAGAATTGTTGTCTTGTCTTGTCAATTTATTTTCAGATAGAAAACAAACAAAAAAAAATGCATAAAATGAAATGGGACTTCAAAGAGACGAACACGTATGAAGTTCGTCGAAATGAAGGTGAAAAACTTCATCGTCAATATCCGGATCGATGTGCAGTTATTGTACAACGAGCACCGAATTCGAAATTACCGGATCTTGCTCATAAGAAATTCTTAGTGCCAACAGATCTTAGTGTAAGATTTAATTTCAACAATATTTCATTGAAATATTTTTGTTTAGGTTGGACAATTTCATTGTCTTGTTCGTAAACGACTTAACATTTCACCTGCTGAAACAATTTTCTTCTTTGTTAACAATGTAAAAAGTTCATTTAGAAAATCAATTGATTCGACTTGCTTTTTTTTCTCAATAGACTATTCCGTTGAATTCGATGACAATGAACACTTTATACAAGGAAAATGTTTGTACATTCAATATTTCAAGATAAGAATATCTCAGTTTTCGACTTTTTTAGGCTGATGAAGATAAATTTCTATATATGGCTTATACTGAAGAATCCTTCTTCGGCTAAATTTGACGATGATTCAACATTTCTTTTCTTTAATTTTCTACGATTCAATTTTTTATTCGAGATGATTCAATAAATTCAATGTGCATATATCTTTTTTTTGTCGAAATAAAGGTTAATATTTCTGTAGAGATATCATTCGTGCTTAATTTCATACTATGAATCATCTGAGAACGTAAGTTACACTTCGAACGAAACCTTTGCTAACAGAACGCAAAGTATATATAAATAAACGAACAACAATGACAACGGGAGTACGAAAATTTGAATAATGGCAAATCCAATACCGCAACCAGCCGGATCATTTCTAGTGGGTAATTTGAATGAAATTGATCCGGATCATACTTCTGAATCGCTTCAACGATTACAAAAACTTTACGGGCCGATTTTCCGGTTGACAATCTTTCGACGAAGTGTCGTTATTATTTCGAGTCAAGAATTAGTTAATTTCGTTTGTGATGAATCGAAATTCGACAAAAAAATTAGCGGATCATTAAACCAATTTCGAGCAATTGCTGGCGATGGACTTTTTACAGCACATACATCGGAACCAAACTGGAAATTAGCACATAAAATTCTCGTACCTGCTTTTGGTCCACAAGCCATTCGAGATATGTTTCCAGCTATGATGGACATTGCTTCACAATTAATTCTTCGTTGGCAACGATTTCAAGGAGAAACTATCGATGTTTGTGATAGTTTTACACGATTGACATTGGATACAATTGCTTTATGCAGTTTTAATTATCGATTTAATAGTTTTTATGAGAAGAAAATGCATCATTTTGTCGATGCAATGGTCGATGTTCTTGTTGAAAGTGGCCGTCGAACAAAACGATTTGCCTTACAAAATGCATTGATGATGGCAACAACACGAAAGTACAATGAAGATATAGCATTCATACATAATCTTTGTGATGAAATCGTTAAAGAACGCCGTCAAAATCCAAATGATGTCAATGATCTATTGAATCGAATGATTAATGGAAAAGATCCCGAAACAGGTTATCAACTTTAGGATGAAAATATTCGATATCAAATGGTTACATTTTTAATTGCTGGACATGAAACAACATCAGGTTTACTTTCGTTTGCAACCTATTTTATTTTGAAAAATCCAGAAACTTTACAAAAAGCACAAGCTGAAGTTGATCAATTCGATGAAATTACAATCGAAACATTAAGTAAACTGAAATACATCGATGCAGTTCTAAAAGAAACACTTCGACTACAAGCAACCGCACCAGCATTTTCATTACAATGCAAAGCAGATAGTATCATTCTTCCTGGTGGTTATGAAGTTCATAAGGATGAAGGTATTTCAGTTCTTCTACCTGGATTACATCGAGATCCTAAGGTTTGGGATCGACCAGAAGAATTTCTTCCTGAACGAATGTTGAATGGTGGTTTTGAAAATCTTCCACCGAACGCATGGAAACCATTTGGAAATGGACAACGAGCTTGTATTGGTCGACCATTTGCTTGGCAAGAAAGTCTCTTAGCTCTGGCTTTGGTTCTCAAACATTTTAATATCGAATTTGTTGATCCTTCGTATGATCTTCGCATTAAACAAACATTAACTATTAAACCGGAAGGTCTTAAAATACGTGTTCGATCAAGACAACCTGTTGGATTATCATTCAATACAACTAAATCAGTAAAATCAACAGACAAACCAACTACACTGAATGCTGAAACAACGAAGACTATTCAACCATTATCAATTTTTTATGGTAGTAATTCAGGTTCATGTGAATCATTTGCACGAAATATTGCAACAGAAGCACCACTTATTGGTTATAATGCAACAGTTGCTACGCTTGATTCTGCCGTTGGATTAATTCCAACAGATCAACCAGTGATTATTATTACAGCTTCTTATGAAGGTCAACCATGTGACAATGCTAAACAATTTGTTGCTTATCTTCAAACGAAACCAACATTAAAAAATGTTAATTATGCTATTTTCGGTGCTGGACATCATGATTGGGTGAATACTTATCAGAAGATACCAAAATTTATTGATGAAACTATCGGGGAATGTGGTGGCCACCGAATTATTGAACGAGGTGAAGCCGATGCTGCCGGAGATTTCTTTGGTTCATTTGATTCATGGAAAGAGAAACTCTTTCGTGTTCTTCGAAAAGAAACCAACGGTCAAAATGTAACCAGTGAAGAAAAATTATCCATCGAAATCGTTCAATCAACAAGAAATCTCGGACAAATTAATCAAGTTGGAATAGTTCAACGAAATGAAGTTTTAGTCCAAGCAAGTTCTACCGGACCAGAAAAACGACATTTAGAAATTAAACTTCCCGAAGGACAAACATATCGAAGCGGTGATTATCTCGCTGTTTTACCAACAAATCCAATTGAAGTCGTGACTCGAGTTCTCAAACATTTTAAATTAACAACTGATACACATATTAAAATCGTTTCAGCAACAGAAACATTCTTTCCAACTAATCATCCTGTTAGTGCTTTCGATATTCTTAGTGGTTATGTTGAATTAACTCAACCGATTACTAAGAAGCAGCTTGAAACTGTTGCCAATCTTTGTGAAGATGAAAACGATCGAAAGAAATTACTTGATCTAGTTGGAGATGTCTATGAAAAAGAAATTCTCGACAAACGAATTAGTTTGTTGGATATTTTAGAACTAAATCCATCATGTCAACTTTCATTCTCTCAATATCTTCGAATGTTGCCATCACTTCGAATTCGTCAATATAGTATTTCATCTTCACATTTATGGAATACTGATGTTGTTACATTGACCATTGACGTTCTCAATAGCCCCGCTTTGAGTGGACATGGAGAATATTTTGGTGTTGCTTCGAATTATCTTGCAAAGTTAAAAGAAGGTGATCGTATAACATGTAGTGTTCGTTCAAGTAATATTACATTTCATCCACCTGAAGATACAAAAATCCCAATTGTAATGATTGCTGCTGGAACAGGAATAGCACCATTTCGTGGTTTTATTCAAGAACGAGCAGCTCAATTAGTTTGTGGTCGAGAGGTTGGCCCTGCAACGCTCTATTTCGGTTGTCGATCTGATCAAGATTATTTATATGCTAATGAACTTGATAAATGGTCGAAATTAGGAGCAGTCGAAATTAAAATGGCTTTTTCTCGTAAAGAAAATCGAGAAAAGCAATATGTACAAGATTTACTTTGGCAAGATCGACAAGATATTGCAAAATCATATCGTAACAATGCACGTTTTTATATTTGTGGAAGTGCAAAGAAATTAGGTGCTTCTGTACGAACATGTTTTATTAAGATTATTTCGGAATTGAAAAGTTGTGATGAAGTTGAAGCTGAAAAACTTCTCGAAAACATTGCTCGTGATCGTTATAACGTTGATGTTTTTCTCTAGATAAACAAACATCTTTTTTTTTTCAATTAATAAATATTCTCACATAAATAATGATTCGGATCATGTCTAGATCTATATATGTCACAGGACAATTTAAATTATATTTAGTTTTCCACATAACAGCTTAGAAAATGTAGCAAAAAAATCGAGATTAAAGACATGTTTCAGTTTCACTTCAGATTTATTTCAAGTATCGAGAATGATAGTTTAATCAATACACATGCGTAAATAAAGATTCGAGTCTTGAACATTGTATCATATTACAAGTCTTAGTGTGAAATCATTACAGAAAACAACACAACAAATATTTAATACAGAAAAAAGTAAATATACATGTTTTGTACAATTTTAATGTGCCAATCTATTTCTATTGTCTTTGAAAATGTCAGCTGTTTATTCAAACAATAATTGTTTCATTCCGACGTTGACGAGTAAAGAAAAAGTGAAGAAAATGTTTGATGATATATATTGATTTATTCTTTTGACTCGATGACGATTCCACTCGACATTGTTTACCATTATTCTATTTCAAAGATTAAAAAATCAGATATTTGGAAAAAAAACATTGAAAATTACCTGTAATTTGACTTTTATTGATAATTTCATAATGATGAACATGTATAGCTCATAAATGGATGTCAATGAGAAAAACACACCACTAATGAGAGCGAGTACACTAATGAATAGAAATACAATACTAAACACCATATAAACATAACGATTTGCATCTGATTGATCAATTTTCTATATTGAAAAGAAGATTTTATACTTCGAAACAAGATAATCGATGAAAATGAATCTTAGATTCAGATAGTTTAATGCCGCACATGAGAGAAAGCTTCGGAGAAATAAAGAGAAAATGTTTGCATACGACTGTTCACTAATGAAACTAATTATCTTAACAAATTTTTAGAGACTCAATATCTGAATAATAAATATTTTTTTCTGTTATCGTATTGATAAACTGACATATTGAAATGAAAAGAAAAGAAAATGGATAGTCGCTACAAATATAAATTCATTTAGCTCTAGAGAAAAGGCGAGATTTTCGATACTTGATGATTATAACGATCAGAAAAAATAGTATAAAAAATCGTCAACTTCCTCTTAGCAATGGTACACACTGTACACGATTATTTATTGACTTCTTTAAATATTAAGAATTTGTTTTACTCTGTATTTCGTACCATTAAACTGGTGCCACCTTTGAAAAGAGCTACAGAAGACAGGAACGAAATGAAAATCCCTTCTATTTTCACTATAGTTCCTAGATTGCATGAACATATTTGCTGATTGTTATTATTGCATTTATCTTCCTTCGAATAAAAAGAAAAATAAGAATTTTTTATTAATCAAATTACGGACAAAGTGTTTATCTCTATTCAAATTCTCCAATCATATGTATATGTCACAGGAAAACTTCAAATTTAGGACAATTTAAAATTGTCCTAGTAGTCCTAGGACAACTTCAAATTTGCGTGTAAAAATTTGAGGGTGTCCTTAGGAAAATTTTAAATATTCCTTATATGTTAGGACGATTTTAAATTGTCCTGAATTTTAGTTTGTACTGTGACATATACACATATGTTTTAAATTTCATGCAAGTAGAAATAATTTGTCCCGTCATATGCTCGATTATTTTGCAAGTTTATCAAAGATCGCTAAATTTTTTACAAAATTATCAACTAATCTTTTTCAGCTAAAATGATATCCGTTTTACTTACGATTCCATTGTTATTTATCTGAATTTTCATTGTTTTAGATTGCAGAATTTGTTGAAATAACTTTAAAAGAACGAGATATTAATAAGATTCAAATATATGATTTAGTTAAAAGTATACACGAAATTTGTACAGATACGAAAACTTGATAGTTAAAGAATAATGAGAAACTCACTGATTTTAACACATCATGAACAATGCAGATTATCAATTAAACGTCAAAGCAAAGAAACAAACAAAATTGTATGACCGATCTAAAATGTATCCAATGATAAAAAAAAGAAGAAAAACGGAGAATTCGATAGAGGACGCTGCATACTACAGTAAAACTCCTCTTACTGAACACTCCTCCTTTATGATCAACCAATTATATTGAACATCCTGCGGTCCCACCGAGCGATTTTAGCTGTATTTGACCCCCTCGTATATGATCCCCTCGCGATTCTGACTATGAACGCTTTTTTCTTGTCCCTACTGTATAAGCAACCTGTATAAAGTGAACAATTATGGATGTCGTCATCCATCACAAGGTCATTATCATTCATTTGATTGGATAATATTGTGATTCATGTGGAAAGATAAGGAAAGAGAACAGAATAATTAATTAATTGTTTAACTTGTCGATTGAATATATAATGTATTTTGTAATCGTTTGATCGAATAACATGTCTCATCGAGATCTTTCTCTCGAAAAGAAAATTAATCTCATTAAGGAGAAAGAAAATGGTCTATCACATTGACAATTAAGTGAACGATTTAATGTTTGAGTAGGTGCAGTTTCGAATATTCTTAAAAGAAAAGCCGAATATGCAGACGATTACCAACTTAGTCGAAACAAAAAAATAAAGCGAAAACTCAAAGATGATTCTAGTCAAGAGATAAATGAAAACGTCTACGAATGGTTCGTTTCGCAGCGCTCAAAGCACATACCGATATCCGGGCCAGTGATTCAAATATTTTTTTAAAAATGAATGAATGAATGAATTGACTTTCAATAAATATCTATTTTTCAATAGAAAGGAAGAAAACCTGTTTTTGGACTTCTAATAAAGTTTTTTACATTAGCCCCCTCGTTAATGATCACCCTGTTTATCTGAACGTTTTGGGCAAGTCCCATTGGTGTTCACATTAGAGGGGTTTTACTGTATATATTCGAATGATATTATCACTCAATTTTTCGTAATTAATGTTGAACTTTTGTTGCAAAAAGCTAACTGAATAGATAAATCATCTATATGAAAATGGGTGAGTGAATAACTAGGATTTTCATGAGTGAGCACGAAGCAGATTCACACGCGACAAAGATCTAAATATAGTCTTTAGATAAATGAGAAAAAGAATTCTAGAATCAAAAACGAATTTTTTTCATATGACCCTCCTTACAGTCGAGGGAATAAATCGTAAGCTCACTCTTAGTAAGATTCTATTTATTCATTTACCTTCAAGACCCAATATTCTATTTACGTACTGATAGTGTATTTACCCATGTATGCGAGCAGTAGTCCATCTTGCTATCTGATTATCTAGTATATTATCATAATGTTAATATTGAAAAATTGATCGAGTGATATCATAATTGAATATGTCATGAGCTGATTATTTTTTGATTTTGTTGTTTTGGGATAGTTTTTATTGTTGATTTCAATAAAATATGTAACCTTTTGTTAACCAATCTTTTCTGCTTTTATCTGTACATGTACATAATCTATGTGACAGAATGAGAATTTTTCGTTTCAGCAAATACAAAACAAATTATTTTATTAAGTTAGTTATGTGATTTGTCATTCAGTTGAATATTCAACTTTTCCTGGACAATGAATAGATGAATTTTAATTAGCGATCATTAGTAATATTTGGATATTCAGTGAAAAGTTTTGTTATTTGTGTAATAAATCGATATTCTGATTCTTCAGTCCAACTCCATTATGAAATCTTGCAATTCTTATAGAATTGAATTTCATATGAGATTATAGTTTATCACTCGTTTGGATAATTGATCTTGCAGAGAAATCTTCAAAATTTACAATTTGCTATGGTCATACAACAGAAAGGCATTTTACTTTTATCAAATCCAGAAAAGAGTATTCGATCCCATTCCTGGGAATTATTCATAATGGTTGATCAGACGATAGTATCAACAAATGCATTAACTTAAAATAAGTTGAACAAGGCGAAACAATTCTTTCAACTGACTTGATCTTGACCTTCATTCCGAAGACGACTTTAAAAGGCTCATTCTCGATAACCATTAGGATGAACAAGACATGTTCTTTTTGTGTACTCAAAAAAGTGAGTACACTATAGAATCGGTCAGTGTGGCCGGCCGTCCGGCCGTCCGTTTACACGATAATTCTCGAACGGAGAATCCGATTCCCATGAAACTTTCCACATAGATTTGTTTCATAAATGTCTCGGTCGAGTTCGAAGATGGGCTCGATTCCTCAAGGATTTAGCAATTTTCACGTTGAAACATCATTATTTTGTCAAAATTTTGATATGTTGCAATTTCTCTCAGCTACTATTTCATACTTACCCTCAAATGAAACGCAGCCTATTATATACCACTCGATAGAGAATTTAATCGGCTACAAAATGATACCAAATTGTGGTGGGTCATACACCAGAGAAAAAAATTTCTGCCGACATAACATTCTACATATCGTAAAATCATATACATTTCGACACTATATCTCAATGAAATGCGCTTATTTCTGACTGAATCCACAATTATCTTGCAGTACTTGACAGATCTCATCATAGAGCATGAAACTATGCTAAATCTATCCTTGTCTATGCCATCAATACCGCTCACCTCATCAACACTAACATCACCGCTCCCACATCTTCACTATCATCCTCACCCTCCACCATCACCCCTTCATCCCTCAACATTCTCACTCTCCACCATCACCCCCTTCATCCCCTCATCCTTCACCATCCTCCACCATCATCCCCTTTACCCCCTCAGCACCACCACAATCACCACCATCACTCCCTTCACATCCTCACCATCAGTACCATCATCAGCCCCTTCACATCCTCACCACCCTCACCCCTTCACATTCTCACCATCATCACTCCTTCACATCCTCACCACCCTCGTCCCGTCACATTCTCACCATCATCACGACCCTTCAATATCTTCACTCTCAATATTCATCCTTGAGCGCACTAAGGAACTGCTCCTTAGACCCTGCGGATGCCCACTTTTTGTCTCGTAGGACACGGCGAGGAGTTAGTTCCGCAGAGTTGATTCATTGGTATAAACGAAAATCTATGTATTTCACAAAAATCTTCTTGTGTACTCAAAAAGAATGAGTACGTTCTAAAATCAGTCTGTATATCCGACTGTTTACACGATAATTTTCGAACAGAGAATATGATCCTCATGAAATTTTGTACACAGCTTAGTCTCATATATATCTCGGTCGAGTTCAAAGATGGGCCTGATCTGTCAAAGATTTCCTGATTTACAGCTTAAAACATCACTTTCCCCCATGATTTGATGAAAATGCTGGTGATTGACAGCTTTCTCTAAGCTAATATTTTCTCTTAGCTGCGACAAAACTCATACTATTATACACCGTTCGATAGAGAATTTCATGGGCTACAAAATCATATTAAATAGTATAGATAGATAGATCTATAGTGACGAAAATTTCTTCCGTACAACACATTCTTTTTCAATACTAGCAAAAATTCATAAATTTAGGCATAATATCGGAGTAAATCTCACGTTTGTCTCATGGAATCGATACGAGTTTCTCCCACTAGATAGAACTCTTCATGGGGTACCGTATGATATCAAAACATAGTGAAAAATATGCTCATTTGAAAATTTTATCCTTCTGGTACTTCTTATAAAGCCAGAAAAACTCATCAGATTTTGACACTTTGTCAGCATAATAATATGCATTTTCTTAGAATAGAAGGATCAATTTATAAATTAGGATCTAAAACACAGTTGAACTAGAAACAGAGATTAACATAAAATATTGGCACATATCTTTCTCTCACTGTCATCTCTCGACACAGTCTCACTCCCTTTCCCACCACCCTTATCTCTCAAACGTCCTTCCTCACATTCCCCTTCCATGATCTCTCCAACACCATCATCCTTCCCCTCCCCCATACGGTCTCTCAACCACCCTACCTCGCCTTCCCCTTTACGATCTCTCAAATGCCCTTCCTCTCCATTACTCCATCATCACTACCGAAATCTCTAGGGTTCACTTTTTGAAGTACACATAACAATCGGATTTCGATCCGATGTTTTCGCATTTATTTAGTTTTGTTTATTGAACTAATAGAATATTTTTAGTGTTTATTCATTAGATATCGTTAATATGCTTTTGTTTGTCGATTTATGTCAGACAGATTCTAAGCACAACAGGAGAAAAAGAAAATGAATTATAGAAGTTTATCTACATTTATCACAAAGAGAAAATCCATTGATCACAACAGCTGTAAAGGATATTATGGCGATGATAACGAGTTTTGTTTATCATTTGAATAGAAGACCAAAGACGAATTTAATGTATGTCGATGTTTGAATATTGTCTGTTGATTTGAAAGTGAATCATTTTGATGAATTTGTTCTTCTAATTGTCGAAGCGGTTTTTCATCTTCAGTTAATTTCATTATTAATAAACATGCTCGTTGTTGTTGATTTAAAGGTGTTGTTTCATGTTGTTCTTGCTGACTCGGTACTGCCTAAAAGAAAAACCAATGAATATTTCAAATATTTTCGAAAAAAAGAAAAGATGATACTTCAATTTGTCTGTTGGAATTATGAATACGAATAGTCACATCAGGATTTTCATTATCATTCGTGAAATTAACAGATGCATCTACATTTGTTTGAGATATGATTTCGTGTATGAATATGAAATAGGACCACCAAAAAGCCAGAAGACCAATACCTATTTCAAAACTCTTGAAAACAAGAAAAAATAATTGATTCATAATGATGTGCTTGCACGTACGTATAATGTGGTCAGAACACCATTATTTAAATTATTAATAGCCATACCAAATGCACCGGCGAACCAAAGAAAAATTGATATTGCGAATCGAAAAGCGATTTCCTGAAACAACTCATTTTAAAATGTATTTAAAAAAAGGTTTTTTACTTTGTTTAAAAGTGATTTAATATCTTGTCGATTAAAATTGAGCTTGATCATCGAGAACAATTTGCACACAACTCGACATAAATATAGCACTAGAGAAAAAAAATTTCGTAAAATTTTTATTAATATTGGTAAAATTCTTATGATATCTTTGATCTTGAAAACGTTGTGAAAAAAACTGACGTTTCAAGAAAACAATTCACTGATTTGCTTCTCTGTAACTTCTTGTTTATTCGACTTACTTGAGCATGTTGAGACCACAGATAATCGAACTACGTAACAAGTATAGCCAATCATAAGTTTATCTTCACAAATTTTGTGTGGATTATTTTTAATATCGAATATCCATGTCATACATTCCGTCAAGAGAAAACAAATCATAGCTATCTAAGAGAGAAAACATTTTCGAAAATGTTGTTTTTGTGTTTAAATTTCTCTTACTAATTCCATAGTTTTTGTCATTATTTCGATAAATTTGGCTTTTGATGCTGACATTGTCTTTGGTAATGATTCAAATGTTCGATCTTGTCGTTGACAATTTGCTTGACATATTTGATTGAAAAACATGATCACTTTTATCTAAAGTTGTACAAAAAATGAATTATCTGTTCAGTTTTTCGCGTTTGAAACGTAAACAAAAAACGAAATAATTGGTTAATAGATCACTTCTACGTATGAATTTCGTTCTCGAAGTGTATTCGAGATAGAGGACGCACTTTTCTTTAGCACTGATTCTTAGATTCAGAAAACATTCATGTGTTTATTTAATGGATTAAGGAGAAAATAGAAAAGAAATATTGGAAATTGTTTATAATATTTGAAACGGACGTAATTTACTATTGGAAATTTGTATATTTGCTGCATGAACAAGTGAGTTTCACAGTTACGTACATATGATAATGATTGTTTTCGGCGGTCTAACGAGTATCAACGATCAGATATCGCAACGTTCGAATCAACTATGGCAATGGACAGATACTTGGACGCAAATTCATGTTCAAGGAACTCAACCCGAACCAAGAAAAGGTTGATTTCTCTTTCGATTGTCTCAATTGATAAACTATTCTAGTTGTTGTTGTTGTTCAGGTCATTCACAGTTTACAATGAATAATGAATCGATTTTGATCGTCGGTGGATCATCATCGACACGGATCTGTCGCGATGTTTGGCTTTATTCATTGCGTACAAATCAATGGACAGAAATTCTCGTTCAAACAGCGAATTCTCTTGAACATTGCCCGAATAATGAAGATTTTGCCCTGATACCGTTTTGTTTAATACGTTCAGCAAATATTTTAGTGACCTGTGCTCGTTCAAAACGTTCGCCAAGTATTCAACAACGAAACTCCTACAGTCAATTTGATTTTTCTCACTGTGATAAACAATCACGAACTCTCCACACGTCGATCGTTCCCAGTAGTTCAAGTGATGAAAACGATGAAACTATTCGTTCATCATTTGTCAATAAACGACCGATTCTACCGAGTAAATCTCATGAATACAATCTACTTGATCTGCCGAGTGGCTTACAAATCTATCGTCTTGATATTTCGAATATTTTCTCAGCGAATCCATTTGTCAATTGGCTGCCAAGTAAATCAACGAACGTATTCGGCAGTCCGACACATTGCTATTTGTATTATTCATTGATTTCAGCTCGAAGTGAGCTCGTTCTTTTCGGTGGAATCGAAAAACGAAAGTTAAATTTACAGAAATCTTCGCGAGAATCGAATCAAAGACGTTCGGGAACTTTAGCTTTGCTCACACTTTCAAATATTTCCCTATGAGAGAATTATTGTTGTTTGTTTTTCTTGTCAATCTATTTTCAGATAGAAAACACAAAAATGCATAAAATGAAATGGGAATTCAAAGAGACGAATACGTATGAAGCTCGTCGAAATGAAGGCGAAAAACTTCATCGTCAATATCCCGATCGATGTGCAGTTATTGTAGAACGAGCACCGAATTCCAAATTACCCGATCTTGCTCATAAGAAATTCTTAGTACCAACAGATCTTAGCGTAAGATTCAATTGAAATTAATATTTCATTGAAAGCTTTTGTTCAGGTTGGACAATTTCATTGTCTTGTTCGTAAACGACTTAATGTTCTGCCTGCAGACACAATTTTCTTCTTTGTTAATAATGTAAATCGTTCATTGAGAAAGTCAATTAAATCTGCTTGCTTTTGTTTTCAATAGACTATTCCACTGAATTCAATGACAATGAGCACTTTGTACAAAGAAAATGTTCGTACACGCAATATTTCCAGATAGGAATATCACAGTTTTCGACTTTTTTAGGCTGATGAAGATAAATTTTTGTACATGGCTTATACAGAAGAATCCTTCTTCGGCTAAATTTGACGATGATTCAAGATTTTTTTTTCTTCTTTAATTTTCTACGATTCAATTTTTTTATTCGAGATAATTCAATAAATTCAATGTGCATATATCTTTTTCTGTCGAAATAAAGGTCAACATGTCTATAGAGATATCATTCGTACTTCATTTCGTATTGTGAATCATGTGAGAACGTAAGTTACACTTCGAACGAAGAACACAAGGTATATATAAATATACGAACAACCACAATAAATACACAAATTTGAATAATGACAAATCCAATACCTCAACCAGCCGGATCATTTCTAGTGGGCAATTTGAATGAAATTGATCCGGATAAAGCTTCTGAATCGTTTCAACGATTGCAAAGACTTTATGGGCCGATTTTTCGATTGACAATTTTTCGACGAAGTGTCGTTATTATTTCAAGTCAAGAATTAGTTAATTTCGTTTGTGATGAATCCAAGTTCGATAAAAGAATTGGCGGAGCTTTAAACCAATTTCGAGCACTTGCTGGCGATGGTCTTTTCACAGCAAATACATCTGAACCAAATTGGAAATTAGCACATAAAATTCTCGTGCCTGCTTTCGGTCCGCAAGCTATTCGAGATATGTTTCCAGCTATGATGGATATTGCTTCACAATTAATTCTTCGTTGGCAACGATTTCAAGGTGAAACTATCGATGTTTGCGATAGTTTTACTCGATTGACTTTGGATACAATTGCGCTATGCAGTTTTAATTATCGATTTAATAGTTTTTATGAGAAAAAAATGCATCATTTTGTTGATGCTATGGTCGATGTTCTTGTCGAAAGTGGTCGACGAACAAAACGATTAGCTCTACAAAATGCATTGATGATGGCAACAACACGAAAGTACAATGAAGATGTATCATTCATACATAATCTTTGTGATGAAATTGTTAAAGAACGACGTCAGAATCCGAATGATGTTAATGATCTATTGAATCGAATGATTCATGGAAAAGATCCTGAAACTGGTTATCAACTTTCGGATGAAAATATTCGATATCAAATGGTTACATTTCTAGTTGCTGGACATGAAACAACATCAGGTTTACTTTCGTTCGCAACCTATTTTCTTTTAAAAAATCCAGAAACTTTACAAAAAGCACAAGCTGAAGTTGATCAATTCGATGAAATTACAATTGAAACATTAACTAAACTAAAATATATTGATGCAGTTTTAAAAGAAACACTTCGA
>Ga0209930_1002423_pt1 | contig 22229 bp, 24 predicted proteins | sample ThiBiot_500_biof_2_FD_183948 | JGI IMG/M metagenome (GOLD analysis project Ga0209930, IMG submission 183948) | Wastewater bioreactor microbial communities from Cape Town, South Africa - Thiocy_cont_500_biof (SPAdes) | ecosystem: Engineered > Bioreactor > Thiocyanate-remediating >... | reverse complement strand
GAATGATTGACATTTGTTAATTGTTCATTATCTTGGTCTTGATCATATTGGACATGCAGCAATTGATGCATTTAATTCACTTGTCGAAGACAAATTAGCTGAAATGGATCAAGTCATCGAAAGATGTTTTAATCGTGAGTAGTGATCATGGAATGACTGATAAAGGTGGACATCGTGGTTTCTGCAGTTTTTATTTCTAAACAATTCGAAAGAAGTCAATCTCATGAAAATCAATATCTTCAAATCGATTTAACAGCAACATTAAGTGGTTTACTTCGCATTCCGATTCCATTTGAATAATCTCGGAATTTTATCATTCGGTCAAAAGTCATTTATTAAAATGTTTAATTAATGATAATCGAAGACAATTATTCAATCTTTTATCGGATAAAAAAAGTATCAACATCCTTAGACGATCTTCTCACTTCTTCTTCTTCTTTCAATTGTTTTCTATTTGATTTGCAAAGAAATCTTTCTAAGTCTCTCATTCGGTGTACTCAGTTGTTGTTTAAGAAACGGTCCATGTGTTTATTGATCCATTCGAATACATAATCAAGAACTTCTTTTCTTTGTAGATCATTGTGTAATTCATGAAGATGATTTGGCCATTCTTTGAATTCGATATCATCTCCTTTGACTCGTTCACTTGCCCATCTATGAATGATTTCAATCGGTGTAATTGTATCAGCAGCACCATGTTGAATCAATACTGGTACTTGAAAATTTAATACAGTTCTTTCCAATCGATAACCTATTTCAAGAAATAGAGCCAATGATCTTGCAGGCCATCGATCATGAACAAGAGGATCATTTCGATAGGCTTCGACAATATCTGGATCATCTGTATAAACATTTGTATAGTTTCCTTCAAGTGGTAAACGTAAATGTGGACTTAAACTACTAAAAGCTCTCGCCACATAATACATAATACATGTAGGACGTTCTTTCAAACATATCGAAGGTGTACTTAATACCATTCCATGACAATCGAGTGGTTTCTCTGCTCGTCGAAGCATATGAATAATGCAATTGACACAACCTGTGCCATGTGCATAAATAACCAAAGGCATTTTAAGTTTCAATTCATTTCGTATGTAATCTACAACACTATCAAAATCGTTGAGTACAGCCTCAATATGCGGAATAAAGCCACGTTCGCCACCTGATAATCCATGACCACGTGTATCGTATGCAACACATGGAATCCCATGACTAGTAAAAAATTGTGCCACATGTCTGTAACGTTGAGAATGTTCACCTGTACCATGTACGAAAAGAATAACTAGTTTCGGATTTTTCTGACCGGGTACTGGCCAATGTCTGCCGACTAATCGTAAGCCATCAGGATGTTTAGATTTAATTTCAAACGAAAATTCAGTTTTATTGTCAGCTTTGTCAAGACTTTCTCTATTCCGCGAATTTTGTGTTGTTGTGCGCGATGTCATAGTTTCTCGTATAGTCGTATGCAACAATACTTTTCACTATTTGTAAAAGAAATGACAGCCAAGGTAAATCAAACACTCGTTTCTGTTTGTCGTTCGATTACTTGAATTTTTTTCTCCGAATGTAAGTTATTTTTAGTCTTACCAAGAAAATGTATTATTCTCGGCGCTGTTTGAAACTTCAGGGCTTCATGCTTAGTTCGACTGTATTATAAGTAAATTTATATTTCATTGTTTATCAACAAAACGAACATTGAAATCATCTAGAATTAATACAAGTAGAGCTGGTTTAACGAAACGTTCACTACTGATAGATAATCATGAACATGCGTCATTTAGTTATTCGGAAAAAGGAACTCGAAATCCCGATAAACCGACTATTGTATTCGTTCATGGACTTTCATCAACTAAAGAAACTTGGATTCCAATTATCAAAGTTATTTCCTATACAAAGCAAAAGAGTTGTTTGTTTGTTTCTGTGTGTAGAATATTCCAGCTAGTTATCATGTTATTGCAATTGATCTTCCTGGTCATGGAGAAACAATTGGTCTCAATGAAGATATTTATTCCATAGAGAAATTTGTAGACAAATTGAAACTGGTAAATATATTTGACATTTCATTTCTCTTGGAAAGTTTGATCTTAGTTTTTCGATAAAATGAATTTAACAAAACCAATGTGTATCGTCGGTGCATCGATGGGTGGTACAGTTGTTTGTTGGTTTGCTGTTCGACATCCTGAATATGTCAGTTCGATTTGTTTATTAGCTCCAATAGGTAACGAAGAATCTGAGACTGAATTGATTCAAAGGTTGAAAGCGGGTGATACCACTAGTCTACTACCAGAAACACCCGATCAATTGCGTTGTATGATGGAGACATTGACAGTCAAACCAATTAGTGTACCTCGAGTCTTTATTAATGGATTTCTTAGTTTAAGATTAAAGCTTCTAGTCGAACATAAAAAAGGTATTTAACACATTGAAATAATTGCATGCTTTGTTTTAATTAAATTGTTCAGTTCTTGGATCATTAATTCAATACGAATCTTCAGTCATCAAACGTTCGCATGAAGATTTACGAAGTATTCAATGTCCTGTGCTGATCCTCTGGGGAAAACAAGATCGAGTATGCTAATTAGCATTAAAAACATTCAAGTATATTTATTATCCGTAGGTTTATCTTCCGATTGCTGCTGATTATTATTGCAAATTGATCCCCAATGCAAAATCAATTCTATTCGATGAATGTGGTCATTTTATGGCTATTGACAAGCCAGAAGAAGTGACAACAAGCATTATTACGTTTTACAATGAACAGTTTCTCGAGAACAAATAAACATTTGCATGTTGTTTTCTATGTTTTATTTTTTCGGCGCAGAAACGAAGAAAAAGAAAAACGTAAAAGTACCTCTCATCGAAATTGCCTAGAATGTGTATATATAATTCTGTGTTTGCATTCATTCCTCTTCCGAGATTTTCATTTTTCGGTGAAAAAGAAACATGTAGGACTTTTTCTTTTGATGTTTTTTTGCTCAAGATATTTTTATCATTGATAGGCAAGCGTGGCTAGTTCAACAATATTATAAGTAAATTTATTTATCGAAGAGAAGAAAAAAGGAGGAAATTGTTTATTGATAAATTAGATTGACAACATATTTAGCAGGTCATAAGAAACATTCGTTAGCTATCGATGATGATAATAAATCAGCTGCATTCAGTTATACAGAAAAAGGAACTCGAAATCCGGATAAACCGACTATTGTATTCGTTCATGGACTTTCATCGAATAAAGAAACTTGGATTCCAATTATCAAAGTTATTTCCTATTCAAAACACTAAATATACAAAACAGAATTTTGTGCGTATAGAATATTCCTGCAAATTATCATGTTGTTACAGTTGATCTGCCTGGTCACGGCGAAACAGTAGGTCTCAATGAAGATATTTATTCCATAGAGAAATTTGTAGACAAATTGAAACTGGTAAATATATTTGACATTTCATTTCTCTTGGAAAGTTTGATCTTAGTTTTTCGATAAAATGAATTTAACAAAACCAATGTGTATCGTCGGTGCATCGATGGGCGGTGCTATCGTTTGTATGTTCGCAATTAAATATCCTGAATACGTTAGTATGATCTGTTTACTTGCTCCTGTCGGTAATTTTCTATAAAGAACATTTGAATTTTCTCAATTAAAATTGTATTTGCAAATAGCAAATGAAGAATGTGAAACTGATCTAATTCGAGAATTACGCGCTGGTACATACAATGCTCTTCTGCCAGAAACATCCGAACAACTTCGTCGAATGATTAACAATTTAACAGTGAAACGAGTGAATATGCCAGCACCATTTCTTAATGGATTTTTACATTTAAGATTACGACTATTGGACGAACATAAAAAAGGTTTCGGTTTTTATTGAAAAAAAATATAAAAAAAAACTAATTGTGATTGATTTTTAGTTCTTAGTTCACTTCTTGAGCATGAATATCATTTGATTGAAAGTCATTATCAGAAATTACGTCAAATGGATCGTCCAGCGTTGATTCTATGGGGCCGTCAAGATCGAGTAGGTTTCAATACAACAACAAAAGCATGATTCTATGTTTGTTTAGGTTTATACGTTCAAAGGTGCAGAATTCTTTTGTAATCTACTGCCAAAATCCGAAAGTATTATCTTTGATGATTGTGGACATTTCATGGCGATTGACAAACCAGATGAAACAGCTCGAAGTATTTTAGATTTTTATAATACAAATGCTAATTATCAGGTCAAATTGTTGTCAATCACAGACATTGAACTTTCATATTGAATTTCATTGATGTTTAAATAAAACACATTCATCATTTTCAGATAGATACATATCTAATTCGAATGGGATCCGGAGCGAGTGTTGATGGTCAACCATCATGTCCATATAATCGAATGTGTGCAGAAGAAATCAAAAGAGCGAAAAGAGGTCGTTATATAGATGGAGAAGCATCGGACTTTTATTTTCTTTGTTTAAATGGAAAAACTGAAGAAGTTCGTGAAATACTTGAAAAAGGAGATCGACAACATATTGATGAACTTGTTAAACTTGAACGTAATGGTGACACAGCTTTACATGCAGCAACAAGAGAAGGGCACGCTGAAGTTGTCACACTTTTACTTGAACATCGATGTTGCCGAACAATACGAGATCGTAACGGACAATTTCCTTATCAGCAAGCAAACCGAGAGGATATGCAAAAGTTATTTGAACGACCTGAAGGATCAGATCGTTTTCATGAAACGGATTCAACTAAAACGGCTGTTCCTTGTTTGCCTAAAGATGCGGAAATGGAAGCATTAGAATATGTTCAACGTTTTGAGTCCGAAGAAGAAATTTATCAGTATTCATTGAATTTTCAAACAACAGCTATGTGGTTAAGATTTTTCAATTGGTTCTCTCGGACATTTCCTCGTTTATTTAAAAGAGATTTCCTTCGCCCTGATTCATTTGATTTAATTAAAAATAATGATTTTCAGCATTTTTTAAAAATGACAACTGGTGAAAAGTATCAACAAACAAAGCTGGAATTCGATGAAGCACACAGCAGAAATTCAATCGCACCTTTCCTTAGAATTTATAGCAGTGAGCGGGTTGGTTTCTATAAATCTCTCAATAAACAATTGGCCGATTCGCCAGATGAGCCCGATACAAGTCCTCATTTATGCGATCGATTCGTTATGGAATTTCATATTCGTAGTGAAGAATTAGAACAACGTTCTTATCTAGGAAGTACTTATCGTGGTGGAACATTGAAACTTAGCGATATACCATTGTATGAGAAAGTATTCGAACATAAACCTCGTGGTGTTATTGCCTTCCGAGCATTTACATCGACTAGTGTTAAACAAAATATTGCTCTAAGTTTTATCAATAAATATCCGCCGAAACAAGACGAAGCAGGTGTTTTATTTATTTTTGAAATTAAAACTAAAACACCAACTATTGTCAATATCTCAAATGCTTCTGAGTATCCGGGCGAAAGTGAAGTTTTAATTCTTCCGGGAAATCTTTTCATTATCAAAAACATAAAAAAAGATGTTCAACATCCTTACGAAAAAAAGATTTTAACAGTTACGGAAATTTATCTCGAATATTTACATATTCCAGTTTCATTTAGAAAAAAATTTATGCATACTATTCATTCGGCAAGAAAGGATGCTGTTATAGAGTGAACGTGCGAACATCAATATCTATTTACATTTACTTCGATTGCTGTATTTTTTACAAAGAGTCGTAAAAGCACATAAATAAATTGTTGACGGTATCGTTTCGATACGCAAATGTAAACATAAAATGGAATCTAAACATGCACACAGAAAGAAACATCATCAATAGATAAACTAGAAGAGACTCACTGCAAAATATACAAAATTCATCCAGAGTGCCACAGATAAAGTCAATTGAATCTTTGCTAAAATCACGGGATCATTAGTAAATCGAATGTTATTTGTTAAAACAGAAATAATAAAGTAAGGTAATGAAATTGATACACCGATGAGTGTTTGAATGAGTATCATTCGTGTTATTTGCACTTCATGTTGACGACGAACAAGTGGAACTGTTCGATAGGATATTTCTTGAACATTTTGATAGGCTAAAACTGCAAATATAGCATTTGTTGAATGAATCATTGCATAGGAAATCACTGGCATATAAACACGATTAAAATAATTTTGATACGTAGGATTGATAATCGTACAAATCGTTGCGTTTGTTAAAGATGAATATACTGGTTTCAAATAGATCAAATGCGGAGAACATAACAAAATCCAAAACAAACACATTAATACACAGATACGTTTGTTTACTTTGGCTTGACTCCATTGTTGTAAACGTGGATATTTTGGTGTTGCCAAATATTGATCAATGACGGCTAAACAAATACATGACACGCTAATAACTCCACAAATTTGACTCAGATACATTCGTACTGTACAGCTTAATATAGATACATCTAACCATGGCGCCAATGATCCAACAGTTAATATACGATAGAAATAACCAAATGCTAATTGAAAAATATGAACACATGACATGACAATTAAATAAATTCCACAGGAACTTTCTCGAAAGATCCGCAAACTTAGAAATACAATCATGTTAAATATTCCACCAAGGACTCCCAGAATAACTGTAGATATACCTAAATAGTTGCTAATTTGAATAGAACAATAATTAATAGACGCTACAATTGATGCAGACGACATTTTAATGATTGAAGGAGTGTGTTTCAATAAAAAAAATTTCTCATAAAAGAACTTCCTTCTAGAGACGCTCAACAGTAATCTCATTAAAATTTATTTTCTTTTTCATTATATATTAAATCTAGTTCGAACAAAAGAAAAATAGGCCGTTTCATTACCAGGTATATTTCTTTTTTGTTTTTCAAATTCTATGAAGATACTCGTCATTTCTAATTGCTTTTTCTGACGTATTCATGACTTTTTTTTAGCATCTAGTAAGCAGTTATTTACAAAAGCAGCTTGTTTTAAGAAATGCTAATCTCGACTGCACTAATGCTTTGTTCGATCATTGCAATCAAGTTTCAAACAACATGTCTATCTACTAAATATAAAGGTAATAGTAATCCTGTCAAGGTTTTTCGCTTTTTGTCATGAAGATCCAATTTATACATTGTCATTCATTATATCAAAAATTCTCGAAAATAATCCAGATTTATATTTACTTTCGCTAATGAAATACATGAATGATAAGATACAACGTCATTCTTTTATATTAAGCCTTTTTTTTTATGAGGATAAACAAAAGATCTGTTTATTGAGCGGTTGTAGATTCTATTGGAATTTGAGGTGCAACTACAGTTGTCGTATTCTTCGAAAAACATTTTGAAATTACATGAACAAACTGTTGACGATATCGTTTTGATACACAAAATGAAACATCATGATATGAATTAACAAAAGATTTACCACAAAATATTCATTATTTAACCATAAAGCTATGGCTAATACCAATTGAATCTTCGCAAAAGTCACGGAATCATTAGTAAATTGAATATTATTTGTTAGAATATAAAAAATAAAATGAGGTAGCACAAGAGATACGCTGATAAATGTTTGAATGAGTATCATTCGTGTTATTTGTACTTCATGTTGACAACGAACAAGTGGAACTGTTCGATAGACTAAAACTACAAATATAATCTTTAATGAAAATGGAACCGAAACTACTATGAAAGGTGCATAAATTCGAGTGAGATAATTTAAATAAACAACATTTGTGATGATACAAATTGTTGTATTCATTGAAGGTACATATAATTCTGTAAAATAGATCGCATAAGGAGAACACCAAATCATCTAAAATAAACACATTAATATACAGATACGTTTAGTTATTTTTGATCGACTCCATTGTTGTAATCGTGAATATTTTAATGTTGCCATATATTGATCAATGGCGGCTAAACATAAACATGATGATACTATATTCCCACAAACTCCAGTCATATATATTCGGATTTTACAATTGAATAAAGATTTCGCTAACCATGACGTTAATAATCCTTCAATTTCAACTAAGATTCCATATACATAATTAAATATTAATTGAAGAATGTCAACAAATGACATCACAATCAAATAAATACCACTTGAACTTTCTATAATTAATACAGATGCTATGATCGATTCAGACGACATTTTGGAAATGAAAAAAAATTTATTAGTAAATATGTTTAGTTGCACATAAGTCTTAAGCTTCTTTAGCAAAACTTGAGTTTTATCTGCAAGACACCACATGGCGTCATCTGAAATAGTTGATAGGAATTGGAAAGGTAAACGCTTTTGCTTATGATTCATTTCTTTATTTGTTAAAGATGTTAACGAATATTTATCGACAACATGTCGATCGTACAACTGTTTTAAAACAAAAACAAGGTAATTCATTTCAATTAAATTCTATTTTTCATTAAATTATTTAAATAGAAAGAAAAAAGAAAGAACTTTCTGCTGCTACTGAACAATTCACACGTATTGTTCTCGATCGACTTAATAATGAGTAAATGTTTTATTTTCAAATCTTCGTATTCATCAAAGTTTTTCATTTGTGAATTAAAAGTGTTGCTGAATGTTATAAAAATGAAAAACGTATCGATCAAGCTTGTAAACAATTAACATTGCAAACAAATATTCTTACAAAACAATCTCAAGCTTGGATAACACTTCTAGGACAATTTACTGATGCTTTGAAAGTTTGATTTCTCATTTATACGTTGTTTGAATTAGTTTATTTTGGTTAATAGGAATTAGGAGATGTTGAAAACTATTCGAAAATAATCGAACGTGAATGTTCAATTATTACAAATACATTAGTAACTGTTCAACAAGATATGTTAAAAAGTAAAACACCTGCGTCTGATCCAACTCCTGCTGTCGAACCTAAAGAATGATCAATTTTTTCTGTTTGTTTGTTTTTCCATTTTAATTGCGATTTAAATATTTGATTCGAAAAAAAAAGAAATAAATCTGCATGAACAAACTGAAATACTTCTAACTCATTTTTTCATTATTTTCGGTATCCACGCTAATCAACACTACTATCTTTTTCCGGAGTGACCAATTATCCGTGACGAATTGTCTGCGATGAATTGTCATAGTAGCGGTCAAGTGAACACGTATATGACGACCTTTTCATAGATATATAGACGGATATATTTATTGTATAATTGACATGTCTGTCTCATCTGATATGAGAAATAAAATGATCAAGTACAATTATCTAGAAGATTTGCCAAATGAAATTCTTCGTGAAACGTTTAGTTATTTACATGCATTGGATTTATTTTATGCTTTGAATAATTTAAATCAACGTATTTCGTCGATTTTAAAAGAAATTCGTCTTCATGTGCTGATCGAACGAAATACATCTCGTTGTCAAATTGGATTTCTCTGTGAGAAGTTATACGATCATTGTGATCAAGTGATTTCAATGGATATTTCTAATGAATCATTTGACCGAACCAATCTCATTGAATATTTCTTTGAAGAATATTTTTTTGTCAATCTTGTTTGGTACAGATTTTCGTCGTTTGCTTCCAACTCGAACTTGGAATATGTTTTACGGAAATTGAAGAAACAAAATCAAGTTGTATATTTGAATATCGATGATATGGAAAGCGCAGAAACTGATAATGCTATTAGAGATCGGGCACATTTATTTAGCAAAGAAATTCTATTGGATCCTCCATCAAAACTTCGACATCTTATTTTTCGAATTCCTTATAATTATCCTGGATTAATTGATTGTCCAATCGGAAATTCTAATCTTACAAGTATCGAATTGAATTTCTATGGAAAACATGATAACAAATCGATTTATGTATTGATTTATGTCTTTCGTTTGCATCGATCGTTACGACGTATTCGAGCTGTTTTTGAAAATTATATAAAACCAGGATGTGTCTATGTTGGGTAAAAACGATTCATCGAATTGAAAATCATCTTTTAATTTGTTTTAGTAATCTTGCTTTGAAAACTGTCGATGAAAACGATTTACCTCGATTAATGTCGTTGAAAGAATTTGATTTGCATATGATGACAAACTGTGATTTGAATTGTTTAAGTGCTATTTTTCATTGTACGCCGAATCTCAAACAGTTCAGTTTTACATTCATTCATCAACATCTTCAAACAACATCTATCGATAGTTTATTCGATGGAAACAATTGGCAACAGATCTTAACAAATCGTCTTCCGAAATTAATTAAATTTGATATGTATATTTCGTTCTTAATAACTAATCAAGAGTTTGATTCCAAAAGAATTGTTGAGTCATTTCAATGTTTTGTGAAAGAGTATCCGAATTGGCATTTGAGCGTCAGTCGATGGAAGTCTTTTGTCGATTTTGTTCAATGTAAGTTTAAAGATAACGATGATTTGAAAATAAGAATAGTGAATTTAGGTGAACGTATTGTGTTGCGAACGTTTGATTACAAATGTTTGGTGAAGCCATTGAAATGTTTTTCATTAGCGAATATATGTGTTAACACATTCGAAACGATTTCAACAACGGATATGTCATTCGATCATTATTTTCAATCTCATATCAATTCAGTTGAATTCTATTTACCAGTTTGTGAAGCACGTCAAATGAATTTGTTATGTAGAAGCATTCCATTTCGCAATGTTAATCATCTTATTATTCGTTTATCTTTGATAAAATCAAGACTGATGGCTTTTCTCAACAGTTTATTCCGACCAAGTGAGCAAGATTAATGACTTTGACATTAGTTTTTATCAACTTTTCCATTGTTTTGTTTGGTTAGTTTCAACGTATTTTGATGATAGTTCAGATGAATCGAATGAATATATTGAAAGTGTTTCATCTTTGATTATTTTCTCGAAGATTGTTATCTTAGAATTGAAAGATCATCGTAATTTACGAGATTCATGGATTGTGCCATGGATTTTACGGTATGTTGAAAAGATTTTTATATTTAATAATAAATTAAAAATACAATTTATTTCAGAGCATGTATTAATGTTGAAGAACTTCGAATTGAAGCATCGTTGTTTTTTTCGTCATTATTTATCGATAACAAAGATCTTGTTCAGATTTTTAGTCGAATTAAAAAACTTCGATTGTCGTTTGTTGGTCAATCATGGTTTTCATCAGATAATGTTTTAAAGATTGTGGAACGTTTCTCATCTTTAGAAGAACTCGAAATGATGGATTTTTATTTGGAATGGCTATTGCCGAGCCTCGATATTTTTCTATGTCATTTTCCAAAACTACATCATATTTTCCTTGAGTCTATTGGTGGTTTCGATTTTGTTTCCCTTTCATGTGAATATCTTATAGAAAAGCGACGTCAAGCTTTTGGCTCAAAAAGATATAATGAAGACAATTTTATTCTAAACATGAACGACAAAATTGTGGATATTTGGATTCTGTAGTTTTGGTTTTCTACATTTATTATTTGATAATATTTAAATAAAATGAATAAAGAACGATAAACAACAGTTTATCTCACTCTCATCGTGTTCAAATATGTTTGTATATGACAATCTGTCCAAGAGAGCTTTTTTCTTCATACAAACTACAGTATATAAATTATGAGTCATTTTCGATTTTCATTTAATTATATAAAGTGTCGATTATAAAAAAAAATTAGAAGCATTCGATGTTATCATTTCGATATATGATTACCGATGGTCGATTTCGACCAACGTTGAGTGTTGATTATCGTTCATCATTTACATTAAGTTCAGTTATTCCAAAACCATTTCAATTTCAACTAGAATCTGATCAATTATTAATCTATTTTCATGGAAGATATCTGATAATCTCTCATTATTACAAATAATATTCATGGTTGGCTCAGCTGATGGTGATCTTACTCTTTTAACAATTCAATCCTTAATTACTCATCAATTACCTGTTCTTGTTGGTGTTATTAGTATATTGCCTTTGACAGATTTATCAGCATCAAGAGAAAGTTATATTCTTAATGAAAAGATCGATGTGATAAGCAACATGAATAATGCAAAACGACTATCGCCTTATTTATTATCATAAAATCAATCCGAATTATCTTTGAATAGTCGTTTAGTTAGTCCTTTGTTTAGTTCATTTCAAGGATTTCTACCGATGTATGTAACTGTTGGTACAACAGAAATCTTAGAAGATGATTCAATAAATATGATGAAGAAGGCACGTGAAGTTGGGGTTGATGTTACATTCGAACAAGGTTTACATCTAATGCATGTTTATCCTTTGTTTTTTACGTATTTTCCTGAAGCAAGAAATTCATTTTCGAATATTTACAAATGGATTTAATTCTTATTTAATTATCAACAATGTATTTTTCATTGACTCAATTAGCAAATGCAGCTTTAGCTTTAGGAGCAATAATTCATCAAGTTTTGGTACTTGAAACAACCAATTTATATCGAGCATGCTAAATTCGAAATCAAATTTTTATTTTTATCTTCAAATCAAACAAAACAAATAATCGTCGTATTTTCTAATTATTATCAAAACCAAATTTCAAATATAGGCGGAAAGTTCCGTAGAAAGAAAAAAGGTTTTTTATTGCTAGAAATTTGATTAAAATCAAAGGTAGAAATACATGCAATATAAGAGAAGAGAATTTTTTGATTGAAATTGATTTGATATTTAGTAGACGTCGGTTAGCAACAATTTGCAACTGATTATGAATGTAAATGCAGCACAACATTGAATATTCTTTGAATTCATAATTATTTCGTATCCCAAATCGAGATCTATGACACAGATTGAAAGGTATAACTAAAAAAGTTGCAATAGAAATACTTTTAGTAGAATATACGTAAATATGATTTTAGTGATAATATTCACCAAGTGGCGTCATCTGAAATCGTTGATAGGAATTGGAAAGGTAAACGGTCTTGCTTATGATTCATTTGACAAAACCAAACTAAAATAAAAAAAAATCATCGTCTCATCATTCAGTTATCAAAGATGTTAACGAATATTTATCGACAACATGTCGATCGTACAACTGTTTTAAAACAAAAACAAGGTAATTCATTTCAATTAAATTCTATTTTTCATTAAATTATTTAAATAGAAAGAAAAAAGAAAGAACTTTCTGTTGCAACTGAACAATTCACACGTCTTGTTCTCGATAGGCTTAATAATGAGTAAATGTTTTATTTTCAAATCTTCGTACTCATCAACATTTTTCATTTGTAAATTAAAAGTGTTGCTGAATGTTATAAAAATGAAAAACGTATCGATCAAGCTTGTAAACAATTAACATTGCAAACAAATATTCTTACAAAACAATCTCAAGCTTGGATAACACTTCTCGGACAATTTACTGATGCTTTGAAAGTTTGATTTCATTCATACGTTGTTTGAATTAGTTTATTTTGGTTCATAGGAATTAGGAGATGTTGAAAATTATTCGAAAATAATCGAACGTGAATGTTCAATTATTACCAATACATTAGTAACTGTTCAACAAGATATGTTAAAAGGTAAAACAACGACACCCGATCCAACTCCTGCCGTCGAACCTAAAGAATGATCAATTCTGTTTGTCTGTTTTTGTTTTTCCATTTTAATTGTGATTTAAATGTTTGATTCGAAAGAAAAATAAATCTGCATGAACAAACCTAAATTTCAGATGGAAATTCATGTAAATAAATCTTCGAATCGTCGACGACGAGCAAATCAAATACGTCTACTTGAAAAACAACTACGTCCCGAGATTCTCGAACGTTGTTTACAATTTCTCGATATTGTCATCAATCAAATCATCTATCAAGAAAATATCTATCCATCGAATTTATTCGAACCGATTCAAATGTATCATTCACTTGTTTATCAATGTAAAGACAAAGAAATTTCATCTTATATCACTCTGTGTGTTGCATCACTTCGAGAACTTCTGTCTCAACATTTAACAGACATGATTTCGATTAATATCATTCGACAATGTCGAATTCCGATTATACTTCGTCGATATTTAATCGAATTGCATTTGATTCAAGATCCGTGTCTACGAGCTGTTTATGATAATACAAAACAATTGATCAATCAACTCGAACAAATCTTTGTACAATGTATTCAAACAATTCAAAAGATTCAACCGTTGGATAATCAACATTTGAATAAAGGATGGACATTTCAATTGAGGTAATTTTCATCGTGGAATTTGATTCGATTCGATTTGATTTTGTAAAGAACATCAACGAACGGAAGAAATAGTAAAGGAATTACTGTTGGAGAAATTCTTCATCAAAAACCGATTTATAAAGAATTTGTTTTATTGAATCAACAATCAGATTTGCTATCCAATGGCAAACAATCGATGATTTCATCGATTAAATCTTTGCATTCCGAAAGACTTCATTTGCAGTTTATGTGCGAAGATGATCATTACGAGCAAAACAAATTCCAACAATGGAATCAAATGATTTCAAAAGATCAACAACAAGATTCAGACACGGACACGGATACGGATATTGAAGATCTCGATCAACAGCAACAAGTGAAAACAAATTTTAAACATTTTTTTTTGTGTTCAATCTTTGAATTTACGTAGGAAAATGATGATTCGACAAGTGTATTTTCGTTAACACGTCATTCATCGAATGATTCGGAATTATGGCCATTGACAAGTGTCAATAATCCACCGTTGGGCACGATTGATGAAGAAGAAACAGAAATCGATTCGAATTTCTTAATCGATCGATATCATTTAACACAGAAAATCAATCGAAATTATTCGGATGAATCCGATCAAGACGATGACGAAGATTTCTAATCTTCCGTTCTTTTCTTTTTTTTTGTTAAATTAATAAACAAAAATCGAGATTTTGCTATTGGAAAAGTAAATGATGTTTATTGTTATAGAATGTTGAATTTTTATGACGAATTAAGTCCATTCTATCATATTATTTTCGACGATTGGGATGCTTCAATCGATCGGCAAAGTTCAAATCTAAAAACGATTCTTGAAACCTATTGGCCTGAACATAAAACTCTTCTCGATGTGTCCTGTGGCATCGGCACACAATCGATTGGCCTATCGAAAGTTGGATATCATGTCACCGGCTCAGATCTTTCTGCAAATGAAATCGAACGAGCTAAACAAGAAGCTCATCGACATGGTCAAACAAATATTTCATTTTCTGTTTGTGATATGAGACAAGCATTTGCACATCATGGTCAACGTTTCGATTTAGTGATTTCATGTGACAATTCAATTCCACATTTGCTCAGTGATAATGAGATTTTGTTGGCTTTGAAAGAGATGTACTCGTGTTTACGACCTGGTGGCGGTTGTTTAATCACAATTCGTGATTACGATCGAGAAGTACGTGGCGGACAAAATCTTATTAAACCTTACGGAAAAGCTAAAATCGAAAATGGCAAACGTTACGTTCCATTACAAGTTTGGGATTATGATCAATCAAATGATCAATTCTATGATTTTACATTATATTTAATTGAAGAAAATCTTTCATCGAAACAAATCGTTACGCATGCTATGCGTTCACGTTACTATGCAATTTGCTCACAAAAGTTAATTCAGCTAATGCACAATGCTGGTTTTGACAAAATCATTCGACTTGAACAAGGTTTTTATCAACCAGTTTATGTTGGCTGTCGGCCGTTGAATTCCGATGAATGACTTCTAGTTTTCGAAGATTGATTCCTACGAATGGAGTCGAGTCCGATTCGTTTGATTGAGTTTTAAAATGAACTCGAATAAAAAGTTTATCGACAAAAGATAAATGTTGACGAACAGAATCCGTGAAAATAATATTCGCTAACATAACCAATGCTGTGCCACCAGTAGCACAAATCAACGCAAGACGAACTTTATATTCGGGTGTTTCGAATGTAAATTGTCCTTGAATGAAAAATGTAGCAAGAGGAAGACCCGTGACGAGGATTATGAACACAGGTATGGTTATACGAGAAAGAATTAACACTTCACGACGCCATCGACGTTGAAGGATTCGATGTTTGATGAGACGTGACGATGTTTTCTTGTTGATTTCATGAAATATAATCGAATAGATACAAATCAAAAGAATCGTTGGAAATAGATAAACAGCAATGGTTAAATGAATAAAAACAAAACGAAAATGAAACGGTCCCAAACAGATATCACTTATCATTGGATACGCGTTTAATTTGGGCAAACAAAATGTTAATGAAAATATCCATTGAATAATCGTCATGATTATTAACGTTTTCGGCTTTTGTAGAACAGTTCGAGAAGGAAAAACAACGACAAATAAACGATGTAAAGCTTGTAAACAAATCGAATGATAAACTGAACCGATGAATGCGTGAATCAAATGGCCACGAAGAACACAATTGACTTCGGCTTTTCCGATTAACATATGAATCGATTGAATTGAAATTATTAAATGAAAGAGAAGGCCAGCTAAACTTGCATTGCCAACGAGAAGAGCCAATGATGAATTTCGACATGAACGATGTCGAATTAAAATCAAAAGATAAATCAAAGAGCAAGAAAAACCGAAAAAACCTTCGATTAAAAGAATAATATCGCTAATTAGTTTCCATTTCATCATCGTTCCGCGTGTTCTTTCTTCTTTTTCACTTCTCACAAACTAACTAAAGAAAAAGTCAAACTACACTTGCTTAATTTATTATTAATAGATACTAAAAAAAGAAAAAAAAGTGCTCCTTTTTCTATACAAGTACATCAAAGAAATGAACTTTTATTCTTTTTTTCATGGAAGAAAGACTCATTGTCGGTTGATTTCCTCTATTCCCAAACCAATAATCCGCTAATCTTTCGTCTTTTGTTTTTGTATTATAACGATGTTATAAAATATCACGCGAGATGAAATAATTCGTCGTTTTTTGAATCAAAATCGTTTAACTGAAAAACATTCTATTTCAACGGACGTGCGCATCATGACTATTCAGCAATTAAGTCATATTTTTTACTTCCTTTTCACGTCTCTTCAATGTTTAAATTAGAAAAATTCTAGAGTCGTTTTTTTTTATTGCAATCTTGAATGAATATTTTAAAATTGTTTGACAAGACAAATAGTAAAATCATTTTGTTGCATATTTTGAATATGAACAAATCCGAGTTTAAGATAAAATTTATGTAAAACTGGATTTCGTTGATCGACTAACGTGTGAAATGAATGAATGCCTTGTTTCGAAAGACTTCTTTCGAGTTGTTTTAATAGTTTACTACCAATGAAATAGTTCGTCTCGTTTCGATTTGTAAAATCGACAAATAATTGAATACGAATGGGATATTGATCGTAAATCGATTGATCACATTCGATTAAATCAAAGAAAGTCTAAATTGAAAAAGAAAACGATGAAAGTTTTCGATGATTTCTCGATCGAACTTGATCAACATTGGGATATTTCTGTTGAAGTTGAGAAATCCATGTTGATTGAATTAATTTATCGTATTTTTCCGATTGATTAATCGTTAAAATAAATCCACTCAATCGATCTTCGTTATCTTCGATGACGAAACAAAGATCATTGTTGTTATTATTCGATAAATATCCACCGATTAATCTTTTTAAAAAAAAACAAAAACTTTCAAAAAAAATTGATTCGTTTGTTTTTTTTTCGTTCGAACCTGTCGGCTAAGATTTCCGAATGTTGATTTATCAAATCATTGATTTGATCGTAATAACAAACATTTGTACATAGAGCATACATGTTTGCCTAGAGAACAAAAAACGTCAAGCAAAAACATGAAGAAGAACAGCAGATGACTCTACGCGATCATCGGAATTTATCGAACGAATTGCATAAATCGATGGAATCGATGTTATTTCAGGTTTAATTATCGATTGAAATTCGCCTAATGGAAGAAGATTCTAAGGGAAAAAAAAGCAAATCTTTTTGCTTTGAAAAGAGAAGTTTTTCGTTACGAGAAATTCGCCGGTGAGTCCGCCGCGTAAAGCACTTGGATTTAAATCACCCGATTGAAAGGCTTTCGGATATTTTTGATCGTCATCTAAATAAATTCGAAGTGAATTTTGTTGAATCGGATTTGGTTTTACCGAGCCAATTGAGATATTTCGAACAGAAACTAATCGTCGTACTGAGATCGGAAATATAACCGAATAATTCGTAGAACAACGAACGATTATGAATCGTTGTTAAACGATGAAGTAATCGATTGACATTCTTCGCATGATTATGAAAGATCAAAGCTCGACGATGCCATTCGTTTCTCTGCAAAAGCAAAATTCATCAACTGTTTTCGATTTGGAAAAGAAACAAACATCTGAATTTGTAAAATAATTAAATCGAAGCCAATGAAAATCGACATAGATCTGTTGAGCGTGTGGCCCATGTTGAAAAGGCAAATAAAAGAATTCGACAAGTAAACGAATGTCGTCGATGGTCAAATCACTTGAATTTCCATTGCCATCACAATCCATGATGTGAACTTTGGCTGAAGTTTGACTTTCTTGCGAATCTTCATCGAGAATTAACGAAGAAACAGCAGGTTTTGGGCTCATTTCTTGAGGAGAATTATCGTTCTTCATATGAAAACAATCGAACTATTTGGAAAATCGAAATTCAATTGACAAACTTTGATCGAATCACAAGCTGATTTAACTTTATTAAATTCCGGTAGCCAATCGATCAACGCTTGATCTAACGCTGTTTCAACCCGATAGACTTGTTGAATTTGTAGACTTTCTTCGTCATTATCATCGATTTGATCTTGAATCTCGTTTAATTTCAACGATTGAAACCATTGACCAAGTGTATTCAATGGAATAAAATTTAATTCAAATTCACAATTTGGATTTGTTAACATGCCCGATAAACGAGATGATAAACCCGTTGGACGACCACTAAATGGTCCCAAACATAATCGACGATAATCATAATCATTTGCATTTAAATTATCCCAAATTGTGACACGACGTTGAAACACCGTGTTCACTGATAAAATATGACTCACACTGATTTCACGAGACACGATATTCGGACCTTTTTACGCCACAAAATGGATTTAGATTAGTTTTACATATTGACTTGGTTTTTTTACCCGTCCAAAAAATATCAATATCAGGATGAAGACCACTGCCGATTGTTTGTAAATAAGGAGATTTGTCTAAAGTTGGTTTTGCCATTGTCGTACAATATTCTTTTAGCAAAGACAAAAAAAAAACATTTTCTTTTAAATAAATTTTCAGTAAGAAAAAACCTGTTGGACAGAAGAGAAAAACATTCGGCTTATGAAGATAATCATAGATTTCATTGGTAACCGCGACTTGTGCATGTGCAAATGAACTAAACTGATCTTTATCTTGTTGTGTCATTTCATTTTCAATATCATCGAATAACAAAGCCCAATGTTCACAACCGAAACTACTTAACTTTAAATAAATAAAAAAAAACTTTTCGTTTTCTTATTCGAAAAACGAACGAACCTGATCGAGTTTTCTTTTTAAAAAGGTCAAATCTTTCTCCGAGGAATAGACAATATCTAAGCCTGGTGACAGTGCGTATACAAATTGAATTCCAAATCGTTTCGATAAATGAATCAATTGACTTAATTCAACTGATTCATCATGCGAATAGAGATCACGCCAACGTGATCGATGTTTAGCATCGTCTTTCGGCGCATAAACATACGTATTCAATCCGAATTTCAAACAACTAAATCAACATCTTTCAAGAAAATTAACTTAAGAAATCCAACGAACTATTCGAAAAGAGCTTTGCGTTGATTGAACGACCATGGACGACCGTAATATCCTTTACAAACAATCAAATCAACCATTTATTCAACTACAAATCATCGATCTACCTTCAATAACTCCGCAAAGAAAATTATTTGTTTTCATTATTTGATCTGAAAAAAGAAAACGTTGAAATGTTTTTTTTTTGTTTTCTTTATTATTTTATCATAAAAAAGCGAAAGTTATAAATTTATCTGACAAGAAAGAGAAAAGATAGATGTGTTAGGAGATTGTCACTGGAAGAGATAAATTTGTATGATAAATATCATTCCAAAACTGAATTAAATCATTGCCTCGATATCCGTGCAAACAAATCGATGAATTCGATTTCGATTTACTCGACAATCGATCCCAAATCGACAAATACGAAGAAAACAATCGATTATTCTCAATCATTTTTATCGACATCGAATAAGCCAACAGACCCATATAAATATCATCAAAACGAAAGAAACGAACGTATTTCGATGCTAAATTAAACAAACGAACATTCGATCTCGTCATTAGAAAGCAGCCAGCTGTTACATAGGGAGGATAACGATCGAACGGATATTCATCTAACGAAATGTACCAACGATCGTTATAGAAACGACGAGGACGAGAATCTTTGTAAACATAACCAGTGATGAATTGTCGTCGTTGATCGAATGTTAAATCACGATCATATTCGAGTTGATTTAGATAATCAAAGAGAAATTTGAGATTTAGATAATAATCGTCGTCGATAAATAAAACATATCGACGATGATCGAACGAGAATTCACTCGGTTTCGAACTGCAATACGAACTTATCCAACGAAGCATCATTAACATTTTATCTAAATTCGAACAAAAAAACAAACAGCTCGATTTTGTTTTCATTTTGTTTCTTTTTTACAAGAATTGTGATAATAATCGTCGGTTTTGTCGATTTGAATAAGATCTTTGTATTGTTGAGATTCACTCAAGATCGAAATATTCTTCGAACTCATTCCAACAACGAATGCAACTCGAATCGAATTGTTTTCGAAATTGAAATGATTTGCCCAAGTCAATCGAATCGCTTGTCGAGCATCGAAATTGCCAATTGCTGATTTAACTAAGATCAGTAGACGTGTTCGATTGCTTTTTATCGAACAAAAATCTTCGTTTCGAATTCGAAATTGATTTTCAATTGAATATTTCGGTGAACCTAAAAGTTTCTCGGCATTTTCTTCGTTGATTTCGTTTAAATTGATCTTTATTATTGACGAATCAAATTCATTCTCAAACGATTTCTCTAACCAAAGATAATACTGTAAACCAGTGAGAAGATTTAACAAATAAATAAACACGATTAAAACAAGAAATCTTAGTAATTTCGATGGATAAAGGCGAAGCATGGTTGATTAGATGTTTTCATTCGATTTGTTGTTGATCTGAAAGAAAAAAGAAAATGTGTCATCAGAAGGTAGGTTGGTGATTTCAATGCTAATCGTCATGATCGTTCAGTGCCCAATGCTGTTTCATCATATGACACTCTTTCTCCGACCGAGATTCGAACGAAGTCAATACTCTTTAACCATTCATCTGAAAATTGTTCGTAGTTCTTAACGAAAAACTACCGATCAGTTTTACAAATTAGAACCGATTGAAAGAAGAAATAGATTATTTATTTATTGAAAAATAAAAAAAAAACGAAGAAGATCGTCGATCAATTTTTGTAAATCTAACCAATCAATAAACTATGGGTAGTAGATGTCACCAAACGAGTAATCGGCTCCAGTTTATCAACAGACGGACAAATATTTGTTAGCACTTTTAGTTTTTATTGATTTCAAAAAGAAAAAACAAAAGACAACCAATGAAAATCATTGAAAAATAACTCCAAATACGTGTTGATTCGTTGCAAAGATTTGTATTACAACAACAGAAATAGACTGATTTATTTTGACTATTTAATGCCCATTTGCATTGATTTTCTTGACACTGGTCATGTGTTGCCCAATTTCGAGCATAAATATTTTCATTACTTTCATCAATTGCATTAAATGTCTAAAAACAACGAGAGTTTTTATTATTTGAACAAAAGAAAACGACGAGCACTTACTAAACACCATCCATCTACAGAAATAACTGTATCTACTTTATTGGGATTCCACGGATGAGAACACGTTTCGTTGTAACAAGAATAACATCGTACATCACATAGACTGTATTTAATTGTTAAACAAAGAAGAAGCAATGAAATGAATTTCATTCTTCACTTCTTTTTACTGCTATTCGAATGAGATTAGAAAGCAGAATAACAACCTCTTATATCCTTATCGTTGACATGACTCATGAAATTTATTTTAAAAAAGTAAATATAAAAAGCAAACTTGAACAACAACAATAATAATAATACGAATATGCTTGATTACCTGGCCTCGGATCACGTTTTTCTGGAAATATAGGAATCCTTATAGGATTATATTTTACTAAAATATAGGATTTTCAATAGAAAATGACAAAAATCATAGGACTTTTTTAACTATGATTTCTATTGAAAATTT
>Ga0209930_1002417_pt1 | contig 22262 bp, 21 predicted proteins | sample ThiBiot_500_biof_2_FD_183948 | JGI IMG/M metagenome (GOLD analysis project Ga0209930, IMG submission 183948) | Wastewater bioreactor microbial communities from Cape Town, South Africa - Thiocy_cont_500_biof (SPAdes) | ecosystem: Engineered > Bioreactor > Thiocyanate-remediating >... | reverse complement strand
TCTCGATCCGCGCGCGCAAGGCGTCGATGGCGGGCTCCGGCCGCAAGATGGTCGTTGACCTCCAGGAAAGCTTATATAAGCATGTTCTTTATTTGTTCTACGGATGTGGATGGGAGTCAAGGGTAGGGAACTGGACCGCGCTCCCCGTTTCCACGGTCGAAAATCATTCTGGCTCGCGACGGGGAATTGGATTCACTGCCGGCCCCCTCATGCGATCTACAAGGCCGGGTGGACCCGGCCGTGGGGGTTTCAAGCTCTCAGCATGTCCGTCCGCGTGAACAAGCAAATCACCATGGATGAAGCCGTCGTCGAAATGGCCCTGAGCAGTCAGGGTTTCGCCGTGACAAGCTTGCCGTTGTCGCCGTGCGGGCCGGTTTCGACCAATGCGCAGCCGGTGTCGTCCTCGATAACGAACTTGTTGCCGAACACCTCTGCAATCTGGCCCTTCACCGCGACGAAGCTGTACGGCACGAGGGAGGCGATGGCAGCAGGCTGTAGCAGGACGACATCTAATCTCGGGGCGGCCAGAAGGGTAGCTCCGGCGCCCGCCACAAGGCCAAGTGTTATGAGGCCGGCGCCGAAGATACTCGTTAGATAACGCCGACGTTTTTCAGCAACCACTTCGGGTGCCGCTTCGTTCTCGGGGGTATTTGTCATGGTCCTGTCCTTCTGGTTGCGGATGGAACCGCTTCTAGTCCAAGGCTTGAACCCAGCCTGAACCGCGCCGTTCAGGTCCAGTTAAGGTGCAGAGCCTACCAGCCAGGTCGGAGAATGAGGTTCGGTGGTGAAGGTGCTGCTTGTCGAGGACGACCGGTCGATCGCGACGCAACTCGCCGATGCGCTGCGTCAGCAAAACTTCGTCGTCGACATTGCCCGTAGTGGCGAGGACGGCCAGCATCTCGGCGAAACGGGCGCTTACGACATTGCCGTTCGTGACCTCGGGCTGCCGAAAGTTGACGGCAGCGTCGTGCTGAAAGCGTGGCGCGATGCCGGGCGGGCTCTGCCTGTTCTGATCCTGACCGCTCGTGACGGTTGGTCGGTGAAAGTTGAAGGCTTCAAGGCCAGAGCGGACGACTATCTTGCCAAGCCCTTTCGCACCGAAGAACTGATTATGCGCATGCGCGCTTTGGTCCGCGGCGCAGCAGGACATGGCCACACGCGCGTCGTCTGCGGCCCGGTCGCCTTCGATGCGCAATTGGGAACGTTTGAGTTGGATGGCTTGCCGTTGAAGCTGACGGGGCTGGAGTGGCGCGTCCTGTCCAGCCTCATCATGCGCAAGGAGATTGTAGTGGGATGGATGGATCTCCTCAATCGCGTCTATGAAGGGGATGCCGATGTAGACTCGAATTCCCTGGAAGTGATCATCGCCAGGCTGCGACGCAAGATCGGTCATGACCTGATCGAGACAGTTCGAGGACCCGGCTACCGGCTGACTGCGGGTGCGGTACGGCAATGATGCCTCGTTCCCTGGCTGGAAGGTTGCGTTTGGCGGCCATTGTGGGAACGGTAGCCGCGCTTGTCATTGCCGCCATTGCCATCGCAATCATCCTGGAACGGTTTGTCATCGGGCGAATAGACCAGCGCCTCGACGGACAGATCGCGGCACTTTCGAGCGCCATGAAAAATGATGCCTCAGGGCGGCTGGCAGTCGGCCCGGCATTGAACGGTCCTCCATTTGATCGCGTGGATTCCGGGTGGACCTGGCAGATTGTGGGGCAGGGCGGACAACTTGCGTCGCCGTCAATACGTGACCACCTCCCGATCCCATTCCGCAAACCGACTGGCCCGCTTCACCAAGTTTCTGGGCTATCCGAGTGGCTGGGAGCTGTCCGGTCGTTCGGCCGACCACGTCCAACTGACGGCCCGACTGCCGAAGGCAAGTATCTGCATTGGCGCATCCTCGACGTCCCATTCGGAAATGGGACTGTGACGATCGCAGCCACGGCGCCGTACACGGCGATCTATGCGCCGTTGCGCGAAGCCTTGGTTCCACTCGCAGCAGCACTGGCCGTCCTCGGAATTCTGCTGATCGGCGCTATGCTGGCCCAGGTTCGACTTGGTTTACGGCCGCTTGCCCGACTTCGTGCAGACCTGGCTGATGTGCGTGCAGTAACGCGCACTACAGTCCCACCAGCCAATCGAGGTCTTTCCTTTGGTTGAAGAGGTCAACAGTCTCCTGACCGAAGATGCAGAAGGGCTGGCCCGTGCCCGACGGCACGTTGCTAATCTTGCTCACGGGCTCAAAATGCCATTGGCCTCACTCAGTTTGGGCTTGGAAGTATCCACGGACGTCCAGGCGGCGGCGTCGATGCGCACGCAACTCGAACTCATTGAGCGACTTATCCGTCACCACCTTGCGCGCGCTCGAGTGGCTGCACTGGCCGGTCCGGCCCGGACATTCACCGTCGTTTCCGAGAGGCTTGGCGATATCAAGAACATGATGGCGACGATCTATCGTGACCGGCACCTTAGCTATGAGGTCCAAGTTCTGAACGACCTCGCCGTGGCTGTCGAAGCCCAGGATTTCGACGAGATATTTGGCAATGTGTTCGACAACGCCAGCAAGTGGGCTCGATCATGTGTGGCGATCACCGTCAGTACCGATCAACGGCAGATCATCATAGAAATCGACGACGACGGCCCGGGCCTGGACGCAGACGCGGTTCCGGAGGTCTTGCGCCCAGCTAAGCGGATTGATGAAGCCGCGCCGGGATATGGGTTCGGCCTGCCCATCGCGTCGGAACTGACGCAGCTTTGTGGCGGCGATCTCGTGCTCCTGACGGCTGCCAAGCTCGGTGGCTTGCGGGTCCAGATCAGCCTCCCCAGGCGGCTCTGATTGAACAAAGCAAACGAGAAGCAATGTACGCAAATACCGCCATATGGACGATCAGCGGCTTAACCACGGCAGGCGTGATCCTACGGCCTCTTGCGTGGCCGGAATGGGTCTGGGCAGTGGCTGGGGCACTTCTCTTGCTTGCGGCTCAATTGATTACGCCAAGCACAGCCTTGGCCGGAATAAAGCAGGGCGCCGATGTATATCTTTTCCTGTTCGGCATGATGCTGCTTTCCGAAGTAGCGCGCGTCGAGGGGCTGTTCGATTGGCTTGCTGCATGGGCAACGCAACAGGCAAACGGCTCGGCGCGGCGCCTGTTCCTTCTCACCTATGTCGTTGGAACGGTCGTCACGATTTTTCTATCCAACGATGCAACGGCCGTGGTTCTCACGCCCGCTGTGGCGGCAGCCGTCCGCACGGCGAGAGTGGGGGACCCGGTTCCCTTTCTGCTCATTTGCGCCTTCATCGCGAACGCTGCATCGTTTGTTCTTCCGATCTCCAACCCAGCCAACCTTGTCATCTACGGCCAATCCATACCGCCCCTGCTGGACTGGCTGCCGCGCTATCTTCTGCCTTCGATCGTGTCGATTGTCGCGACGTACTTTCTATTGGCTTGGTCGCAGCGAAAGCGTCTTAACCAAAAGGTTTCTTCGGATATTTCCATGCCCCCGCTGAAGGCCTCGGCAAAGCTCGCTGCGGCTGGCATCGCATTGACGGCACTTGTGCTCATGGGCGCTTCGACCTTCGACATGCAACTCGGGGCACCAACAGCCGTTGCCGGAGCAATCACAACCCTGCTTGTCCTGGGCGTCGAACGCAAAAGTCCCTGGCCGATCGTGAAGGACATCTCATGGGGTGTTCTACCTCTGGTCGCTGGGCTGTTCATTCTGGTCGGAGCGCTGAAGCAGACGGGGCTGCTTGGATCGATTTCCGATCTTCTCCATCAGTTGGCAGGCCAATCCGTTATCGCAGCCGCATGGGGCGCAGCGCTCGCCGTCGCGGTCGGCAGCAACCTCGCCAACAATTTGCCAGTGGGCCTTGTGGCTGGAACGGCTGTGCAAGCAGCCGGTGTGTCCGATCATGTCGCAAAGGCAGTTTTGATTGGAGTCGACATCGGGCCAAACCTGTCGATCACCGGCTCTCTGGCGACCATTCTTTGGCTGACGGCGTTGCGCCGCGAGGGCCACGACATCAGCGGCGCAATGTTCCTGAAGATCGGAGTGGTCGTCATGCTTCCCACCCTTCTGTTGGCGCTCGCTGCGGCCGAATTCTCCGGCTGACGGCCAAGCGTGACTGCTTCGGGAACCTTCATCGCGAAACATGAGTTCATACGCACTTCTTTGAGGATCAGCTAAATGTTTACGCGTTGGGTCGCTCTTGGCGTTGCGGCGCTTGCGCTATGCGCTGTCGCAGGTATCTGGGCATTCCAATCTGGAATGGGGTCGAGTTCAACGGCAGCGGCGCAAACGGCGACGCCCGAGCCCACGCCAGTGACCGTGGTCTCCGCAAGGAAAGGGGTCGTGCCACGGATCATCGCAGGCATCGGCGTCGTCACCGCTACGCAATCCGTGACGGTCCGGCCAAGGATCGACGGCGAGGTGACGGAAATCGACTTTGCTGAGGGCGACGTCGTACTGGCGAACGATGTTCTGGCGAAACTCGATCCACGGGCGCTCCAGGCTACGCTTGATGGCGCCACTGCTAAAAAGGCCCAGGATCAGGCTCTGCTTGCCGCTGCCCAAAGCGATCTCGAGCGCTACGCCGCTTTGGCCGACAAAAAGGTCGTCTCCTCGCAGGATTTTGAGTCGAAGAAGGCGACGGCGGCACAGCTGGAAGCGACTGTCGTGGCCGACAACGCCGCCATAGCAAGCGCTCACACCGAACTCAGCTACGCCACGATAAGAGCGCCGATTGGCGGCAGGACAGGCTTCAAGTCGGTAAGCATTGGCAGTGTCGTCAGTCCGAGTTCTCAAGATGGCCTGGTGACCATCAGCCAGCTTGATCCGATCAGCGTCGTGTTTGTCGCGCCCGGTGATCGTTTCGGCGAAATCCAGCAAGCGATGAAAGACGGCGTCGCCGATGTCGAAGCCATTGCGACCGATGGTAGCCGGGTGCTCGCCAGAGGCAAGCTGGATCTCATGGACAACATCGTGAACGCCTCGAACGGCTCCATCCGCCTGCGCGCCACCTTCGACAACAAATCCGGCGCCTTGTGGCCCGGCCTGCCAGTGGCAACACGGCTGACCGTGGCAAAGGTGAATGGGATCGTTGTGCCGGACAAGGCCCTGGCGCGCGGCAGCGACGGCCTCTCGGCGTACGTGATCGACGATAGCCAAAAGGCGACGAGGCACGCCGTCAGCGTCGCCGTGACGACGGATGGGGTGGCCATCGTGACGAAGGGCTTGTCTGACAATGACAGCATCGTCTTCGACGGGCTTGGCCAGATTGCAGACGGTGCCACGGTCCATGTTCTTGGTCCTGGCAACACCTCAGCGCCTGCCGATCAGGCAATTGCCGCTAGCGGCTCGGCCGGGGGGCGCTAGGGATGAGCACCAGTCCTGAAGCGAAAGCCACGGTAAAGGATTCAAAAGAGAAGGAATCCAGGCTGGCGGGTGTCTCTGCCTATTTCATTCGTCATCCGGTCGCGACCACTTTGATAATGATCGGCTTCCTGTTCCTAGGTGGCGCGGCCTATCCGCTGCTTCCGGTATCTGCGCTGCCCGAGATCGCCTTTCCAACCATCCAGGTGGCCGCCAATCTCCCAGGTGCGGCCCCCGAAACCATGGCATCGTCGGTAGCCCAGCCACTGGAGACGCAGCTCTCCAAGGTTAGCGGTGTCACGGAAATGACGTCATCAAGCTCGCTGGGATCGACGGAAATCACTGTCCAGTTCGATCTCAGCGGCGACATCGACCAAGCCGCCAGCGATGTCCAGGCGGCGATCACCGCCGCGAGCGGACAATTGCCAAAGGATCTGCCGGCGCCCCCCACTTTCAGAAAGGTAAATCCAGCCGATGCTCCGATCCTGCAGTTGTCGGCTACTTCCGACACCTTGCCGCTGATCGAAGTCGACGAACTTGTCGAAACACGCATAGCCCAACGCATCAGCCAGATGCAGGGTGTGGCGCAGGTCAACATCGGCGGGCGGCAGAAGCCGGCGATCCGCATCTCGGTCGACCCCGGACGCATAGGTGCGGCCGGCGTGACTTTGGAAGACGTCCGGTCTGCCATCTCCGGCCTCAGCGTGACCAGCCCCAAGGGCAATATCGACGATCCGACGCGGACGTTTCCGATCTACGACAACGACCAGATCACCGATGCGGCCGGCTGGAGCGATGCCGTCGTTGCTTATCGCGATGGAGGGCCGATCCGCATCAGGGATATCGGCCAGGCGGTGCTGGGTCCAGAAGACATCAAGATGGCGCATTGGACCAATGGTGAGCGCGGCATCGCCGTCGATGTGTTTCGCCAACCCGGCGCGAATGTCATCGAGGTCGTCAACCGGGTGAAGGAAGCCTTGCCCGCGCTGCAGGCTTCATTACCGCAGTCCATCAAACTCGCTTTGGTGACAGACCGGACTACAACCATCCGCGCTTCGGTCCTAGACGTTCAGTTGACGCTGCTGGTCACCATCGCATTTGTCGTGATGGTCATCTTCATCTTCCTGCGCAACCTGCGTGCGACCCTCATACCCACGGTTACCTTGCCTCTGGCGCTCCTTGGCGCCGCGGCGCCGATGTATCTGCTTGGGTTCAGCATCGACAATCTTTCGCTGATGGCGCTTGTCGTCGCCGTCGGCTTCGTGGTCGACGACGCGATCGTGATGCTCGAAAATATCACCCGCCATATCGAAGATGGGGAGGCGCCCATGGCGGCCGCCTTGCGCGGTTCACGCGAAATCGGCTTCACGATCATCTCGATAAGCCTGTCGCTCGTCGCCGTGTTGATCCCGATCCTCTTGATGGGCGGGATCGTCGGCCGCCTGTTCCGTGAATTCGCAATGACGTTGACGCTGGCAATTGTCATATCGACGGTTGTGTCGCTGACGCTGACGCCGATGATGGCGGCCAGGCTCATCAAGCCTGCAGCGGCTACGAAGCACGGCAAGCTTTACCTTTTGAGTGAGCGCGCCTTTTCGGCCCTCCAAAATGCCTATGCGCGCTCGTTAGACAGCGTTTTGCGGCATCAGTGGCTGACGCTTGGCGTCTTCTTTGCGTCCCTCGCAACCACCGCTTGGCTCTTCATCATCATTCCAAAAGGGTTCTTCCCTGATCAGGACACCGGGTTCATCGGCGGCCTTTCCCAGGCATCTCCGGAAGTCTCGTACGCCAAGATGGTCGAGCTGCAGGAGCGACTGAGCAAGGTCGTTCTCAAAGATCCGGCCGTATACAGTGTCTTTATGGATATCGGCGGCGGCAATGGCGGCAACTCGCTGAACCAGGGACACGTCAACATCACCCTGAAGCCCAGGTCGGAAAGAACGGCCTCCGCGCAACAGGTCATCGCCCGGCTCAAGCCAGAGCTTGCCAAGGTCGAGGGCATTCAGCTTTTCATGCAGGCCGCGCAGGACATCAATATCGGCGCACGGCCCGCGCGAACGCAGTACCAATTCACGCTCGAGGATAGCGATGTCGAGGAACTGGGTCTCTGGGCTCCGAAAGTCGTCGATGCGCTGAAGGCTCTGCCGCAGATAACCGACGTCGCGAGCGGCCAGCAAAGGGTTGCACCGACGCTTTCACTCAAAATCGATCGGGCAGCAGCATCGCTGTTTGGCGTTGCGCCTCAAACGATTGACGACACGCTTTACGATGCCTTTGGCCAGCGCCAGGTCTCGCAGTTCACGACCCAGACGGATACCTTCCATGTCGTTCTGGAGGTCCTGCCCAGGCTTCAGCATGACCTTCAGACGCTGGACAGGCTCTCGGTGAAGGCGGCGGATGGCACTTTGATACCGCTTAGCAATATTGCCCACTGGACGACCGACAGCGTGGCTCCGGTGTCGATCAACCACCAAGGCCAATTCCCGGCCACTACGATTTCGTTCAACCTCGCACAGGGTGCTTCGCTTGGAACAGCGACGGCCGCAGTCACGGACGCGTTCAAGAAGCTGCAGCCCCCGACATCACTTGCAGGCTCCTTTGCCGGGAGCGCTCAAGCCTTTCAGGAATCCCTTTCGACCGTGCCGCTGCTCATCGCCGCCTCACTGGTGGTGGTCTATCTGATCCTGGGCACTCTCTACGAGAGCTTCGTCCACCCCCTCACAATCTTGTCCACGCTGCCATCTGCAGCGCTTGGAGCGCTTGGAGCTTTGATGCTGGCAGGGTTAGACTTCAGCCTGGTCGCCATGATCGGCGTCATTCTGTTGATCGGCATCGTCAAGAAAAATGGGATCATGCTGGTGGATTTCGCGATCACGGCCGAAGCAAAAGGCGCGTCCAGCGTCGATGCGATCCGAGAGGCTGCTGTCCTAAGGTTCAGGCCGATTCTTATGACAACTACCGCAGCAATCCTTGGTGGCATACCGCTCATGCTTGGACATGGCGCCGGAGCTGAAATCCGCCAGCCTCTCGGATACGCGATCGTGGGCGGACTCATTGTGAGCCAGTTGCTAACGCTGTTCACGACGCCGGTTATCCACTTGACGCTGGACCGAGTGCGGAAACCAGCAATCGTCGCAGCTAACGCCACAGTGGCGTAGAGACAGCCGCAGCTTAGCGCACCCATGACCGCGGTTCCGATCTCATCCGGATCAACGAGTTCACTGTGGCGATCGCGCGCTGTTGCGCTTGAGGTCGGCCAACAGTGGCAGGCTGAGCCAGGCGCGCAGCCAGACGAACCGCAGCGCTGCGGCCGTTGCTCTCTCGCTCGATGGCGAAGATCGCGCCGATTTTGTCCAGTGCCTAACGCGCGATCGGCGATTTGGTCTTGGCGTGCTCGTCGAACAGTTCGTGCCTAGCTTGGGCCCAACACGCGACCGGCTCCACCCGCCATTGCGCAAAAATGCAGGGCGCCGGCAACCAGTTGCATGGATCATCGAAAGAAGCGACGTTTCGCAGGGAAAATCTACCGACGTATGCACGGGCTAGAGAGGCTGCATACTTGAAGATGCCGCAACGTACACGCCAACGATGCGCTTGGTCTCGTCCCATGCGGCCCGATCAGTGACAAAGGTCGGCCGAAGCAACACGATTGTTTCCTCTCGAGTTCTAAGGACGATCAGATCGGGCTCGATCTGAGCGACGAGAAAATGTCCCCACTTCATGCAAGTCTCGGCAGTGTCGGTGCTAAGCTGCAGCCCATTTTCGTCAAGAAGGAATGCCTGTTGGGTCCGCAAGGCAGCTTGCTGCATGGGCGACAGCTTCGTGGATATCCGCCATGCACCGGCAGTGACCAACAGGACCGCTCCACCAAGCGCACCCCACGCCTCTCGCTGGGGCAGCATCGGCAGAGCTTGCGCCAACAAACCGGACAGCAACGTCGCCACCCCGTAACCGATTGCCGCGCCAAGGCAGGCTGTCAGGCAAGCCCCTTGCCACAACGGGATCGTTCGCCCGTGTGAGAGCTTAGCTTGGGATAGCGCGTAGTCATGTTCAGTATACCGTATCGTTCCCGATACCATCGTGATTGTACCTCGATCGTCATAAAGGACAGAATCATGGCTATGAGCCCGATGCGGTTCCAGGAGAGCCTGCAGCCGCTAAGTCGGCCACGCCTGGCAGCAATATGCTCCAGCGAAGCGTGGTTTGAACGGTAGGCCAAGGCATTGCCACAGACTTGACGAATTCCGCCGGACCTGGGCCGACCTCAGGAAGCGAGACCCAGAGCAGGAAGTGCCCCCCGCTCGTTCGCAGGGCCGCCCCATCGTTGCCGAACTGCGCATGGAACTGCGGCAGGGAATCCCACGACATCGGCAATAGGGCTTGTTCCCGAAGCGGTAGTTGGCGGCGAGCTTGAAACGGGCGCAGATACCAGGGCGGACTTGCTTTGAGCGGCTTGCTGACCAGATCCACCGCACCCAAATGTGAGAGATTTTCAATGACACGACAGAGAAGCTTTTCAGCGGCCCTGTCCCATTCGTCGTCATTATCTCCAAACAGAGTAAAGCCCGCCTCCTTGAAGCAGACGTCGTAGGCCACGGGTGCCGGCCAGATGGCCAGCAGATGACTACCCGCGGAAGTCAGGGTTTTCGCGTCTTCAGATGGTATCGGTGACCAGTGAACTTGGAACATAGCGATCTCGCCGAAGAGGAGGTGACCCTGGCGCCTGACGGACCGCTGACAGGTTCAGGCGGCTTGCAGCCCGCTGCATAAAGGGCCGAGAGGTGTCCAAAAGCAGACAAGGGCGAAGGCTCGTCTTGCATGTTTGCCGCAGGTGCAGCCGTTCGATTGCTCAAGTTTCCACGATTGGGGACTGGCATCCCATGCCTACTGCCAGATTCCAACCTTTGCCGCGCGTGCGCGGTCCTCGACGTCCCAATAGTCGTCGGACGCTTTGGCAAGCCCTTCTTTGACCAGCAATGCGCCGACATCGAGACCCGCTGTCCGGCACAATACAGTCTCTCGCCCGATAATCTGGCAAGCCGTCGTGGCGGACGCCATCGCCTCCGCCAGTTGATCGCGGGCTTTGCCGCCGCAAGGCCACGAGCGTCCGTCGGAAGCGGGGCAAATCTCGTTGAGCGCAGGAGCATCGATGCCGTGCAAATGGAACTTCCGTCCTTCGATCATCACCGTATTGCCGTCCACCACTGAGTAAAGATCCGTGGCGAAAAGCGAGGTAGAGACCAAGGGTAAAACGACGACGGCGAGGCGGCGCAATTGAAACAATTGGACATTCCGACATGATTTCACAAGCTACTGACGGATCGCCTTGTTCAGACGGCATTGGAAGTAAGCCTTCGAGCCGGGTGTGGTTCCCCTGGACCGGCAGTACGCGTCATCCCTTTCGGTTAGCATCTGCGAGACGCACCCTGTTGCTGAAAACGCCAGCAACAGCAGAAAAAACACTCGTATCATAGTTGAACCGGTTGCTTGGAACTGACAGGGCGAGAATTAAAAACCCTGAGCAGACTGGACCTCGATCAATTGAGCAATGCTGAAGGCATGAGTGGCTTCCAGTTTCATAGGCCGTAGCCAAAAATGGCGGTGATGCGGTAACTGCCTTTCACTTTCGCGAAGCAAACATGGTTTTGCGAAAGCTCGCGCATATCGTCGCGGTCTTCTATGTACCCCTTTACGCCACCAGCGGTTTCGACGCGGCTCCAGCCCTTGGGCGTTCCGGGGGCGTAGTCGAATATCATCAGCATGTTCGCCGCCAGGAACTCGCCACGCTTGCTTCTCGGCGTGCTGGCCAGGAACGCTTTGCCGGCGAAGAAACGCAGACTATAGGCGTCGAGGTTGAAACGCCGAGCAAAGGCGAGCGCTGCCTTGCGGTCCACGCTATACGCGGCAGGGCTGCACACCGCGCCGGGCACTTCGGGCAGAGAGCCGAAAGTGGCGTCTTCAGATACGAGTGAGGAAATAAGCTTCATTGCACTCAAGCGATAGTCGGGCACTTTCAGGCCGGCTGCGAACTCTCCCTGCTCCACCATTATGTCCGCCGCGCCCGCAAGATAGTCGTGGGTCAGACTCTTGCCTCGCTTCCAGCGCTGGAACGGGTCCAAGCCTCGGCTGAAGGTCTTTGTCTCGGGAGCGAAATAGGCCTCCACACCCTTGATGTTCTTCGCGTTGCCGGGAGCAGAAAGGCTCCTCAGCTTCGCTAATGCTTCAAGCAATTCCAGGCTCGGCCTGACGATATTTGCGTAGGTTACTCTGCGTTCTGTAGCGAGCGAGGCATCGGGACGAGCAACCAAAAGGAGCATGGAAATCAGCAGCAAGGTGCATTTCATAGGCTATGTCCGGCGATTCCAATACGTGCTGCACGTCGTTCGAAAGAGCGATGCCGAGCCAGCCATGCCACTCACTGTTCGGGATCGGGCTGGCGCGGCTCTCTGTTCAATCATTGAGCGTGTAGCGGCCAAGCTTGCAAACGTTGACCTTCTTGCGCGTTACCTCGTCGCCATCTACGAAACTAAACCTGAAATCGTATATGCAATCCGCACGTCGGTCTGACAGATTAACTTCGACCTGCCCCCCGGAATTAAGTGTTCGGTCCCCGAGGATATCTTCCTCCCACTTGTTCACGCGTGCAGGTGAAGCCCAGAAAGAATTGAGCGTATAGCTCGTATTGTTGAATAGAGTGAAAGTACAAGCCGCTCGACCTCGGTTGCATGCTGACGCGGCGTTGGTCGACGCGATGATTGCGATGGCAGATATCAATCCGAATGTGTATCTAGTAGGCACGGCTTACCTCATTTTCGCTGCTTATTTTGCGATTGAATCGATATTTCACTGATTTCCCAGACGGTTAAGCGCATATCTGTCTGGGCAATGGATGCGATATGCGCGCGGGTGCCATTCCGCACGCCTGCCCATTCATCGCTGGGCTTTAAAAGCCCAGCCTGACACCCAGACTTCCAGAAACGGAGGCGTCTTCAGCGTGCCCTGCCGTGGCGTGGACCGACAGCGTCGCTACCGCATTGGGGGTAATCTTCTGGTCGAGATCCAGACCGATACGCGCCCAGTTGCGTGACACAGGTTGGTCAGGCGTTGTGAAGGTGCCGAGGCCGCCCAGGATAGCTCCGGTCAACGCCGGCCCGTCCGCATCGAAGCGATGCACCCATTCTCCGCTGACGCGTATTTGGGTTGTCTTTCCAAGCTCGACTTTTGCCGCAGTGCCGAGGCGAATTTCCCTGGTGGTCTGCTGGTACCGATCGACGGAGACGGGAAAGCCGCCGCCGCTTTCAACATAACCGTCAACGTTCCCGCTGGTGTGGGTATAGGCGGCATAGGGTGAGAACGATATCGATCCCAGCCTGGCGGCTTCCAGCCAATCCAGCCGTGCTCGCAGTGCCCAGCTTTGGGCATCAGTGCTGCCTTTGCTGGTGTCGACAGCTGCGCCATTCAGATAGTTTCGGGAGATGTCGATGCCCCAACTGCCGGAATAGCCGGTCAGGCTGGCGACGAGACCAGTGCCCGGAAGCATATAGTCGGCTTCAGCCACCAGATAGTGGCCGTTGATCCTGCCCACGCCGCCAAAGGCAAGGTCCTGGCTCGCCTTGGTCAGTCCGAAACCAGCTCCAATGCGAAAGTCACCAATGTTGGCGCAGGCGCCGATTTCACCCAGATATTGCGTGCGGTTGTCATTGGAGAGACGGGCGAAATCTCCAGTGGCCCAGACGCAGCGGTCGGACGCAATCCCGGTGTCGGCGAGCACCCGGTGATGCGCGCCCCACAGACCGAGGTTGGCCATCGTGATGCTGCCGGTCAAAGGGGCAGTCAGGCCACTCAGACTCGCCATGTAGTCATCGAGGCCGATGACCCCTGAGTTGGATGGGTCCGGTGGTGTGGTTGGTGTCGTGGGATCGGTCGGTGTTGTGGGCGTGGTAGGATCGGTTGGCGTGGTGGGATCAGTCGGCGTGGTGGGATCGGTTGGTGTCGGTGGTGTCGTCGTCGCGTTCACGCGCGCAATATAGCGCTGGGTCGTACCGTTGATCTGGCCGTTGCCGAAAACGATGTTTCCGCTTTCGTCGACACCGTCAGCTGTAAGAAACGTGCTGGTGCCGACCGCAACGCCGTTAGAAGCCAGCCAGTCGCCGACGGATTGAATGCCGCCAACTGTGCTCCAACGGAAACCGATGACACCTTCTGTCGGTCGGTCCGCATTGCCCACGATCACGCTTCCGTCGCCGTTGACGGCATTCGCGTAGCTCAAGGTTCCGCCAGCGAAATAACCCAACCCAACCATGCCGCTGCCCGACGTCCAGCGGAATGCTTCCTGGACACCTCCAGCGGACACCGAGACACCGGCGATGACGGATCCGTCCGAGGAAGTGCCAAAGGCGCGGCTGCGAGCGGTGAGGCCTTCGTGAGCGCTCAGAACACCAAGCCCGACCATGCCGTCGCCTTCAGTCCAGCGGAAAACCTCTTCGGAATGCCCTCCAATTTGGGTGCCGGCGCCGTCGAATGTCGCGGTGGTTCCGTAGCCTATGACCACTTTGCCATCGCTGGATGTCGCCCGCGCGAAACTGGAGCCGAAGCCATTACCCTGGAGATCTTGAGCGGCGCCGTCGTCGACCCAACGCACTGCGTGATAAACACCTGCGCCAGGGACCGCGGAGTATAGGCTGGCTCCCGCGACGATGTGGCCGTCATCGGAGACGGCGTAGGCAAGGCTGGAATGAGGCGTTAGCAATCCGTCCGGGCGTGTTTCGAGGTCGGACAATTGTGTGCGCACGCCATCACGCCAGACCTGGGCTTTGTTATGGGAATATGGATCGACCGCAGTGTAGCCGGCAACGACGCTACCATCTTTGGAAATGCCGTAGGCATAACCCACATCGTCGCCCGTCGGCATGGAAAGTGGCGTCTTGCCATCCAGGGTGAACGTATAAGGGCGATAGCTCGTGACGCCGGTGCGGACGAAGCCCGCCAGCGTGCTGCCGTCCGCGGAGATATCCGTCCACCCAACGCCGAGATTGCCAGCGGGCAGAGTGCCGGGGATCGCGTTCAGGCCGGTCAAGCTACCATCTGCGTGCGCGTCCCCTTGCGCAAAGAAGGAAACCATTGCCACGGAGGCCAGAAGCCACGATCGAGAAAGCATCAATTACCCCCAAAAGAACGGTCAATCCGAGCTGGCGAGATGACCGGTCAAGACAGTGAGGGCTGAAGAGTGCGAGCCAGTTGGCTATCCAGTCAGCTTGGCGGCACAAGCTGGTGGACACGCCGATGTACGATCGCAACCATCCCCCGGATGTCCACTCGCATGGGAAGCATGCGCCCGCAGCCCCTGTTCAGGGGGGCGTACGATTTCAATTTTCAGCAGAGACCGCGAAGGAACGCTTCACGCGTTGCTTCGGCGCGCGTCGAAATGCTCAACTTTTGGTAGATCACCTTGACATAGCTTGCCACGGTCTGCGGCTTCAGCCCGAGTTGACCTGCCACCTCTGCGACGGTCAGGCCACGCGCGATTAACGTGAGTGTCTCCGTTTCCCGTGCCGTCAATCCGGCTTTGTCTGTAGCCGTGGCTGCGATCGGGTCACGAAAATGTGCCAGGAGACGGTGAGCAACGGAGGGCGACAGCGAAGGCTCTCCTCTGTCCAAGCGGCGTAGGATCGAGACCAGCAAGTCAGGCTCCTCATCCTTCAAGATGTATCCGCTGGCGCCGGCGGCGAGTGCCGCAAAAAGGTGAGCGTCGTCATCGTAGATGGTGGCAATCACCGGCGTCACAGATGGCCAGCTTTCGACCAGGCTGCGCACGATATCGACGCCGGATCCATCCGGGAGGCCGAGATCGATAATGGCAAGATCGAAGCCGGGCGCACCACCCGCCGCCCGGCGTTCAGAAAGCCAGGACAGTGCCTCGGAGCGCCTTGTGAGCGCCACAACGCCGATGCCGGGAAATGCAGCGGTCAGGATACCGAGCAACCAGTCGCGCGAGCGCGGCTGGTCCTCGACGAGCAGGCAAAGCCGGGACCCGGGAGACTCTGTCATGCCAAAAAGCTTAGATCGTCCTGGATGCCTGTCACCCCCTGTTTGGTGGGGGTTGGTATGTCGACATACGTTAAGGGCAAAGAGAGCTGGATTTCGGTTCCTCCAGGAGCAGATTTGATCTGCATGGAGCCACCGACTTCGGTCATGCGCCGTGTTAGATTGCGCAATCCATAGCCTTGCGTTTCAGGCGCCGAAGCCGAAACCGGCATGCCGATGCCATCGTCCTCGATCGAGATTTCGAGAAGTCCTGCATTGGCGGCGATGCGGACCTTGAGCCTGGCCGCGCGGGCGTGGCGGATAACGTTGCTGACCGATTCACGGAACGCTGACGTGAGTGCCTTTTGCTGTCGGTAGTCGAGCAGATACTCCTCCGGGTCGTGCTCGCTCAAGGGCCAGTCGAGGTGAATACCCGACGCCTCCGTCCGCCTCGCCGTCTCATGCCGCATCTCGCTGAGCAGCCTTTCCAGCGAGACCTGCTCGCCGGTCATGCCACCGACGATGGCGCGGATGTCGGACATGGCTGCTTGCAACGTCGGCCGCAGACGTTGGTCCGCCATGTGAAGGCCTGTCAGCAGTCGGGCGCCGACATCGTCGTGCAGATCACGCGCGATGCGCAGCCGTTCTTCCCTCACACCCTGATCATAGGCCTGCCGTGCGCCAATCATCTCCTCGACCAGTCGATGCAGTACCTTGGCCATTTCCAGATCATGGCTATCAAACAAGCGCTTGCCCTGCCCGGCGTAACCAAGCGCCAGGCCCGCGCCTCCAAGAGGAGAGGGTATTGCCAGAAGGCGGCCATCATCCCTGATTTCGGCGGTTTGGGTGTCTATCGAATGGACCTCAAGAGGGTCGAACTGCGTTACCAGAGCCTCCTTCCAGGAGGCCCTCTGATCAGCGGGATGCAGGGCGAAAGCGACTTCGTTTGCGCCGCGTATCAATTGCATGTTCCCGGTGTCGCGGCGGCGGTCGGCCAGGCGCATCAACCATGCCCGGATCGGCATCCAGGCGAGGGCCACCAGCAGCACCGCCACTGAAAGCGTCCATCGTTCGCCGGCCCAGTAGACCAGTGCCATATCGGCAACAAGCACCACCAGCATTACGAGGACCGCGCGTATGACGTAGACTGTCCAATTGCCAAGATCGAACATGCGATAGCGTGTAATGGCCACCGCGATCGCGAAGTAGAACAAAAGAAAGGCAGCCATAGCAATGGAGTCCCCGACGATTGGCGGTGAACCCATGAGCAGCGGAAGGAAATTGACGGCGGTAAACAGTCCGGAGCTCAGCACCAGGGCCGTGCCGATCCAGGCAACGACGGTGCGGTGAGCGGGATCGCGCCGTGCCTTGATCGCTTGGGCAACCACGAGGGGAAACATCATGACGACCGACGAGATCAGCACGACCAGCACTATGACAAACGTATGCGGCCAAGGTTCCAGTACCTCGATGACAGCGACCGCCAGGAACACGCCACCAAGCAGGACCGGGAAGATGCGCGGGACGATCTGAAGAGGGTAGACGCAGAAAATGGTGACCAGGGCCCCCCCGAACACCAAGGCCGAGATGTGGTTGATGTGAAGTTGGATTTGCATATCGGAGCCTGTCGTGGCGGGATTGCCGCGCACGATCAGGATGATTGTCAGCGACGCAACCCATAATGCTACGCCACTCAAGGCCACCATCTGCGCCGCCAGTTCGCGCGGTCTCAGCACCAGAACCCACAAGCCACCCAGCAAAGCCAGGAATCCGACCGAGATTGCAACCCAAGAGTCCGTGGATAGATGGAAGCCTGCTGGAGAAATTGCGAAGGCGGGCAGTGTGCGTCCATCCGGCAGACGCAGCGTTACACCGTCCTCCTCCAGTAGCTTGGCGCTCTTGTTGCGATGCTCGAAAAAGACCCGGTTTTCTGCCGGCGTTCCACGTGGCTCTTGGTCGCCCACGAGTTCCCAGACCGGCATCTCGAGCCGGACGCTTCCTGTCCGGTCCGTAAATCTGACCAGCCCCTCATCCGTCGGCACAATCATGCCGTTGATCGTAATGCTGTTTCCGGGACCGTAACGTGCCTCGATGCTTGCCCCCGGCTTGTTGGCGGCCACGACTGCAAAGAATGCGGTGATCAGAAGCCCGACGACTGCGAGGAGCGAGAAAATCGTGGTTGGCTGGTGCAACAATGCAGGTCGCATCAGGCTGAAACTCCGGCCCCGGGGACGTCCGTGTTGCACATCACCTGCCAATTCGAAGGCGGGCCAACGAAATCCACGCAAACCATAAACCTTGGGCGCCGGAGACGGCCCCCCGAGCCAAACCGTAAGCCATCCGGCATGGATATGCCCCTTTTCCCCGATCTCAAGAGATATGGCGCAAGCTCGAACGTCAAGTGAGATCGCGCTGCCCCAGTGAGCGTGTCCATCCGACAACGAGCTCAATCAATATTGGGAGGGCGGAATATGACGAATTGACCGGTCTATCACGGCCCATAGGTTTACTACCTAGTCGGGTGATGCGCGTGCGCTTAGGATCGCCGTCATAGGGTGTCGCCGCATGACAGAGGGAAGCGATGGCGTTTCATAAGCGTCGCACCGACCTTCAGTCCGTCTTCGATGATGAGGAAGATTGAGGGTCATGCTTGTTTCGCAAACTTTGTTTGGTGTCGTTGGCAGTTGAGGGCCCTGCGTTGGACGGCAGTGCGCCTCATTCGATGGGGTCAGCGAGGATCTGAAAAGCCGCCATCCATCGAACTCGCTCAGGCTGGATCTACCTGGACAGTCACCTTCGTAATGTTGAACTTGCTAACTCCGCCACCGGTCGCCTTCGCTGGACCAAATAGCGCTAGATTCATACCGTCGCTCACCGAGCTGCGATAAACGACTCCATCATAGCCGTTCTTTTTGATGAACTCGCAAAGATACTGGCTCGGAATATAGGCAATTGCGGCCCCGCGTGGCTGTACCGGGCGCGTTAACTCGTCGCCAAGCCGCTCAAGGAACGCAATATCGGCGCGCAGCTGACCGATTGCGCAGGTCAACGGCCCGCAGCGGCAGGGGAACCGTGAACTCGGCCACGCATACCACTTCACCGGTATGGGGCCGGACTTCCGCAGCAGGGCTCCGCTAGAGCTGAGGGACGGCGCGGCGGTCCCCAGCTACGCGATCTAGAACAATGGGCAGCCGCCGTTTTCAAGCACACTTGCTATTCGCCTCACGGCCTCCTTCCGAAAAGTGGAACCAATTGTCGATGAGTAGCTTCTCTTGCGGAGTGAACTCGGCAAGGGAGTTGATCATGGGAAGCACATCGGACAAGGTTAAGGGCAAAGCCAACGAGGTCGCCGGCAAGGCGCGCCAGGCCATCGGCAAGGCCGTGGACAACCACGAGGAACAGGCCAAGGGCAAGATCCAGGAAACCAAGGGCAAGGCCCAGGTTGCTAAGGGCGAGGCTAAAGACGCGGTGAAGAACCTCGTCGACAAAACCTGATCGTCAATGATGCAATTACAAACAAGCCCGCGGCGACGCGGGCTTTTCCTTTGGAGACATGAAATGCGGATCGAGAAAATCGCGGCATCGGTGATTTTGGCGCTGCTTGCAGGAAACGCCCACGCTCAATCGCCCGACGACCCGGCCGTTACCGCGTGCAAATCGACCGGCCTCCTGGCTCTTCAAGAGAAGTCCAAGGATATAACCGATCTGGTGATCGACATGGAAAGCGTCGCGGTCAGCAAGGCTGACACCAAAGTGGAAGATGTGGCAGTCAAAACGGTCATCCTTGGCGAAGCCTATATCGCCCGTAATGGGAAAACCGGAGCTGCCGACCGCTTCGTCTGCCTGCTCGGCGAGAAGGGCAAGGTGTTGCTGACGTTCTTCACCGCCAAGTGAGGCAAAGGCCGGGATTGCCGCATGTAACAACGCGTGGGAGCGTCGTAACGAACTCATTGTTCTTTCAATGACTGCCTTGAAGGCGGCTCGCTGAAACCCTTCTTCGAGCGGAACTCTATTTTGGCTCTTTGTAGGATTTCGCAGCCTCGCCGATCTTGCGCCAATCGTTTCCGTGGCGGCACTCTCGCGCTTGGATTGGTGAAAATGTCGTGCATCTCCACAATGTATTTGACCTCGGCGTCTTCAGCCTTCAACGGCCGGCTACGTGGCATTTTCGGCGCGCGCCTGGCGGACCGTTGGTCAGCTTTTGGTGCGTCGGTTGAGTCTTCGTCAGCAACTGGCCCGCCCGCCGGGGCTGTTGCTAGAAAAGGGCCGCCGGACAGTAAACGTCACGCCGGCCGTCTCGAAGGCTTTGCGAAGCGCTGCGATCCTTTCGGCGCTCAGAATGCACCGGCCGCTCTCAAAGTCGCGTATTGTGGATTCGCTTAGGTTGGACTTAGCGGCCAACCGCACCTGGGACCAGTCCAACAATGCACGCGCGGCGTGGCAATAAGCCAGGGAGAATTCCTGTCGGCTCACTTCGACAGATTGCTCGGGTTCATTTGGCTCCGTCATGTAGAATGAACATTAAATAGGGCTAAAATATTCCGGAACGCGGTCGAGGGTTTTGAAACGCTCGTCAGTTTCGACGACTGTCTAGGGCCGCGATCGTTCCCTTTGACCTCCATTGGAAGATGTAATTCGCTGCCCCGGTCGCCTTAGGCGTTGGGAAGTCTCCATCTGATCGGCCAGCCGAGAGCTCCCGTTCGTCAATGACGGAATCCAAGGATTTCGCTCAACGCCTTGTCCCCCTATCAAATCCTTGAGAAAGGAAGGATGCGGATGAAGCCGGATACATCGCAGTGGCGTGATCCACAGGCATATATGTTCGTCAAAGGTGCCGACGCTAATGCGATCGCCTGGGAATTTCTGCGCCGTAATCCCCACTATCAGCAGGACTTCGCGACCTCCCGCTCAACGAAGGCGGTGCGCGCCTTGCGCAAGCGCTGGGGCTTGCAATTTCGCCGCCAGGCCTGATCAATCCGCGGTCGAGCAACCCGTCTATTGGGCGCCTCAGATCGACCCATGGATTGTGAACCTGGTCGAGGTTCCGCCGGATTTACGTGTGGGGGAGGGCGGCGCCTTCGATGTCGCCCTGGCCTCAAGTCAGCGCGATGAAATTGGCCTTCATGTGCGCTCGTCGGCGGATGGCACGCAACTGGCGCTTCTCGGCGAGACGAAGCCAGGCGAGCCGCTGGCCGCGATCATCCCGCTCGACGACATGGCGCACGATCGGCTCCAGGCCATCGAGCGCTTCATCCGCTCGATCCACAGGCAACACCTACCCGACGCACGCTTGACCAAAGCACAGCGCCGGCGCCTCGTCCATATGCTGCGATGCCTCGATGGCCGCGAGGAGCGGGCATCCCATTTCGAAGTCGCGACCGCATTGTTCGGGCGGCGGGTGGTCAACACTGTCGACTGGCATGACTCGGCCTTTCGCTATCAGACGCAACGCCTTATCCGCGACGGCCTGAAGATGGTCGAGCGCGGCTATCGCCAATTGCTGCGCGCGCGCCGGCGCAACTGCTGAGGGTGCCGCTGGTGCCGCGTGCAAGCCCAGGCCTGCGGTCGTAGGCAAGTGGCTTCGCCATCTAATTAATTGTCAAAAGTCGACTTTTGCGTTGTCACCAACATCTGGCTTAGCGCCAGTTACCGCTGCGAACACCATTTTCGCGGTGGCGACGATCAGTCCTGGGCTGTCCCAGAGTTCGCCGTCCTCCGGTGTTACCGTAATAAGGCGGATCTCGGGGTCTTCGGCGTTCTTCCACCACGCCCCGTCGGCTTTCTCCCACAGCTCGCTGATCTTCTGTCTGTCATTTGTCACCACGGCTGAGCCGGAAATTGTAACGTATTTGTAGTGGCTACTGTCACTCCAAGTCAGTGTCACCTTCGGATATTTCGAAAGCTGCTTGTTCTTCGTGCTGTCATCATTGACAAGGAAATACACCGCGTTCTCGTCACGGTGCACGCGCGCAGAAAGTGGCCGAGCGCGGTTGTATTTGCCGTCCCAAGTCACGAACATGCAGATGTCGATTTGCTTGGCGAGTTCCCAGATGCGGTCACTTGCCTCTGCGGGCGTGAGGTCTGTCCCTTGATCACGGCGCTTCTCCATACTGTGTCCTCCAGCGATTGATGTTATGATACAACTCGCGTTGGGTCGCGACGTTCCAGGGGAGTTTCGTGGTGCCTCGACAGACGAAATCTTGAAGTCGACTTGCTTTGCGGTCAGGCTGGTTTCAGCTCCAAATCAGACATTCGCGGCACTTCACCGTTTGCTGCTGGCAGCGGATGGCTCGAGCATTCATTCAGGTCATGCCAAGCTGTTGTCGGCTGACATCTCGGCCACCAATTCGCTTCATCTTTTTTTGAAAACTGGTGGTGCCATTGCCTCCACGTCGAACATTTCGCGGAGCGCACCAACGACCTCTCGAACGGGCTGATCTGGCCGAAGGACGGCTGAAGCCTCGACCGCCTGTGCCGCAATGGCGCGTCCCGCGTTTCTTCCCCTGGGCAAAGCCCATTCCTCGCGAAGCCAAGAAACACGCGCCTGCGCCATCCTGCGCTTTGCTGCGGTCGCAAGCGATGCGGCGGCGGTCGCCTTCGACCTCTCGATCGCCATCGAGGTCGCATGGTGCGGGCTCGGAAATGAAGAATGGAGACTGAGAATGGCTACCATCGGCACTTTCAAGAAGACCAATGCAAACGAGTTCACTGGCGAGATCGTCACCCTCAGCGTTCAGGCCAAGGGCGTGCGCATCATCCCTGACACCCGAGCCAGCGGCGAGAACGCTCCAAGCCACCGCGTTGTGGTCGGTAAGGCCGAAATCGGCGCCGCGTGGTCAAAGCGCTCCACCGAGGGCCGCGACTAT
>Ga0209930_1002415_pt1 | contig 22299 bp, 22 predicted proteins | sample ThiBiot_500_biof_2_FD_183948 | JGI IMG/M metagenome (GOLD analysis project Ga0209930, IMG submission 183948) | Wastewater bioreactor microbial communities from Cape Town, South Africa - Thiocy_cont_500_biof (SPAdes) | ecosystem: Engineered > Bioreactor > Thiocyanate-remediating >... | reverse complement strand
AGATCAGGGAGTTCTCGTCGGCCGGATCGAAGAACGCGGTGCGGAAGTACGGCGCGAACCCCGCGTACACGTACAGGTTCACCCACTGCACGAGATTCGGGACCGAGGATGCGGCGATCAGGCGGACAGCGTCGGGCCGGGTGTCACGGGCGCGGTTCGCCATGCGCTCAGCGTAGCGAGCAGGCGAACTCGTCTAGCGCTCCCGATTGCAGAGAAGCCGTTCGTCATCGCCGGCACCCGAAACGGATGAACTATCCGTTTCGGGTGTAGTGTTGCCGGCATGACTTCTTCGGTTCGAGCCGACGCGGCGCGCAGTCGCGAGCGCATCCTCGAGGTCGCCAAGGCGAAGGATGCCGCCGACCTCCGGCTCAACGACATCGCGCGGGACGCCGGGGTCGGCGTCGGCACGGTCTACCGTCATTTCCCGACGGTCCGGGCTCTCATCGAGGCGCTGAGCGTCGACTCTCTGCGCCGACTGGGCGAGGCCGCAGAGGCCGCGGCCCGCGAACCCGATGCGCTCGCGGCGCTGCAGCACTTCCTCGACGATGCCCTCGCCCTGCAGCTCGCCGATTCGGGACTGCAGGCCGTGCTCGTCGACCTCGAGCGGGCCGACCCGGTCGTGCAGAGCGAGTGCACCGCCGCGCGAGCCCAGGTCCGTGCCGGCTTCGGTGCCGTGCTCGCCCGCGCCCAGGCGTCCGGTGCGGTGCGGTCCGACCTCTCCGCCGCACAGCTGCAGCGACTCGTGTGCGGCGTCGAGCACGCCGTGCGCCTGGGGTCACCGGAGGACCGGCCCGTGCTTCTCGACGTTCTCATCGCCGGCATCCGCGCCTGAAGGGACTGGACATGGACTACGGACACGACCTCGTCTTCGGGGCGTTCATCACCCCCAGCGCCGGAGACCCGCAGGCACCGGTCGCGCTCGCCCAGCTGGCCGAGGCATCCGGCCTGGATCTCGTCACCTTCCAGGACCACCCCTACCAGCCCTCGTTCCTCGACACGTGGACGCTGATGTCGTACGTCGCGGCGGCGACAGAGCGCGTGCACATCGCGCCGAACGTGCTGAACGTTCCGCTGCGACCTCCTGCCGTACTGGCGGGCGCGGCGGCGAGCCTCGACCTGCTCTCGGGCGGCCGCGTTGATCTGGGTCTCGGAGCGGGCGGTTTCTGGGACGCGATCGCGGCGATGGGCGTCGCGAAGCTCACCCCTGGTGAGGCGGTCACCGCCCTCGAGGAGGCGATCCGGATCATCCGCGCGCGCTGGGACACCACGCAGCGTGGGGGCGTGTTCCTCGACGGGACGACGCATTCCGCCCACGGTGCCAAGCGAGGTCCCCGGCCGGCTCACGAGATCCCGATCTGGCTCGGAGCGCGAAAGCCGCGGATGCTGGCGCTCGTCGGTCGCGCCGCCGACGGATGGCTCCCCTCGCTCCCGTGGCTCGAGCCGGGCGACTACGGGCGCGGCAATGACCGGATCGACGAGGCCGCCGCGGGGGTGGGGCGAGATCCGCGGAGCATCCGGCGCCTCCTGAACATCGGGCCGTCGCCGAAGGATGCGCGCACCTGGGCTGAGGAGCTCGCCGGCTACACCATCGCCGACGGGGTGTCGACGTTCATCGCGATGGCCGACGATCCACGCGAGTTGCAGCGATTCGGTGCGGAGGTCGCCCCGGCGGTGCGTGAGCTGGTCGAACGGGAGCGCAGCGCGCGCGGCATCGCGCCGGCTCCGACCCGGTCGGTCGCGGCGCTCTCGCGGCGCCGTGCCGGCATCGACTACGACGCCGTGCCCGTGGGCGTGCGCGCCATCGAGCCGGGCGACTTCGACTACCCGGATGTCGCGAACACCTACATGCGCGGCGGTCGCCCCGGCATCGTGCTGCAGCCCGCAGACGCCGAACAGGTCTCGCGCGCCGTGGCCTTCGCCCGGCAGCATCCGGATGTGATCCTGTCCGTGCGCAGCGGCGGCCACGGCATCTCGGGCCGCAGCACGAACGACGGCGGCATCGTGATCGATCTGCGGCGGATGAACACGATCGAGGTGCTCGACGCCGGGCGGCGCCTCGTGCGGATCGGTGCGGGGGCGCGCTGGGCCGACGTCGCTGCCGCGCTCAGCGAGCACGGCTGGGCGCTCAGCTCCGGGGACTACGGCGGCGTCGGTGTCGGCGGCCTCGCAACGGCGGGCGGGATCGGCTGGCTCGCGCGCGAGCACGGCCTGACGATCGACCATGTGCGTGCGGCCGAGATGGTGCTCGCCGACGGATCGGTCGTGCGCGTCGACGCCGAGACCGATCCCGACCTGTTCTGGGCCGTGCGCGGAGCCGGAGCCAACATGGGCATCGTGACCTCCTTCGACTTCGAGGTCGACGAGGTGGGCGAGATCGGCTGGGCGCAGCTCGTCTTCGAGGCGAGCGACGCCGCCGGGTTCCTCGAAGGCTGGGGCGCCGCGGTGGAGGCGTCGCCGCGAGATCTCACGAGCTTCCTCATCATGACCGGCTCCCGGCCGGGGCAGCCGCAGACGGCGTTCGTGATGGCGATGATCGACTCTGCCGATCCGGACACGATCATCGAGCGGCTCCAGCCGTTCGCGCAGCTCGGCCCCCTGATGCAGCAGTCCGTGCAGCTGACGACCTACGCGCAGGTCATGGCGAATGCGGATCACGGCCCGCAGCAGGGCGCGGGGGAGCCGGTGTCCCGCTCCGCCCTAGTGGAGGCGATCACCCCCGAGCTCGCCGCATCCATGGCGCGCCTCATCGACAGCGGCGCCACGCACTTCTTCTCCCTGCGCGCGCTGGGAGGCGCGGTCGCCGATGTGCCCGACGACGCCACAGCCTTCGCTCACCGCTCCGCCACCTTCTCGATCGCGACCTTCGGCGCGAACGAGGCGCGTCTGGATGCCGCGTGGCGTGACATCGCCGCGCACTCGCGCGGGCTGTACCTGAGCTTCGAGACCTCGCTGCGACCCGAGCGCATCGGGGAGGCCTACCCGCCCGCGACGCTCGAACGCCTGCGCGCGATCAAGTCGCGGGTCGACCCGCAGAACCTGTTCCGCGACAACTTCGCGATCGCGGAACCCGCGGTCTCCGGCTGACTCGGCGTGCGCGACCGAACGGCGTCCTGAACGGGGACGCAGGGTCACCCCAGAGTCGTGGGCGAGAATTGCCGACATGTCCGGAGACTCCGTCGCGCCGCCGTCCAGCGAAGCCCCCGATCCGAGGTCCGGTACGCCGCGGCGGAGCCGCCGGCGCAGGCAGCTCGCCTGGGCCATCCCCGCCGCGATCGTCGCGATCCTCGCCGCCGTGCTTCCGCACCTGGACCTCCTCGCGGGGGAGGTCATCCCGGTCCTGCAGGCCCTCGTTCCGGTGGGTGCCGTCGTGCTGGCGCTCCTCGCGGTCGTGCTGCTGATCGCGCGGGCCTGGGCAGGCGCGCTCATCCTCTTCCTGGGTGCCGTCCTCGCCGTCGTCCCCACCCTCACCCCGATGCGGGGTGCGCCGGAGTGCGAAGTGCACACGCCGCTCACGGTGCTGTCCTTCAATGCGAAGTTCGCTCACGCGGATCCCGCTCAGCTCGCCGCGCTCATCCGCTCGGAGCGGGCTCGAGTCGTCATCCTGGTGGAGACGGATGAGGCACTGATCGACGCAGTCCTGCATCGACACGGTCTCGACACCGTGCTGCCCTACCGCACGCGCGAAGTGACCCCCGGCGGAGTGAACGGGAGCGTCATCCTCTCCGCCTACCCGCTGCACGATGAGGAGGACATCCCGGGCAGCGTCTTCGACGAGGTCACCGCGATCGCGACCCTCCCGGACGGCAGCCGGCTGCGCGTGGCCGGTGTGCATCCGCCCTCGCCGGTGGGGCAGCCGCACGACTGGTACCGCGGGCTCACCGCCATCGACGAGTGGCTGCAGAGGACCCCGGACGCGCGCCTCGTCGTCGCGGGCGACTGGAACTCGTCGTACGCGCATCCGGTCTTCCGGAGGCTGACATCATCGCTGCGCGATGCGGAGCAGGCAGCCGGTCCGATACCGTGGCCCACCTGGCCGCAAGAGAAGCCCGTGCCCGCGTTCACCGCGATCGACCACATCCTCGCGCGTGGTGCGGTGCCCACGGACTGGGCCAGCTTCCACATCGACGGGAGCGACCATCGCGCCGTCGTCGGGAGTTGGAAGCTGTGCGAGCCGGCCCACTAGGGCTCATCCCTCGGGGCGGCTCCTGGTCGCCGGCATCCGCTCAGGCGTCCGTCCCGGTACCTCCGGCGATGTCGAGGGACCCCAGGTATCTGCGGGTCATGCGGGCCTGAACCCGCCGTGCCAGGGGGCCGCCGAGCCGGGTGAACCAGCGCGCGGGAGTCGAGAACGCGACGATCGTGAACGTCACCTCCCCGGTCTCGGCGAGACGGAGTTCGAAGCGCTCCTCGCCCCTCTCCGGATGACCGGGCAGCGTCCCGTAGGCGAAGCCGCACCGGTCGGCCGTCCTGGTCGACCAGACGACGACGCACGGCGCGCGGAAGCGCAGCGGACCCAGGCGGAGCCGCATCAGCACCTGGGTGCCTTCACGCAGCGGCACTTCCGACAGATCGACGGATGCGCCGGCCCGGCGCTGCACCGCGCCGCTCAGGAGCTCATCGGCAGCGCGCTCGAAGAATTCGCGGCCGTGGCCGACCCGCCGCGTCGCCCGCAGGTGACGATATCCCGGCGGGAGCTCGCCGCCGGTGGCGCCGACTTCGGGGTAGGTGACATCGACCACGCCCCCACGCTATCCGTGCCGCGGATTCGAGATTCGCTCCACCAGGATCCTCCTGGGTAGCCTTCGGCCATGACCTACATCAACGTCGGAACGCTCGGTGTCGTCCCCGGCCAGCGGGATGCGCTCATCGCGCACCTCACGCAGCGCAGCGATGTGCTCACCGACCTCGGCTGTCTCGCGTACGAGGTGGGGTCGAACGAGCAGGAACCGGACACCGTCTTCGTGATGGAGATGTGGGTGAGCGCCGAGGCTCATCAGGCGTCGCTGGCGCGCCCCGAGGTCCAGGCCGCGATCGCCGCCGCCCGGCCTCTCCTGTCGGGCGTCTTCGGTGGCTTCCGATTCGACGTCAGCGGGTCGCCCCTGCGCGACTGAGGTCACGCATCATCGAGCGTGAGCGACGCGCTCTCACCGGCCGTGCGGGTCGAGGTGGTTCAGCGCCGCCACGGTCTCGTCGTAGTCGCCGCGCGCCTCGCCGTAGCGGAGGAACTTGACCCGCTCGACCTGGATCTCCCGGGCGTCGGGATCCGTCTCGACGAGGCCGACCACCTCGGCGATGAACTCATCCAGCGGCATCGCGAACTCGCTCTCCCGCTGGCCGGGCATGAGGTCGGTCGCAACCGAGGGCGGCTCGAGCTCGGAGACCTTCACCGTCGTACCCGCGAGCTGGAGACGCAGCGTCTCGCTGAGCATGTGGATCGCGGCCTTGGTCGCGTTGTAACTGGGTGTGATCCGCAACGGGGTGAACGCCAGCCCCGAGGAGACCGTCATGATCGTCGCGTCTGGGCGGGTCTGGAGATGCTCGATGAACGCAGCGATGAGACGGATCGGGCCGAGCAGGTTCGTCGTGACGGTCGCCTCCGCGCTCTCCAGGAATCCCGCCGGCGTGGTCCAGTCCTCGACGCGCATGATCCCCGACATCGTGATGAGCACGTTCAGCTCCGGGTGTGCGGCGATCACCTCATCCGCGGCTCGGCGGATGCTGTCGGGGCTGGTCGTGTCGATCTCCACGGCATGGATGCCGGGGTTCTCGGCGACGATCTGCGTGAGAAGCTCGGTACGGCGGCCGCCGACGATGACCTCGTTGCCCTTCTTGTGCAGGGTGAGGGCGAGTGCGAGGCCGATGCCGCTGGTCGCGCCGGGGATGAAGATGGTGTTTCCGCTGATGTGCATGCTCCGAGTGTTCGGCCGCCGGAGGATTCGTGCCAGAGAGCGGTTATCGGGGGAGAGCCGGTCCCTGTCTCCGCTCGACGGGTGGGCGGAGACTAGGGGGATGGATCGTGATGCCCTCGGGGAGTTCCTGACCCGCCGCCGCGAGAGTCTGCAGCCGGGCGACGTCGGTCTGGTCGCCGGCCCACGTCGTCGCGCGATCGGTCTGCGCAGGGAGGAGGTCGCGCAGCTCGCGGGCATGTCGACCGACTACTACACACGCATGGAGCAGGGACGCAGCACCCAGCCGAGCACGCAGATCCTCGGCTCCCTCGCCCGCGCACTGCGCCTGACGCCCGACGAACGCGACTACCTCTTCCGGGTGTCCGGGCTCGACGCGCCCGACCGGCACAGCAGCGGAGACTATGTAGCGCCCGCGCTGCTGCGTGTCTTGGACCGCTTGACCGACACACCCGCGCTCATCATCTCCGTCCTCGGCGAGACGCTCGTGCAGAACGAGGCCGCCCTCGCGCTGTTCGGTGACGTCAGCCGGTACACCGGTCTGGAGCGCAGTGAGGTCTACCGCTGGTTCGTCCACCCCGACACGGAGCGTCCGCGCTACCCCGAGAGCGATCGCGACCGGCAGGGCCGTGCGCACGTGGCATCCCTCCGTGCCGCGCTCGGCGCGATGGGGCCCACCTCACGCGCCGCGGAACTCGTGCGCGCGCTGACCGACAGGAGCCCGGAATTCACCGCTCTTTGGGATCAGCACGAAGTGCACCGCCGATTCGCCGACCACAAGACGCTCATCCACCCCGAACTGGGTGAGATCGAGGTCGACTGCCAGGTGCTGTTCACCGAGGACGAGTCCCAGGCGCTGCTCGTGCTGACGGCCCCGCCGCGCAGCGAGGCTGCAGGCAAGCTCGAGCTGCTCGCCGTGCTCGGAAGCCAGCAGTTCACCACCGACCGCTGAACCGCGGAGGAGTGCGAGTCTGACTCGCCGGATGGCGCCCTGAGCAACCTGGGAGGTGTCGCGGGTCACGTCGCCCGAGAACCAGCCGGGCTTCTATCTGCTCGCCGGCTGGTCCGCCAACTCCTACATGTGCACGCACGGCTTCGCTCCGGGTGCGTTCTTTCGGAACGTGAAGGGCCTGCCCTGCGCGATCTTCATGTCCTTCGCCCGCATCGCTTCACCCATCCCGGCCGCTGTCGAAAGCGATTCCGTCAGGGCCTCGCGGATGTGATCAGCGACCGATCGGATAAAAGACACTATCGGCGCGCTCGACCGTGGTTCAACCCCCTTCCCACGTGAGCGAAACCGCTCCTACCCTGCGGGTGTCCGACAGTTGTCGGGGTTCCCCTTTCGGGTGGGTGGGCTGGCATGCGTGCTGTGTCTGTGCGGTGGCTGTCGGCTGCCTCGGTGGCGGTGTTGAGCGTGGGCATGGTGGTCGCGATTGCGGCGCCGGCGAATGCGGCGTTGCAGCCGGCGCCGCCTGTGTCGTCGGTGACGGGGTCGCGGCCGGGTGCGACGGAGGTCCCGTTTCGGATCTCTGATCAGGTGACCGCGTTCGTGGATGTCGGGAGGCGGATCTGGCCGCGGTGGGGTCGACGTATGTGTTGACGTATCGGCAGTCGCGGCAGGTGATCACGTTCAACAGTGACGGGTATCCCACCTCGATTGCGGACCGCAATGGCAACACGACGACGATCGGCTACGCGGGGACGGGGAATCCGAACAGTGTGGTGAGTGCGGCCGGTCCGACTGCGGCGCGCACGGCGACCCTGTCGTATTCGTCGTCGACGTACACGCTGACCGCGTCGCAGACGTCGGGGTCGTCTTTGCGGTTGGTGAAGTGGGTGAAGGACTCGTCGTCGAATCTGACCTCGATCGTGGACGCGGAGGGAAAGACGACCTCGTTCGGGTACACGGGGCAGTCGTTGACGACGATCACGGGGCCGACGGGCGCTGTAGTCACGATCGGGTACGACTCGGGGACGGGCCGGGTGCTGTCGGTGTCGCAGGCGAACACAACGGCCGGGTCGCCGGGGACTTCCACGACCCGGTTCGCGTATCCGAGTTCGACGCAGACGCTGCTGGCGCGGCCGAACACGAACCAGTCCAGTGCGGTGTCGGCGGTGCCGCATGTGACGTACACGGTCGATGGGACCAGCAAGCTGGTGACGGCGTCGACCGACGAGATGGGCAGGCAGCGTGCCGCCACGTACACCCCGAACGGAGACACGGCCACGGCGACCTCCGGCAGCGGGAGCACGGCCGGTACGACGACGGGCACGTACGGCGCGAACAGTGGTGATTCGCTCACCTCGCTACAGGCGCCCGGGGGCGCCACCCAGTCGCAGGCGTTCGCGAACACGGCCGCGGCGACGAAATACCTCGCCTCGTCGAGCACGGACGCTTCGGGTAACAGCAGCACCTACACGTACAACGGGGCGGGAAATCCCCTTACGAGTACCGATGCGCTCAGCGCGGTAGCGACCCTCACCTACAACAGCGATGGCACGGTTGCTACGGCGTTGGCTCCGGGGAACGGGACGAACAAGACCGTCTACGGGTACAACACGGACCATCAGCTCACGTCGCTGACACCGGTGACCGGGTCGAGCCTCGGGTCGCGTGCATTCACGTATGACGACTTCGGGAGGTTGCGGACAGCCACCGACGGCAAGGGTGTGACGTTGACCTACAGTTACGACAAGCAGGACCGATTGCTGTCGACGTCGTTCTCGGACTCCACCCCGACCGTGACGGACACCTACACGAACACGGGGCTGCCCGCGACACGGGTGGTTGGGAATGGCACCACGACGTACACGTACGACCAGTTGGGCAGGCTGATCTCGAGGGTGAACACGTTCGCGGGCGGGACGATCAGCTACGGGTACGACAAGTCGTCGAACCTGATCAGCCAGACCGACCTGCGCGGCACGCTCACCAACGCGTTCGACGACTCCGGCACCCCGACGCAGATCACCTACCCGGCAGCGGGCGGAGGAACCGAGGTGCTCGGATTCGCGACGGATGACCAGAACCGTCGCACAGACACGTGGCTGGACACGAACACCGCCCACACCAGTTGGGTCGCGCACACCCACCAGGACTACGACACCAGCGGACGGGTATCTCGCGCGACCGCGGAATCCCGCGACTCCGGGGGGACCGTCCAGACCGTGATGGACATCTCCTACTGCTACAACACCGCCACCGCGGCACCGATCTGCTCCACCGGGACCGGCACCGACCGCGACAAGCTGCAATGGCAGAAAGACAACCTCAGCGGCCAGGTCACCGCGTACACCTACGACGGCGCCGGGAGGCTGAAGACCGCCAACCAATCCGGTGGCACGAGCCCGACGAGCTACACGTACACGTACGATTCCCGCGGGAACCGGCTCACCGCGGTCAGCACCGGCGGCACCGCGAGCTCGCAGACTCTCGCCTACAACGCCGCCAATCAGATCAGCACCACCGGGTACACGTATGACGGCACCGGCAACCTCACCGCTGATCCGACCGGAACGAACGCGTACAACGGGGCGGAGCAGATGACCAGCGTCACCCGGGGCTCGTCGACGTACACCTACAAGTACGCCGGGGTCAGCCAGACCGAGGTGCTGCAGCAGCAGACCTCCGGCAGCACGTACAAGCTCGTCTACGGTCGCATCGGGCAGACCGGTGCTCCCGTCGTGGAGGAAGCCCTCATCGGATCCGTCACCGCGTACGTCGCGAATGACCCGGTGACCGGGCAGCCGCTCATGCTGCAGACCTCCACCGGTGTCGTGTCTCTCTACGCGTACGACGGCACCGGCAACCCGACCGCGCTGCTGCGCAACGTCACCGGCCCCGCGTACGTGTACGCGTACGACCCGTACGGGCTGCCGACCATCACCTACAACTCCGGCGGCAACGGGATCACCCAGAACCCGTTCCTGTTCAAGGGCGGCATCCAAGACCGCGTCACCGGATGGATCCACTACGGCACCCGCTGGTACAACCCCACCATCGGCCAATGGACCCAACAAGACACCCTCGACGCACCCCTCGACCCCCACAACGCCAACCGCTACGCCTACGCCGGCGGCGACCCCATCAACAACATCGACCCTTTGGGTGCGCTCACCGGTGAATGCATCGGCCAATTGTTGACAGGAGTCGGGATCGCTGTGGGCCTCACGGCAGGGATCGCGCTTGAACTCGCAGGCATAGGGATCGCCACTGGGGGCACCGCGGACATCGCGGTGGCGCTGCTGGAGGGAGAGGCAGTGTCCATGGAATATGGCGTGGCCGCTTTTCTGATCGTGAAAGGTGCTTCGTGCACCTAGAAGGCGAGAGGCGTGACCATGAGGAATAGGGCTCGGCTGGTTCTGCTGGTAGTCATGTGCCTGGGGTACGCGATTGCGCTGGCCGGCATCTTTGTCATGATCTTTTGGGCCACTAGAGGTCAAGGATCTTGGCCCCTAATCGTCGTATCAATCGCCGGCTCTGGCCTCCTACTTGGCTACATACTTACGCTGGCCCGACGCATGAGGGCACGACGGGATCGCGATGGCCGCACCTCGGAGAAGGACGAACGATGATGCAGACGGGTGAGCCTGATGACGATTCGCAGCTGCGAGCGGACCGGGACAGTGCGACGTCCGAGCCTATCTACGCGGCAGATGCACCCGTCGTGGCATATCCCAATCCTCCCGCCGTCTCGCGCTCTAAGAGGGGCTTCGGGTCCGAGGCTCGTTACGTAGTGCCGCTGAACGGTGCTGCGCTCATTGATGTCGTGCGCGCGGCAGTCCTCGATACACCGCGACTCTTCATCACAGAACTGACCGAGTCAGCTGCGCACATTGGCAACAGGACCATCATGGGTCTCGGCAAGGAATGGCTGGTCTTGAAGTTCGACGATGTCGCCGGGAAGACGATGATCAGCGCGATCGACCGCAACCCCGTCGGTGTCGTTGATACATATGCACAACACCTTCATGAGCTGTTGCAGAACATCGCCGACCGCATACCCTCCTCCGAACTCAGCACGGAGTGAGCCCGCGGCGCGCGTTCATCGGTTGGTCGCAGGCCCCCGGAACGCAAGTTGGCTCGGTGACCGGGCAACCGCTCATGCTGCGGACCTCCACCGGTGTCGTGTCGCTCTACGCGTACGACGGCACCGGGAACCCGACGGCGCTGCTGCGCAACGTCACCGGCCCTGCGTACGTGTACGCGTACGACCCGTACGGGCTGCCGACCATCACCTACAACTCCGGCGGCAACGGGATCACCCAGAACCCGTTCCTGTTCAAGGGCGGCATCCAAGACCGCGTCACCGGATGGATCCACTACGGCACCCGCTGGTACAACCCCACCATCGGCCAATGGACCCAACAAGACACCCTCGACGCACCCCTCGACCCCCACAACGCCAACCGCTACGCCTACGCCGGCGGCGACCCCATCAACAACATCGACCCACTCGGCTCGGCGACATCCAGCTGCTCGTACCTACAGGAAAACGCGAGCACTGCCCAGCTAGTTGCGTTTCCGTTCGAGGCAATCGCATTCGGCGCCGGCATCTCTGGCGCCGAGCCGCTCGCTGTCCTCGCAGGTGGCATAGGTTTGCTCTATCAGGGCTACAACTGGGGATTTACCTTGGCTTCGAGTGGGTGCTGAGTGGTCATCGTTTCCAGCATCGCACTCGCGTTGATCATTGCAGGGCTCATCCTTCTCGTCGTCGGTTCCAAGCGATCGCAACGTCCATCCCGCACGAAAGTCGTTGTGGGTGCAACGCTGATACTTGCCGCTGCCGTCGTAGCTCTTGTCGGGTCGCTTATCCTCCGGTCGCTTTAGGTGGCGACAGCACGAACCCGAATAGAGGGGGACTGCACGTTGGCTGCTCGACGAGGCTAAGGGGACTCACGGTACGACTGAAGCGAAGATCCCGAGGTCGGTGTGGTGATATGCGACCCTCTGGTGGCTAGAAATGACCGACGTCGTGCCCAGCAGTGGGGAGGACTATGCCTCGGCGTCGTCTTCGTCGTGATCGGCATAATGATCGGCATCGCCGATCATTGGTCGCCGCCAGGTGTGGTGTTGGCCGTTGGCGGATCACTCATCATCGTCGGCCAGGCTGCGTGGATCTTCGTGACGAGGCGTGCTGACAAAATGCCGCCCAAGTAGAGATCCCACGGCGCTCAAGGGTTGAAGCCGATCGAGGAGGGTTTGGAATGCAGCTTCAGCTGCGCCAATCCGCCAGCAATATGATCACCACATTTCTGATTGTGCAAGGTCTGCCCGTGCCTTCGCATCCGCGCGCTAAGCGTCGCGCTGATGACATGCAGCAGGAGAACCTGCTCGAACTCGCCTCCGATGGCACGCGGTCGCGCGATGTCCGGATGCAGGGTGGCTCGGCTGCTTGGGAAGCAGCAACTCTCGTAAACATTGCTTATGGCGATGTTTCGAGTAACGCTGACATGGTGGGCCCCGTGGGGCTCGAACCCACGACCCGCGGATTAAAAGTCCGATGCTCTACCGACTGAGCTAGAGGCCCGTGGCATCCAGCCTACCGGCGCCCACACCGGCGCATCGCGCCGCCCGACCGACTCGACGGCCCTGCGATCGGCGACGACGGTGTCGCCGCCAAGCCTCCGTGCCCGCGGTCCCCACCGCGCACACAGAGAGGCCGCCGGAGTCGCCCCTCGCGAGCTCCGGCGGCCTCACCGCCCCCCGTACCGGGCCGAGGCCCGGCGGTCTTGTTACTTGGCCGGCGGCATCAGCACCGAGTCGATGAGGTACACGGTGGCGTTCGCCGTCTTCACGCCGCCGCAGATGACCTTGGCGTCGTTGACCATGATGTTGTCGCCACTGCCCGTGACGGTGACGTCGCCACCTTCGACGGTCTTGTGGGTGCCGTCGATGGCGTCCGGCGCGATCTGGCCGGGGACCACGTGGTACGTGAGGATCTTGGTCAGCGTGGCGTCATCGGTCTTGAGACCGTCGATCGTCGCGGCCGGGATCTTCTTGAACGCGTCGTCCACCGGCGCGAACACAGTGAACTCGCTGCCGTCGAGCGTGTCGACGAGGTTCACCTTCGGGTTCAGCTTGCCGCTGACGGCGGCGACGAGGGTGGTGAGCAGCGGGTTGTTGGATGCCGCGACCGCCACCGGGTCCTGAGCCATGCCCGCGACGGAACCCTTGCCATCCGGGACCTGCGAGGCGTACGCGGCGCAGCCGGGGCCGACGAGGTTCGCGGCCGGGTCGGCCATCGGCGACTCCGACGGGCTCATCGAGGAGGAGTCGGACGGCTTCGCCGAATCCGAGGATGACGCGGACGAGCCGCCCATGGAGCAGCCTGCGAGTGCGAACGAGGCGGCGACGATCAGTGCCGCGCCCGCCAGATACTTCTTCTTGCCGAACATGTGATGTACCTCCGGTCAGGGGAGTCCGGGGACTCCGTGTGGTTCGCCGTCGAAGCGGCTTACACGGGCTGTTCGGGGCCCTCTCCGAATCGGATTGCGAGAGCGCCGGAAAAGTTCGGCGGCAATCCGATCGCGCGGGTGCGCCGAATGACGTCGTGAGGGGAAGCCGTGCGCATACCCTTCCTCTTCGGATGGCGCCAGCCTCAATCGGATGGCGAGGAGGTAGGGCATGCTGGTAGACGTGGTGATCGACGGCTTCGACGTGTCCGAGGAGGAACCGGAGCCCGTCGACCACGTGGGCGACCTTCTCCTGCGCGTCGCCGACGGCGATCGGGCCGCGTTCGCCGAGCTGTATGACACCCTGTCGTCCCGCGTCTTCGGGCTGATCCTCCGCGTCCTCGTGGACCGCTCGCAGAGCGAAGAGGTGCTGCAGGAGGTCTTCCTCGAACTGTGGCAATCCGCTTCCCGATTCGCTCCGAACAGAGGTCAGGGAAGAACGTGGGTCCTCACGATCGCGCATCGTCGAGCCGTCGACCGGGTACGGGCGTCGCAGGCGAGCACCGACCGGGACGTTCGTGCGGGCTTCCGAGATCTCGGTGTCGCCTTCGACAGCGTCGCCGAGGAGGTCGCGTCAAGAGATGACGCGACGCGTGTGACGAAGGCGCTCGCCGTGCTGCCCGACGTGCAGCGGGAAGCCGTCGTCCTCGCCTATTACGGGGGTTACAGTCAGAGCGAGATCGCGGCGCTGACCGGCTCGCCGTTGGGGACCGTGAAGACCAGGATGCGGGATGGATTGACCCGCTTGCGGACGGAGATGGGGGTGACATCGTGAACGAGCAGGAGTTCGCCGAGCTCTCGGCAGGCCACGCCCTGCACGCGCTCTCTCCCGATGACGAACGCCGCTACGCCGCCGCGCTCGCCGCGCATCCGGAATGGCAGCGGATCGCCGACCTCGACGCCGCCACCGCCGCGTCCCTCGCGGACGGCGTAGCCGGGGAGCCGCCGCCGCCCTCCCTCCGCGACGCCCTCCTCGCGCAGATCTCCTCGCCGCCGTCCGAGCCTGAGCCGATGGTGCAGCCACCTGTTCGAACGAGCGACCCCGTCCGTCGCGCTCCTCGCGGCCGGAGCAGGAGCTGGTTCGCGCTGGCCGCATCCATCGTGCTCGTGGTGGCCATCGGCGTGAGCGGACTCATCGTGGCGCAGCAGCTCGGCCGCTCGCCGGCACAGACCACGCTCGCTCAGATCCAGGAGCAGAGCGACGCGAAGTCCGCGACCGCCGACGTCGCCGGCGGCGGAACCGCGACGGCGCACTGGTCCGATTCGCTGGGCAAGGCGGTGCTCGTCACCGACGGGCTGCCCGCCATCGCGACCGACCGGGTGTTCGAGCTCTGGTTCGTCCGTGACGGCGGCGCGAAGCCGGCGGGGGTGTTCACGGCCGCGTCGGGAGACGCGACAGCCGCGCTGACAGGTGCGATGCAGGCCGGGGACACGATCGCGGTCACCGTGGAGCAGGCGGGCGGGTCGCCCAGCGGTAAACCGACGACCGATCCGATCGTGGCGATCCCCACCGCCTGACCGCGCGCGTCGGAAGCGCGCCACGGCCGTGGCCGCTCAGGGCTTCTTGCCCTTGCCCTTGCCGGGGTTCCCTTTCCCGTTGCCCTTGTTCGTGGTGCCGGTGTTGCCGTTGCCGGTGCCGCCGCCGTTGTTCGCCGGCTCGACGACGGTGGATGTCGGGGGAGCAGCGACGCTTGCGCTCGGCGTCGGGGAGGGGACGGACGGCTCGACCACCGCCTTCGTCGGCGTCGGAGTCGGGGCGTTGGCCCACACGGTCGCCGCGGTCGCCGCGAGGAGGACCGCCGCGGCTGCCGACCCCACGATGACGCCGATCCTCCGGCGCTTCGGTCGCGACCGGATCCGTCGCTGCGGGAGGTCGGGCGCGGGGAGCGGGAGGGTGGTCCCGTCGGCTGCTGTCGCGGCGGTCGGAACGGATGCCGCGGGCGCGACGAGCGTCGGGATGTCGGCGGTCGCAAGCGCCGCGGCCTGAGTGATCGTCGGCTCTGCGCTCCGCTCGACGGGCGCGGTCCGGCCCGCGAGGGCGGCAGCCGCGGTGGCGACGTCGAGCGCTGTCGGCCGGTCGTCCGGGCGCGTGGACGTCATGCCGCGCAGCAGACCGCGCCACGCCGGATCGATCTCGTCCGGGATGTCGGGCGGCCGGTGCATCCGCGCCACCACCGTCGCGATGCCCTCGTTCTCGCCGAACGGGCGGCGCCCGGTCAGCATCTCGATGAGCATCAGCCCCAGCGCGTAGACATCCACCGCGGGAGTCGGGATCTCGCCGCGCGCCTGCTCGGGGGCGACGTACGCCATCGTCCCGACCATGATGCCCGGGGTCGTCAGGCGTGTGGAGTCGCGCAGATAGGCGATGCCGAAGTCCGCGATCTTCGCCGACCACCCGCGTCCGGGGAGGGGCGACCGCCGGAGCAGCACGTTGGACGGCTTCATGTCGCGGTGGACGACCCCGGCCGCGTGCGCCGCGTGCAGTCCCTCCGCGAGGTCGACGGCGATCGACGCCGCCTGACCTCCCTCGAGCGGACCGGCGGCGATGAGCTGCCGCAGGGTCGTCCCCTCGACGTACTCCATCGTCAGGTAGCTCACGCCTCCGTCGGTGATGCGCGCGTCGAAGAGGGTCACCAGCGCATGGTGGTTGAGCGAGGCGAGCAGCGTCGTCTCGGAGCGGGCGCGTTGGACGAGCCCGGCCTCGTCGAGCGCGCCGCGCAGCAGCTTGATCGCCACCGTTCGGTGGAGCTGTGTGTCGGTCGCGCGGTACACGGTGGCCGTCGCACCTTCGCCGATGCGCTCCTCGAGCCGATAGCGACCGTCGAGAAGCGCGCCCGTGTGGGGGCCGGTGTCATCGGGGGCGTCGACCATGGTCTTTCGACCATAAGCGGTCCCGCGAGAGTGCAGTGGGCCCTTGACGTGCCGTCGCGCTGATGCAAGCGGTCCCTGCGGGAGCCCTCGTCGGGCTATCCCGGAAGGGTCGCCGACACGCGGAATCCTCCGTCGGCGGTCGGCCCGGCGTCCGTCGTGCCGCCGAGGCGCTCGACGGCACCTCGCGCCCGCCGCAGTCCCTCGACGCGGTCGGCACTCGGCGCGCTGGGTGAGGCGGCGTGCTCCACCGACACCTCGACGGCGTCGGGGAGGTAGCGCACGCGGGCCGTGGCATCCGTGTCGCGCACCCGCATGAGCACGATCGCGACGCCCTCCTGGATGACGCGGAACGCCGTCTCGTCAGCCTCGAGGGGCAGCCGCCGGGGCTCGCCGTCGATGGCGAGCTCGATCCGCATGCCCGAGTCGCGCAGCTGCTGCACGAGGTCGACCGCGTTGGTGAGCGACGGCTCGGGCAGCCGCGGTCCCTTCTCGCGGGGTCGCATCATCGCGGCGAACCCGCCGCCGCCTCCGCCCTTCGTCGCGGTGAACAGCAGCGACAGGCCCGTCTGCGGCGGCACCACACGGCGCTCGACGGGGGCTCGTCCGGTCTCGGCGGCCAGCCACTCCGTGAAGGTCTGCGTCCCCAGATCGGCTTCGGGACCGGCCAGCAGGCTGCCGTCCCGCAGCTGATGCCCGAACCTGCCGGGGAGCGGGACCTCGACGACGCGGCCGGCCGCGTGCGCGGCTTCGCCCCACCGGCGGGAGAGCTCCGACATCCGCTCGACACGCGGGCCACCGAGGTCGCGCACGCGCCCCGCCGGCGATCCCTCGGCGAGGGCGACGAGTCGCTCGGCGACTTCGCGCGCCGCCACGGGCTGCGATCGCATCGCCGGGACGACCACGACGGGGCCGATGCGGCCGCGCTCGAACATCTGCCGCGCGAACTCGTGGAACTGCGTCGCGCGGAGCAGCGTCCACGGCACCTCATCCGTCGCGACGGCGCGCTCCTGGGCGATCTTTCCGGCGTAGTAGCCGGATGCCTCGCCCCGCCGGTCGATCCCGACGATCGAGAGCGCGATGTGGTGCGCGACGCCGTGGCGCCGCTCGGCGCCGAGCAGGCGCCTCGTCGCCGTCTCGAAGAAGTGCTCGGCGACGGACGCCTTCGTCGTCGCGACGCTCGTCACGTCGATCACGACGTCGACCCCGGCGAGGGCGGCGTCGAGTCCGTCGCCGGTGCTGACGTCCACCCCGGCCGCTCGGGACAGGACGACCGCCTCATGACCGCGCTCGCGGGCGACGGCGACGACGTGACGTCCCACGGTGCCGGTGCCCCCGGCGACGGCGATCCTCATGCGCGAGCCTCCCTCGGCGATGCTACCGGCGGGCGAGCGGACACCGGGCGCGCGATAGCCTCGAAAGCGTGGCATCCGCTCCGCAGTCGCCGGCGACGCTCGCGCACCTGCGCCGGGCCCGCGATCTCATGGACCGAGACTTCGCGCAGCCTCTGGACGTGCCGGCGATGGCGGCCAAGGCGTTCATGTCTCCCGCGCACTTCTCCCGGGAGTTCAAGACCGCCTACGGCGAGACGCCCTACGCGTACCTGATGACCCGCCGGATCGAGCGCGCGATGGCCCTGCTGCGCGCGGGGTCCAGCGTCACGGATGCCTGCACCGCCGTGGGGGCCACGTCGCTGGGATCGTTCAGCTCGACGTTCACCCAGCTCGTGGGCGAAACCCCGAGCGCCTACCGGTCGCGACCCCACGACGCGGCGGAGGCGATGCCCGCCTGCATCGCCAAGCTCCTGACGCGCCCGGCGCGATTCGTGTGACCCCCGGCGGCCCGCGCGGACGCGGAGCACGAAGCGAGCAGGATCGGAGAAGCATCCGCCCGGCGGGGCTCGTAGCGTCTCAGACATGACAGACATCGCACTCGCCTACAGCCCGGTGACCGTCGACGACGTCGACGCCGCCATCGCCTTCTACCGCGACGCGCTCGGCCTCGAGCTCGTCAACGACGTGGCCTCCGACGGCCATCGCTGGGTGAGCCTGGGGTTCCCCGGTCAGCCGGGGCTCACGCTCGTCCTCTCCGATCCGGGTGCGGGACGATCGCCGGAGGACGGCGAGGCGCTCCACCGCCTCATCGCGAAGGGGTCGGGTCCCGGCCCACTCGTCTTCACGACGGACGACGTCGACGCGACCTTCGAGCGCATCCGGGCCACGGGAGCGGAGGTGCTCCAGGAGCCGATCGCGCAGCCGTGGGGGCCGCGCGACTGCGCCTTCCGCGATCCGTCGGGGAACCACATCCGCATCAACCAGCGTGCCTGAGCCCGCCGCTCCGGAGCGCCGGGGTCGCGCCCGCTTCCGGAGCGGACGGGTAGCCTGGATCGGGTGAGCGACGAGTCCAGGGAGTTCCACAAGCCGGTGCGCCGGCCCGCGGAGCTCTTCGACCGGCTCTTCGCCGCGGAGGACCCCGCCGAGGTGTCCCGCGTCGCGCACACGACGGCGCAGGCGCTGCTCTCCCGTGTGCGGGAGGACCCGACGGCCGACGTCGTGGAGCGGCTGGTGTCGTTCACCGACGAGCACGGCATCGACGACCTGGCTGAGCTGTGGTCGCGGTCGCCCGCCAAGACGCTGCCCGGCGCACTGTGGCGGCTGTATCTCCTGCAGCTGATGATCCACGACGACCCGCTCACCGCGGCCCTGCTCTACGAGCGCGGCCGCGTAGAGCTCGCGTCCGCCGACCCCGTGATCGCCGGTGCCCCCGTCCCGGCCGGCCCCGACGAGCTCGTCGCACTGGTCGACGCGATCCTCCGCGGGCTGTTCCAGGGCGACTTCGCGGTCGCGCTGGAACGTGCGGCCGCGTTCTGCCGTGTGCAGGCATCCGGTGCCACGCACCTCGCGGACGACTACGAGGCGACCGAGCCGGACCGCGCATCCGTGCTGACCACGCGCGCGCTGCGCCTCACGGACTACGCCGGTGACCTCGCCGCATGCGCCGCGCTGTGGCGCCGCGACGCCCTGACCTGAACCGGGCTGTGGGCCGGCGGGGCGCTCTGTCCCAGCCCGCGGGCACTGTCTCCCCGCTCGCGGGCGCAAAAGTGCCGGGCCGCAGAACGCCTCTCGGCGCAAGGCCGCTCTGAGCGGCAGAAGATGGAGCCCGGGGTTACTGCGGCCCGGCCATTCGAGTGTAACGGACCTCCCGGGCGGGGTATTCCCGCGGCTCACGGCGGACGAAGCCATAGGCTCGGACGCATGGCCACCCGCTTCGCCCTCATCATCACGCCCGCGGCATCCGACGACGCGCGCGACGACTTCTCCGACTCGTTCGAGGTCATCGACCCGTCCGCGCCCGCGCTGAGCGTCAGCGAACTCAGCACGCAGAGGGGCGACGGCATCTTCGAGTCGGTGGGCGTCGTGGACGGGCACCCCCAGGACCTGGCCGCACACCTCGCACGCCTCGCGCACTCTGCGCGGCTGTGCGACCTCCCCGAACCCCACCTCGAGCAGTGGCGTCAGGCCGCGCAGGTCGCGGCGGCTCAGTGCGGCCCGGGGGAGGGCGTCGTGAAGCTCATCCTGAGCCGGGGCGTCGAGCACGGTCCGGCGCCGACAGCGTGGGTGACGGCGGCGGATGCCGCGGACTTCACCGTCCCTCGCGACCGCGGCGTTCGCGTCGTGACGCTCGACCGGGGCCTCGACAGCGGCGCTCCCGCCCGGGCACCGTGGCTGCTGCTCGGTGCGAAGACGCTCTCGTACGCCGTGAACATGGCGGCGATCCGTGAGGCGAAGCGGCGCGGCGCCGACGACGCCGTGTTCGTCTCGTCCGACAGCGTCCTCCTGGAGGCGCCCACGGCGACGGTGATCCTGCGGCTGGGCGACCGCTTCGTCACGCCGGAGCCAGGCGCCGGCATCCTGCACGGCACGACCCAGCTGAGCCTGTTCGCCCACCTCGAGGCGGAGGGTTACGAGACGGCCTACGAGACCGTGCCGGCGGCGGCCCTGCGGGAGGCGTACTCGGCGTGGCTCGTCTCCAGCGTGCGGCTCGCGGCGCCGATCGCGTCGGTCGACGGCGCTCCGTTGGCGGTCGACCGCGCGCTGACGGCATCCTTCAACCGCTTCCTGCTGAGCCCGCGCGACTGACCGGGTCAGCCGCGGGCGTCGGCGGCGCGGGTCGAGCACGGCCGCGGGGATGCGGGCGACACTGCCGCGGTTGCCTCTCGAGGCACGGCGTGTCCCGCCCGTCGTCCGCAGTTGTGCACGGCGGGCGCGTGGGGCACGGGTCAGGGTGAGGGGCGGGCGCCGACCACCTGCGCCAGGATCGCGGCCTCGACCAGCTCCCAATCGTGCACCACCATGGCGTAGTCGAAGCGCAGCGTGACGTAGCCCCATGTGGCCGCATCGGCGTCGCGCACCAGATCCTTGTGCCGCATCGACGGGCCGTCGTGATTTTGTCGACCGTCCACCTCCACCAGGAGGCGGTCGCCGATCAGGAAGTCGACACGACTCCTCGTCGGAATGACGACCTGGGTTCGAAGGGAAAGGCCGTGCGGCCGCAGCCGCCACCGCAGCAGGGACTCCAATCCGCTCTCGGCGTCGTCGCGCGCGAAGGCGATGGCATCGCGTGCGGCTGCAGTCGTGTGGCTCTCCAGCCACGCCCTTCCGCGGGCATCCAGCATCCCCTGGTGAAGCGCCGATTCGAGAGCGACGAAGAAGGCTTCGACCCCGTGACAGGTGAGGATCTGGCGGAGGATGCGGGGTACCGACGGTGCGGTGAGGGGTGCTTCGTCCGCGGCGCTGTCCCAATGCTCGACGCAGGTGCAACCGGGGTGGGCGTAGCGGTGCCCGCGACCCGTCATCCACACGTGCACCGTGTCATCAGCGTGGAGCACCCAGAGTCCGATGTGGCGTGCGGCGGTCGTACACGCGATCACTCCGCCGTGAGCGGCCGCGGTGGCGACGGACGGGCACACCCCGCGCACGGTGTACACCCCTCGGCGAACGCGGACGAGTTCGCCCGCCCGAACCTTGGCGTCGATGCGCCGACGCCCGGCCTCCTGGCGCATCCGTGCGTAGGTCGTCACCGTCGCCCCTGGGTCGCACATCCGACAAGGATGGGGCCCCGGATGGTGTGTCTGACGGCGCGCGAGGACTTCGGTGGACATCCCCGCCGACGATCGTGCTCGGGGAGGAGCCGGACGACGGCGCACAACGGAGGGGATCGTGACGGACACGCCGCACCACCCCACGCCGAATCGGCGTGTCTCCGCCTGGGCCCGCACCTGTGCCCGAACGGCGCTGTGCTACAACACAGCAGTGGAGGCGGCGCGCGTCAGCCCGTGACTACCCGAAGCGGCCGGAGACGTAATCCTCGGTCGCCTGCACGCTCGGCGCGGTGAACAGCGTCGCGGTGTCGTTGTACTCGATGAGCTTGCCCGGCTTGCCCGTGCCGGCGATGTTGAAGAACGCCGTCTTGTCGGAGACGCGGGATGCCTGCTGCATGTTGTGCGTCACGATGACGATGGTGTACTCGGCCTTGAGCTGGCCGATGAGCTCCTCGATGGCATACGTCGAGATGGGGTCGAGCGCCGAGCAGGGCTCGTCCATGAGCAGGACGTCCGGGGACACCGCGATGGCGCGTGCGATGCACAGGCGCTGCTGCTGGCCGCCGGACAGACCGGCGCCGGGCTTCTCGAGGCGGTCCTTGACCTCGTTCCACAGATTCGCGCCCTTGAGGGACGACTCCACCAGCTCGTCGGCGTCCGACTTGGACATGCGCTTGTTGTTGAGACGCACGCCGGCCAGCACGTTGTCGCGGATGGACATCGTCGGGAACGGGTTCGGCCGCTGGAAGACCATGCCGATCTGTCGGCGCACGAGCACCGGGTCGACGCCGGTCCCGTAGAGGTTGTCGCCGTCGACGAGCACCTCGCCCTCGACGCGACCGCCGGGGATGACCTCGTGCATGCGGTTGAGGGTGCGCAGGAAGGTGGACTTGCCGCAGCCGGACGGTCCGATGAACGCCGTCACGGTCCGCGGCGCGATCTCCATGGAGACGCCTTCGACAGCGAGGA